>Ga0082212_10012967_pt1 | contig 10458 bp, 4 predicted proteins | sample TergutNt197P3_FD_71548 | JGI IMG/M metagenome (GOLD analysis project Ga0082212, IMG submission 71548) | Neocapritermes taracua P3 segment gut microbial communities from Petit-Saut dam, French Guiana - Nt197 P3 | ecosystem: Host-associated > Arthropoda: Insects > Digestive system > Gut ...
AAACAAGATGTTCCTCAACGGGATGACAATTTCAAAGTGGGAGACGGCAATTAGCGAACAGTCGGGCTTTTAGCCGACAACACATGAACCCGCCGCCTTCAGGCGGCTTGTAGGTTTCAGTACACAGAAATTTGAAAATGTATGATAACGTGAGGTGTTGATTGTGTCAATGGGATGCAAGATGAAATGGAATTTTTTTACAGAAAAACACTTAAAAACAGTGCGTTTATAGACTCGACTCTGTAATTCAAGAACGTCGAGGCGAATGCAAGAAAACTCTATGACTCGTTTACCGTAAATGGAGACAAGATGCTCCTTTTTTCGTGAATTTTTTGTGCCTTTCGTGTCATTGTGGTAAAATCTAAACGCAAAAGACACAAAGAATTCACAAAGAAGATCATCAAAATATGAGAAAAATCACATCATTCATCATACCGTTGCCGTTAAACGCAAAAATTGCTCTTGTCAACTTTCGGGAAATTTCCTATCATTCCCCATCCTAACGTAGGTTCGCCCGATTGTCGGAAATTATGAATTGGATCAAAGCCCTCACATTGTGTACCGTCATCTTGATCGCCGCCCCGCTCCGAGGAGACGATGCGCTTAATCAATTCAATGCAGCAAAAGCAGCATTTGATGGCAAAAACTACGACTCCGCACGACTGGGATTCGACTCCTTCGTTGCCCAATTTCAAACCCACGCTAAAATCAACGAAGCGACCTTTTATCTTGCCGAATCGTTGATGTATCTGCGTCAGTATCAGCAAGCCGAAATTTATTTTAACCGACTCGTTGAGACTGGAATTACCAATGAATTCGACCGTGCCGCCCTGTTCCGACTCGCTGAAATACCGTACATTCAAGGACAATACGGCATTGCCAAGCCGAGACTCGAAGAGTTCGTTACAAAACTCCCGCACGATGCCAATTTGCAGTTCGTCCTTTATTATCTCGGCGATATTGCCATGCGAAATGGTGCCGCCGATGAAGCCGAATTTTACTTCGACCAAGCAACCTACATCTTTCCCGAAGGCGAACGAATTGTTGACAGCAAACTCGGACTCGCCTGGGCAAAAAATAAACTGGGGAAAATTAACGAAGCCAATGCGATTTATCAGCAACTGATGAGCAGCCCTGCCCACGCAGAGCAGGCAACCTATCAATGGGGTGTTGCCCTCTTTGAACGGACGGCATTCCAAGATGCGATCAACACGATGACTGAATTTCAACGCCGATACCCGGCAAGTACCTATTTTGCCGACTCCCAACGGATCATTGCCCGGTGCTGGGGACGACTCAACAAATTTGACGAAGGATTGCAGACATTGGCGCAACTGACCAATCCGACGACCGACGACCAGTTGATGAAAGTCCGATTCCTTTACGGTCTCAAACGGATGGACGAAGCGAAAATCATCCTCGACCAGACAAAAATAGCGGCGGGAACGCTCTATCGGGATGAGGTTACTTTACTTGAATCGGTCTTTCTGTTCGATCAACGGAATTGGCAAGGAACGATCCGTTTGCTCGAATCGGTGCTGGTTCCTCAATTCGATGCACTCAATAACCGAATGATTATCAATTATTTTTCGCTACCGGTCGCCACGGGGACGAAAAAATTGAGCGAAGAGGCAATTTTTCGGGCTTGCTCTCTTTTGACGCTGGCTTATGCCCGAAACGGTGATTCGGCAAAGGCGACCGCTCTGCTTAACGAAATGCAGGGGCAGTCGGCACTGTCGGGCAATCAGCGGCTTTTGACGATCTGTACGGATACCGCAACGCAATTAGCGGAGATGAATACCACACCGGGACGCAATGGTTCAGGCGGATCGTATGCCAATAGGAATGACCAGCAGTGGACACCGGGCAACTCAACTTCCCCTTCCCGCACGCCGACGCTGCAAACGGCGGGAACGGACTTGGAACGGTTTTGGAATGCGGAACGGCTTTACCGAAGCCGAAGTTACGAAGCGGCAGCGCAGCAACTCGAAGCGATTTTGTCGGGTTTTTACAACGAAATTGCCATGCCGCCGCAGTACACGATTTTTTATAACGTTAACGGTACAGCAGGAACGATGGACGAAACCACGTTCGCCAGAGCATGTTCGCTCTTGGCATTGGCAAAAGCGCAGTTGGGGAATTTCGAACAAGCGAATGCCGTGTTGCAGACGCTCGGTTCGAGAATCCGCATGAATGATCCTGTCCAGCAAGATTTATTACGGGAAACTTACGAACAGGTAGGAATCATCGCAAAGGGGGGCGGTACCACCGTGATCGCTTCGGGATCGACCCTGTCCGAAGCGGAACAACGCCGATTGCTTCGGGAGGCGAAAAGTGCTTTCGGACAGCAGCGGTACGAGCAAGCGGATGCGCGGTTGAAGGAATTGATCGCAGGCAATCCTCCCGAAACGGTTCTTGCCGAAGCGTTGCTCATACAGAGCAAAACCAAGTACGGCTTGGGTTGGGAACAGGACGGCGTTGCCCTGTTGGAGCGGATCGCGGATGAATTTCCGTCATCGCCGCAGTATCCTGACGCATTATGGTTGCTCGGTATCTATTACGAATCGGGCGGCGACTCATTCCAGTCGGTCGAATACTTCCAGATATTGGCAGACAGATTTCCCAATTTCAAATATGTGGATGGGGCATTGTATTTTCTGGCGATGGATGACTTAACGAACGGCAATGGTCGGAAAGCGTCCAACCTTTTGAATCAGGTTTATCGCCGTCATCGTGATGGGCTTTATTGGTCTCATGCGGCTTGGGCACTGGCATATGAAGCGTACAAGAAAAAGCAATATACCGAATCGGAGGCGTATATTCAGGCGATACTTCGTCATCCGCCGGACATTGCCATTGTGGACAGGGTGCTGTATTTGCGTGGGGAGTTGGCATTAAAAAAGGAGGATTACCAGACGGCGTTTTTGGCATTTAAGGAGGTGGACAAACTGTCTCCTGACAGTCCGCTCAGTCAGTTTGCCACAAAGAACGCTCGCCTTGCTGCCGGGAAACTCGTCCCTGTCAACTGAACAAACGGGAAGAACGTCTTATTCTCTTCCCTAAACACAACCTGTTCTACCTATTTTTTCTATTTTACACCTATCTTACAAACGAATCTTTTAATATTACCGCTAAAATCGGTATTTTTTACCAAAATCACAAAGTCGATTAAACCGTTAGACTCATTCTGCCGATTAAAGCGAATAATTATTAGTATTTTAACGGAAAATTTCTTTCCCCCTAGGAATGCCGTTCATTTTTAAGCAAAAGGAGTCCAAAATGCTAAATAGGACTTTGTTGTTTTCAGTTGTCATCACAGTTGTTTCTGCATGGTTCCTTTTCGGCACGTCTTCGTCCGTAGCCGGCGAAAGGCAATTTTTTCACATCGACAATGCAATCATTCTCGGTCAAAATCAGGGTGGAGCACACAAAAGTCCTACGCTCGGCGATCAGATTCGGCGTATGTTTAACAAAATTTTGCCCCCAGATGACCATACCGATCATCAAGGAAATAATAACCAAAGACAGGCACCGATTGTTTCGCCTCCCGTTCCAGTACAACCGCCGAAGCCAGTAACGAACGCAGATCTACAGCAGTCCTCTGCCCCGCCGGGTCAGACGCAACCACGTGGCGGAACCAATGCAGGCAACACTCAAACGGAGCGAGCAGTGACACCTTTGAATCCCCGTATCGCTTCGAGCGATGGAGGCGAAGATTCCGAGCGTCCGCCTCATATCAAGTTGCTACAGATGCGAGAGAGGGTTTTTACCAATCCCGAGGAAATACAAGCCATTGCAGCACAGCAACGTGCTGACTCGCAACGGGCGGTACCATTGCCTTCATTGCCCGCTTTCCAAGATACCGAATCCCGCCCCGGAGGTATGATGGACGGACTCTTCGACTTTGCTGAAATATCGCGAGCCACTCTTGTTTCTCCGACAGTAGTTGGCAGTGGAAATCAGGAAATTTTCCCACCGCTTACCCCCAACACGACGAGTCCACAGGGACACACTCGCCTTGAACCCGGTACCAGCGATCCTTTCCCAACCCCACAACAGCCGCAGCATCAACTCATTGCCGTTGATAATGAACGGCGTGAAAAAGTAAAGCAATTGGTCGTGAGTGCGAGTCCTCGACTCGAATTTGCACTTGAAAAACCGCCGAGTGCCGTCGTAGGTCAGGAAGTGATCTACCGCATTCGGGCAACGAATGTCGGAAGTGTTCCTGCCGAACGAGTGACATTGCAAGTTGAAATTCCGCCCTGGATCGAAATTCGGCATACTGATGCCGACAATGGTAATTTGGTGTTAATCCCTCGCGGCGACGGTTCCGGCGTGATTGACTTGGAATGGAGAGTCAATCGGATTGATCAAGAAGAAACCAATCTGCTCGATTTACGGATCGTTCCGCAACTGAACAGAACGATAGAATTGCCGATGCAATACGATTTTCACCGTCCGCCAATCGTGGGAACCGTCGATATTCAGGAACCGATACTGGCAATGGAATTGATCGGTCCCGATGAAGTGCGGTGGAATGACTTTGTTACCTACACGCTCATTGTCCGCAACATCGGAAATGGAAGTGCCGAAAAACTGCGGTTTGAACTCTTGCAAACCAGTTCGGAAGCACAAACAAGTTCGATGGAAGAACCGTTGTTTCCGGGAGAAGGACAGGAAATTCCCATTTTAGTACGAGCAGGTCGGGAACAAGAACAAATTGACATTGCCATTGTTGCAACGGGAGCCCACGAATTGAAGAGCGAAGTACGACGGCGTATCAAGGTGTTACGACCCAAATTGGAAATCGCCGTTCAAACACAGCCATTGCATTTTGTGGATGAACCGGCAGAGATGCAGATTCGGGTTGTCAATCATGGAAATGCGGATGCAGAAAACGTTATCATACGGGCGGAACTCCCGTTGGGAGCGCAACACGTCACGAGCAGTGAAGGAGGACTGTTTGTTCAGCAACAGCAACTCAATACCATTGAGTGGCGGGGACGATCTGTCGGAAAAGGGGAAGTGCAAACTTTTTCACTGACTTGTATTCCGAAACGTGAAGGGGAGTGTCGGGTTTCGGTGGAAGCAAGCGAAACCAATGGGAGTGTTCTCACTGCCAGTAATGGTACTTTCATGGCAGAAGCCATCGTTGAGTTGGATTTAGCCGTTCAAAAACCCAGTGGACGTATAGAACTGGGGCAAGAAGTCACTTATGCAATCGAGGTTACGAACGTTGGTACGAAGGCGGCGGAAGATGTCGAAATCTCGATGATGTTCGATGACCGACTTGAACCGATTGCCGTATCAGGACGCGAAGCGTACTGCTCAGACAACGGGCAGGTATTTTTTGAAAAGATACCGACCATGCATCCGAAACAGCGCGTCATACTCAAAGTGAGTGTCGAGGCGAAAGCAGTTGGTACGGCACTGATTCGTGCGGAAGTCGTTCGGGCAGATACAGGCAACACGAATGTTCGGTTGGAACAGGGATTGTCGGCGAACATTATCAACCGTCAACGAGGAGCGGCAGTCGCGGAACAGCCAACGAAAAATGAATTTTATTGATAAAATTCTGGGGTCATGTATTATCGGCTTGGTCTTGGTGTACAAGAAGTGTGTGAGTCCGTTTTTACCGCACATGTGCCGGTTCGAACCGACGTGTAGCATTTACATGATTGAGGCGATTCGCAAGTACGGTGTCATTCGAGGCGTGCTCAAAGGACTCTGGCGGATTTGCCGTTGTAACCCGTGGAATCCCGGCGGGCATGATCCGCCGTGAAACATGAGCCAAAAAAATCCGCAAAATCGGCATAATTGTTGCGGTTCATTTCAAAAAATGCCGATTTAAGGGGCGAGGAACTCATTTCCGCCAATGTTTGAGGAGAAAAAAGTTATGCAGGTGAAAGTCTATACTCCCCATATCGTCGAAATTGCCAGCGAGTACATTCCGGCTTTGTCCAAGCGGGCGGCGGACAGTTTAGGAAGCCGAGCGGACGAAATGCCGGCAACACGCGGACATTTAGTCCGGCAGGCGGTCAAAGACGGACTTATTCGAGACTTCGATCATCTCATCGCCGAAGACGGCACGGTGGACATGGTCTGCGATCCCGGTGCAGAAATCCCTTTGGAACTGGATGGACGGGCATTGACGCTCCGAGAACTTCTCGAAGCGTTGCAGTGCCGACAAAATTGGGGAGAAATGTCCCAAACGACCGGAGAAGCCGCATAGGGTTAGCAGAGATTCTCTCGGCATCCAATCATCCCCCAAACCGGCGGATGCCGTCGTCTGATCCGTTTACCGCAATATCTCCATTCCGTACTTATCCCGTATCTCTTTGCGGAGTGTCAATATCTCTTCTCCCGTCATGTTGCGGATGTGCCAATAAAAATCACGCACCTCATGTTCCTGCAACTGTTCATACACCTCACGCAAAACAGAAAAATATTCCGAATCATCAATCGCCGCAATCGCACGATAAACCAAAACGCCCAACGTTTGCTCGCCGTCCTCCATATCTTCCGAATCACTCTTACTCTTGGTCTTCCGCCAATACTTTAGCAATGGTTCAATACCGGAAGCATCGCCGAGCAACACCGCAAAATAACCGGCATACGCCGCTGTGCTTTCATCCGCATCCGTCAACAACGGCTTGATCACCTCAATGTCGATTCCCGCCGGCAATCCTTGCGAATTCTGCTGTCCGAAGAAAGTACCCCCACGAAATGCACTCGACACACCCAAATAAAGCCGATTTCGCAAAATCTGGAATTCATAATGCTCGCTATTCACCAACAAACGAATCGCCAGCCGACTCCGCATCGGGTCTTTCCGTTTCAACGTTTCCATTGCCAATTCCGTCTTGGCTTTCTCGTTTGCCTGCGTCAGCAATCGAACCTGAAACGCATCGAAACGAAGTTCATCACTGAGCGATGAATCATTGTCCATCTGTTCGGCAACCTCACGGGCTTGATTGGAATCGATTGCCGTTAACAGTGCCAACGCCACCAACCGTTGATATTCGGTACCGGTTGCCGTCCAACTTTTTAGTTTCATGACCAATTCCGTCTGAATCCGTTTCGGCGGCATGTTTTCCCGATTGTACGTGAAACTTTCGGTCATATACAACGGGTGCAACATTTCGTAAAGACCGCCTACCATGTCGAGGGAGATATTTTCGTTGCCGAGCATTTCCCAAAAAACAGGCTCTGCCCGGAGATCAGGCTGTTCTTCAAAATACTCGAAAAGTTCGAAGAATTGCCTCATATCCGCCCCATTAGCGGATTGCCATTGCCGAAACAACTCCCAACGTTTTTCACTGACAAGCCACGGAAGAACTTGCACCATAGAACCTGCAAGGTCGGGATGCTCTTCGGTCATTTTTTGAAGGAAGGGCACCATTTCGTCCGCTTTGCCCAGTGGAATGAGAACACTTGCGGCAACGATCCGCTCTTCCACCGACTCGGCAGCGAGCATCTTTTCGAGCGGATCGATCAGATTGGTTGCCCAGTGGGGGCGTTTTTTTCCTTCATAGAAGTCCAAGAGCCATTTGTCGTGCACGTCGGGCGTAACCGTCGAAGCATTTCGGGAAATGTAAATCTGCAATGCGGAACGGTCTCCATCATTTGCCCCCTCGCCCTCTGGGAGAGGGTTGGGGGGAGGGATAATTGTGTTTTCACCGCTTTCCCCCCACCCTTCCTCTCCCTCAAGGGGGGAAGGGACGTTGTTCATTCCGTCAGGATTTATAGGATGTATTTCGATTTCTATAAATTCAGAATCAGGCGGTTCAACTACACCTTCCTCATCCGGCACGACGGGCTTCGGCGTGAGTTTTATGCGGGATGAACCGAAACCGAGCAAACTGCCTATTGCCGAAACCAACGTCGGCGGCGATGATTCTTGTATAAAAACGCCATCGTGGGCACCATCAAAAAAACGAGTGCTACGATTGCTATGCAGGGCGGTCTCCCTTGAACTATCGAGTTGCCGAAGCACCGCTTTGGCGGCGGCGATGCGGACAAAACTTTCGCTGTCCGTGAGACCGGCAAGCAACTCTTTCTCGCCGAGAACGGGAAGGTGTCCGTAGATTGCCGCCCGAACTTGGGGATTCTCATGGGAACCCAATTTTTGCAAATGTTGCATCGCCGGGGTAAGCATCTTGGAATTGCTCAATAGTATTTCCATGACGTGCCCTGCCAAGTCGGGAGAACGTTCAATCGCATTTAAGAACGGTTCTATCGGAACGTCCACGTTGCGATACCGCATTCCTTCCATCGCTTTGCTGACGACGAAACTGTCGGGGTCTTCCAGCCGTCCGAGCAATGCCGCATAAATGTCGGACTGCAACTGCTCCACGGAATCGGGTTCCGAGGGCATTGAAGGGGGGAGTGATCCGGCAGGAAAAAATGTGGGTGGTGAATACGACGAGCGCAAGCCTTCTCCGAGTGCGGCGGACGCATCGGCACGAACCTGCCAACTTTCATGCTTCGAAAGTTCGATAAGACACCGTGATGCATCGTTGTTCCCTTGTTTTTGCAATGTCCGAAGGACACGGACGGCGTGTCCGACCAAGTCGGCATCCTGTTCCGTTTTGACGTATTCGATGATTTTTGCGCCGGTGCCGATGCCGGGTTTCTCTTCCAACTGTTTAAGCACTGCCGCCCGCACGTTCAATTCGGGATCGGTCAAAAGGTCGAGCAGAATCGTTTGGGCTTCGCCGCTGATCTTTTGAAGACCGCGAAGCGAGATTTCCCGAATGAGCGGGTCAGGATCGCTGAACAATTCCCGCAACAACAGTTGGTCGGCATTGGTTGCCGCATTGACGAGTTCTTCAACACTTTTCCGCCGCACAGCAGTTTCGGGGGAAGCGAGTTGAAGCAACGCATCCGATTGCTGTTTTGCCAACGTTTCGCCAGCGACCAATCGGTATCGTAATGCTTGAAGCCGTTGCCGTTCGCGGTCGGACGTTGCCGTTTTCAAGCGTTCATAGACCAGCGGAAGAAATGCTGCCCCCATCCGTGCCAAGCGTTCCCGGATGACTTCGGCTTCTTCATCGGAGCCTCGCAGCATTCGGGTCATTTCTTCGGACGCTTCGGCAAGATGTTCGGCGGTGAGTTCTTGTGCCGGACGTTGCGGTTCAGATTCCGAAATTGTTTTTTGCCAAGTTTCCAGAGCGGCAAGTCGTTCCGGCGTGAACGTTTCGGGATTCCAGGGATCGAGTTGTTCGATAGGGGCTTTCCATTCTTTGAGCAGTTCGAGAGCGGTGAGTCGGGCATTGAGATTTCCGGTGCGGAATGTTTGTACGGTCAATTCGGCAGCCGATTGGGGATGCGTCCAGAGTCGTCGGATTGCCGACTCGCGGACGGTCGGATTTCGGTCATCGAATTGTTTGACGCATTGTTCGATTTCGGTATGTGTCGGCGGTGCAATGGGTTTCGCAACCGCAACCGGCACAACGGGTTCTTCGGCGAGAGTCTTTTCGGGAAAGGGCTGGGGATAGATGTCTATTAGCGGCGACATCATCGTTTGCGCCGATGCGATTGCACAGAAAACGGTCAAGAGAACGATGGCGAGGAGAGGTGTGTGTTTCATAATAACTTCCATTAGAGGCAAAAAACGGCAGCGAGGAAGGGCATTCGTGGATCCTTATTCTTCGTTCAAAACAACGTTTACGTTTTAGCCGCTCCAGCTCGCTGGAACGACAAAAACGCAAGCGATTGATACAATTACCTTTACCTGTCCCAATCCTCCCAGTCGAGACTTTCCCTGTCAAAAGTGTTCAATCCAACCATCGGTATTGTACTCAGCATGCCGCCAACCACTAGCCAGTTGAGTTCGTTATACCGTCCGCCGAAGTCCGGCATTTGGAAAACCAGTTTGTCCCCTTCGACTTCGGGGAGCAGTGTCCGTAGGTATCCCCGTGAGAATTCATAAAAGAACTGCGGCATTTCTGGAAATTCTTCACCGAAGTCGGCAGCTGCCGCCATCATTGCCGTCCGCCAAGCCGTAATGCCTAAATCAATAGACGACTGCAACATATTGCGGAGCATGCGGGCATCGGCGGCAGTCCGTGTTTTCACGGTCAACTTTATGAGCGGAAGCGGCGGCATTTCTTCCATCACCGAAGGAGTGAACAAAGGATTGGAAAACGACGTTGCCGCCCAATCGACTCTTCTGGCAAGATTCGTCAATATATTGACCACCGGTTGGGGAAAATCATCGTTCTCTTTGAATGCTTCCAATAGACCTTCCCTTGCCAGATCCGTCATTGCCGCCGCAATTTTGATGTCATCATTGCCGAGCGATTTCAAGGCTTGCATGATCGCCCCGTCTTTGGCGGGTTTTGCGTTGTCGAGCCATTTTCGTACTTCCGCCGCTTCATCTGTTGAGTCCACTCCGAGAATAAGACAATCTTTGCCGACCACAAAACAGTCTTTTAGGTTATCCCGATACCCATA
>Ga0082212_10012968_pt1 | contig 10458 bp, 6 predicted proteins | sample TergutNt197P3_FD_71548 | JGI IMG/M metagenome (GOLD analysis project Ga0082212, IMG submission 71548) | Neocapritermes taracua P3 segment gut microbial communities from Petit-Saut dam, French Guiana - Nt197 P3 | ecosystem: Host-associated > Arthropoda: Insects > Digestive system > Gut ...
CATTGCCACTGACTGTTAAAAGTTGGGAAGGCCGCCGGCGAAAAGGAGAACAAGTCAGAAAACCTGCCAAATCTTTTGGATTACAACGTTTCGGGGAAAAAATGTTGAAAATATTTTTTTATGCAACACAAATGTCTTGTAAAAATGCACATATACCTTGTGTGTATGTGCAGTTCGGTTGTAGAGGTTCAAGCTCAGGAAACAGATACCTTACAATTGCATCAATTGCCTGAAGTGGAGGTTGTTTCGCATTCGCGTATAGCTGCTACGAAACAAACTGCACCCTTGCAGATTATGGATATGAAAAGTATCGAACGTCTCGGCGTACGGGATTTATCCGAAGCGGTACGCCGTTTTTCGGGCGTTACGGTCAAAGACTATGGCGGAATCGGAGGGCTTAAAACCGTATCCATTCGCAGCCTTGGCGCACATCATACGGCCGTCAGTTACGACGGCGTTTCCATTGCGGACGCGCAAAGCGGACAAGTGGATATCAGCCGTTTTACGCTTGACAATGTGGATATGGTTACGCTGTCTGCCGGACTGAACGACGATATTTTCCAAACGGCGCGTATTTATGCTTCGGCAGGGGTGTTGCATATTAAAACCCACAAACCTCAATTCAACGATGATAAAACCCATCTTTTGTCCCTGAAATTGAAAGGCGGTTCGTTTGGGTTGTTCAATCCCGTTTTATCATACAGTCAAAAATTGCATCCTCATTGGAGCGCCTCCATTTATGCGGATTACATGCGGGCAGACGGTAAATATCCGTTTACATTAGTAAACGGGACGGTTAAAACGCGTGAAAAAAGGTTCAACAGCGACATTGAAACCGCTCGTATTGAGGGAAATGTGTATGGCGATCTCGGAGCGAAAGGCGGAAGTATTGAAACGAAATTTTACATATTCCATTCGGCACGCGGACTGCCCGGCGTTGTCAATCTGTATAATAAAAGAGCAACCGAACGCCTTTGGAATGACAACAGTTTTGTTCAGATGCGGTATAATAACCGGTTGAATGATCAATTCACAATTCAGGCCGTTGCCAAATACGCATATATCTATACGCGATACAAAGAGGTAGATGATAAATATGCGGCAGGATTTCAGGAAGACCATAATACGCAGTATGAATATTATGGTTCGACAGGCGTTTTGTTTACGCCGTCGGGCAGTTTGTCGGCTTCGCTGACGACCGACTATGCATATACGCAACTCAACAATAATTTTCTCAATGGCGCTCAACCACGGCGGAACACCTCGCTGACTGCGCTTGCGTTGCAATATAAAAGCCACTCGCTGACAGCAACAGGAAGTCTGCTCGGTACCTGCATTTCCGATAAGGTCGAATACGGTAACAGGCCGGCCAATCGCAAACGCCTCTCGCCTGCCGTCGGTTTTTCGTGGCAGCCGTTTCGCAGTAATACATTGCGCGTCAGAGCATCGTATAAAGATATTTTCCGCGTACCGACCTTTACCGACCTTTACTACCTGCGTGTGGGGAATACGAATCTTAAACCCGAAAAAGCAAAACAATACAATGCAGGCCTGACGTGGAGCGGCTCAATCGGGCAAAGAATAAGTTATGTAAGTATTTCGGCAGACGGATACTACAATCGTGTGGAAGATAAGATTGTTGCGTTACCAACCATGTATATCTGGCGAATGATGAATGTGGGCCAAGTCGAAATAAAAGGCATTGACGCCAATCTTTCCATGGAAATCCCGCTATCATCAAAAATAAACATCTTTCTTTCAGGAAATTATACCTGTCAGTATGCTATTGATGTAACCAATTCGGAAGCCAAAAATTACAAAGACCAAATTCCTTATACCCCGCGCCATACAGGTAGCGGATCGGCTACGGTTGAAATGCCATGGATAAATATTTCCTGGCTGCTGACAACAGTTGGCGAACGCTTTGCTTTGCCGCAAAACACAGACAGAAACCGTGTAGACGCCTATACCGAGCACAGTATTTCGATGAACAGGACTTTCAAATGGCGACATATTACTTTTCGATTTCAAGGAGAAATCCTGAATATAGCAAATACACCATACGATGTGATTCAGTATTATCCGATGCCGGGTCGTTCCTATCGCATTTCGATAGAGATCAGGTATTAAATGTAGGGGCGCACCCTTGCGGTCGCCCTAAATAGAGTTTAGTTATTAGAGTTTAGAGTATAGATAGATCATATATAAATTAAAGAATTAAGCGTATGAACAGAAAAGTTTTTTATCAGATTGTTTTATATACGGCGTTTATTTTGCCGTTTCTTACGAATTGCAGTAAAGAGGACAGCCCGGTAGTGGAGCCGGTCACTCCTTTCGAATGTATTTATGTGCTGAACAACGGAAGTTGGGGACATAACAATGCAAGTCTTACGATGTATAACATGGAAGACGGTACGGTTATCAAAGATGTTTTTGAAGTCCAAAACGGTCGCCGTCTGGGCGATACAGGACAAGATATTGTTATCTACGGAAGCAAAATGTATATTGCCATGTCCGAAGAATTAACAATTGAAGTAACCGACCTTGAAGCCCGGTCAATCAAACAAATCAAAACCGAGAGTAACCCTCGTTATTTTGCCGTTCATGAAGGCAAGGTTTATGTTACTTACCTGAACGGCAATGTTGCACGCATAGATACGGCCACGTTAAATGTGGAGGCAAAAGTCGCTGTCGGGCGCAATCCCGAACAAATGACGGTTGTAAACAGGCATATCTATGTCGCTAATTCCGGAGGCTTTGATTTTAATACGGAAGCGGGATACGATCAAACGGTTTCCGTCATTGATATCGCATCGTTTACCGAAGTAAAAAAGATTGAAGTGGCGGTAAACCCAACCGAAATGGAATCGGACGACAGCGGAAACGTGTATATTATTTCCAAAGGCAATTATTGGGATATACCGAACACATTGCAGAGACTCAATACAGCGACAGACGAAGTTACCGTAATGGAAGGTATAGACGGCACACTCATCACTACCGCCGGAAATATCCTCTATTCGGTCTATGCGCAATGGGGTGCGGAAAGAGTTTATTATTATAAATATAATACGGCAAACAATACGGTTTTATCCGATAATTTTATTGGCAACACACCGATATCGGATGATCCCCTCCAAATCAACTATGATGCAACGTATGAACACCTGTTTATAACCGCATCGGATTATATTAACGACGGCGATGTTTACATTTTCGACAAGTCGAATCAGTTTGTCAACAAGTTTGAAGCGGGGATAAATCCGATGAAAGCCGTATATGTAAAAAAATGACACTTCTCTGTGGTTCTCTGTGTCTTCTCCGTGCAACTCCGTGTTACACAGAGAGCCACAGAGGAGACACAGAGAACCACAGAGAATATTTAAAGATATGTTTAAAAGATTTTTAATTTTGCTTTGTCTTTTGTATGGTTGTCATACGAAACAGGGTGTTTATACGGAAGAATTGCAAGGCGAGACCTTTCCTTTGCGTTACGCGGAAGGATTCCAAGCGATCTGTTATCCGGATTATACCATCGTCGACGTGCGCGATCCATGGAACTCTCAACGCAATCTGCAACGTTATGTGCTGATAGACAGAAACAAGGAAGTTCCCGCTAATCTGCCTTCGGGAACCCTTATACGTACTCCCATCCAAAAAGTCGTGGTATATACGGTTGTACATTGCGCTGCATTGGATGAGTTGGGCGTAGCGGATGATATTACCGGCGTATGCGAACCTCGTTTTATCCATGCTCCGGCTATCCGCTCCCGCGTGGCGGAAGGGTTGATTGCCGATATGGGTGAGTCGGTTTCGCCCAATACGGAAAAGATGATTGAGTTGGGCGTTGAGGTTGTGCTGACGTCGCCTTTGCATAATGCCGGATACGGGTCGGTCGAAAAAACAGGTATCCCGATTATCGAATGTGCCGACTATATGGAAACTACGCCACTTGGCCGGTCCGAATGGTTATATTTTTTTGGGTTGCTAACCGGAAAAACCGCATTGGCCGATTCCCTCTTTCTTGAAACGGAAGCCCGTTATTTAGAGATTAAAAATGAGATCGCGGATATTACGCGCCGTCCGACATTATTTACCGAGAAGAAATACGGCTCTGCCTGGTATGTCCCCGGCGGCGAAAGTTTTATGGCGCATCTTTACCGCGATGCAGGCGCCGATTATATTTTCAGCTATTTGCCTGGGTCGGGTGGCACACCGCTAAGTTTTGAAACAGTATTGGATAAAGCCATACATGCCGATTTCTGGCTGTTCAACTACGCCATGGATACCGAAATGACCTATCAATCCTTGGCAGCGGAATATGCGCTCTATGCAAATTTCGACGCATTCAAAAAACATAGTGTGTATGGCTGTAATACCGAATTTTCACTTTTCTTTGAAGAAGTCCCCATGCATCCTGATTATTTATTGCGCGAATTAGCAACGATTTTTCATCCCGAGTTAATGCCCGGTGAGTATCAGTTCAGGTATTTTCATCCTTTGGGAAGACCGTAAGACCTTTAGTTTTGTAAGAATTGATTTATTTTCGGCTATTCAACTTCAATAACAAGTGTCGCGTGCACCACAGTACCGTTCATTCCAATACCTTCGACTGTTATCTGATAGTTTCCGGATATATCAGAAGTAGTAAAAGGGATTGTTAATTCGTTTTGTCCATTGCTTTGAATATCAGGCTCCCAAAGAAGTGTATGACGAAAATCAGGAAAACGCGACGATACACTTGCCTTATCATATTGGGGAGTATAAAAGTAGCGGTAGGGCTGAGTGCCTGAGTAGTGGAATAGTTGTGTGTTTTCGTCGAAGGTAATGTCGGGATAGTCATTTTTGTATGAGATGAATGAGATCATACCTTCAAAGAGATGGCCTCCAAACAGATATCGGCCAAGATGAAGGTCTATCGTTTTTATAAGCAACGGATTATAAGCACACATCAACTCATGGTTACTTATCGGGATATTATCAAACAGCACCAACACATTATTTGTATAATTATCCAGATTTTCAGTCATCATGGAAAATCTTCGACCTTCACCCGTCCGGCGAATTCTGGCAAATGTGATAAATTCGACAAATACATCCTCCATATTTGAAAAACGTGTATATTCATCCAGCTCGTAGTGGCTATACGGACGATACAAGGTACAAGGCCCTATTTCTTTGATACGGCTTAACGAATCTGCCATAGCCGCATGTGTTACCTGTAAAGATAGATTTCTTGTTTGAAGATAACTTCGCCATGTACTATCCGGATTAAAAAGAGGCAAATGCTTTGGTGTATGCAAGGTATAAGGCGACCGGATATCCACCCTGTGTTTTTTATCTGACGAGGTTATGGATGTGGTGGTCAGTTCCTTTTTCCCAGTTACACATTGGGTATAAAAAAACACATTTCCGTTTTCATCTGCTTGTCCGGCAAAAAGTTGGATTTCTGGACCGGGAAAAGACAACAAATTAACAACCATGCGATCGACGGAGGGATTTTTTGTTTCCAAATCAATTAAAACACCATCAATAATAGCTCCTTCGTATTCGGGCAAAAATCGTTCACCTGTAAAGGATGAGTTTTTTTCTGCTAATTTTTTTTTCCATCCATCAACTGTTATATTGGTTTCTAATACAGGATCCATTCCGGCAATGGAAATTCCTAATGAAATGTTTTCGCTGGACAAACCCTTGATCCGTAATTCTCCATTGTTTCGTTTTTTATAGGTGGGTTTGTCAGCAGACACATCAACCGATTGTAAGTTTTTTTCTGCAAAATTGTATGATAATTCAATTTTCGGTTCATTGTCGTGAGGTAAATCGTTTTGATTAAAAGGGTTAAAAATTCCGATTATTTTTTCAAAAAAGACGCTTTCCTCTTCGTTGCGCATATACCGCGTATAAGCGATCATCCGGTAATAACCTGTAGGAAGCATAGTCGGCAATTCCATCCATCCAGCGCCTGTTCCATTCTGAATATCCAATTTTACCTGAACTTCGGGAATGGAATCATGGACAAGTTCGACGTAGCCGATTTTGCTTAACGACGTCAACTTGCCATCTATATCCGTTGTATATAGTTTCATCCACAACAATTCGCCGGCAAGATACAGTTGTTTGTCGGTCTGCAGATAAACTCGTTCCTGTGCCTGAGCAATCATATGAAATACGCCCACACTAAATATCAAGGAAATTTTTAAAATCTTACGAATCATAGTCTAAAATTTGATATTATAGGAAAGATATGGAACAGGAGCGCCGAAAATGGCTAATTTATAGCCTTTCAGCACGCCTTTATCAGTTGTATAGTATACCGAATAAGCATTTTTCCTTCCGGTCAGGTTGTATACTCCGAAGGAAAAACTACTATGAGTAAGTAATGTCAGATGATGGCTTGGCTCAATATTGACAGCAAAATCCATCCTGAAAAAATTGGGTATCCGGTATTGATTCCGTTTGGAAAAATAGACATATTCGCCTCCTGCATAATCATATTTATAAGAAGGAAGCGTAATCGGACGGCCTGTACTGTAATCACAATTTAACGATATACTGTATCGCTGTGTGAATTTGTAATTACCTGCTAATTTGAATTCGTGCGGTTTGTCATAATCGGCCGGATACCAATTGCCGTTATTTATCAGGTTTGCCTCTCGTTGGTCGTCCTGGCGAAGTTGTGTTTTTGAATACGCATAACTGAGCCATCCGTTCAGTTTCCCCTGTGTCTTTTTAAGCATCAATTCAATACCGTAAGCCCTTCCTCGCGTGCTGATCACATCCGTTTCGATATGATGATTCATTATTAATCGTGCACCACTGCGATAATCCAAATAATCTTTTATCGTTTTATAATAAAACTCGATAGAGGTTTCAATATTTCCGGTCATTAAATTTTTATAGAGTCCGGCAGCAAACTGCATCCCTTTTTGAGGTTTGATATTGGCGTCGCTTAATTTCCATGTATCGGTAGGCGACATAATCGTTGTATTTGATAATTTATGAATATGCTGGCTTAACGTATTTACCCCCGCTTTCACAGATAAATCATCATTAAAAATATATCGCGCCGAAAAGCGCATTTCGGGATAACCATAAGTTTTGAAAAAACTGCCGGATTTTGCTTCTTTTGTTTCTACAACAGTGGTGGTTTGCGGCAAAAAATCAGGGTCATACATATTATACGTTCGTGGGCCTATTACATTAAACATACTAAACCGTATACCTGCATTGATAGATAAAGCAGCGGTAATATCCCAGCGATTACCCAGATAGACAGCCGATTCAAGCGCCTGTTCCTGCTGTATATGATCTTCTTTTATGAATGATTCAGGTGAAGCAGGCAGCAAATCTCCCGGATTGAGTTTGTAAAAAATCGTTCCCATTCCAAAGTCAAGCGTATGTTTATCATTCAGATAGGAGGTGAAATCCAATTTTGCAAAATACTGGTTTATGCCAAACCGGAGCGTATTGGCTTCAAATGGGTTTTCGTTCATCGAGTTTTTGTAATCATAGTGGTCGTATCCGCCGATAAAGGTACTTGTCAGCTGATTATTGAACAGATGCCGCCATTTGGCAGAGGCGTTCATATTGGTGTAACCATAGCGTTCGTTTGCTGTGAATTGGAAACGGTCGTTGCTATAATATCCACTGAAAAAAAGGTTGTCCTTTTCTGAAAATTTATGATCCACAATCATGTTCAAGTCATAGAAACCGGCTGTTCCGTTGCTGTAACCGCTATCATCGGGCAGCATCTTCAACAACCAGTCGGAATAGGTCGTTCTGCCTCCTGCAATAAAGGATGTTTTCTTTCCGACAGGTCCTTCCAATGTGATTCGGCTGGTAAGTAATCCGAGACTGGCCGAGCCGGAAAATTTTTCCTTGTTGCCTTCTCTGCCGGAAATATCTAAAACCGAAGAAATACGTCCGCCATATTTTGTCGGGATGCTGCTCTTGTAAAGTTCAATATCTTTAATCAGATCGGGATTGAAGGTAGAAAAGAATCCAAACAAATGGGTGGGATTATAAATGGTGCCATTATTAAACAATATCAGGTTTTGGTCTGTCGATCCGCCGCGTACATTTATCCCGGATGAAGCCTCTCCAACCGCCTTTACGCCCGGAAGCATCAATACCACACGGATCACATCAATCTCACCAAATACAGTCGGAATATTTTTGATTTCTTTGATTTGCATCTTTTCAACGCCAATTGTCGTACTGCGTATGTTGGTCATTTTTTCTGCCGTCACAACAACTTCGTGCAGCGCATAGACCTGTTCTTCGAGTTCAATATCCAACTTACCGCTCCTGTATATCATAACCTGTCGGTATGTTTCTTTGAGGCCTACTCCTTTAAGCATCAATCGATGGCGTCCGGATGGTAATTGCAGGGAATAATAACCGGAAGCATCTGTTATTGCCGAATTTACCATATTCTCTGTGTAAATAACGACGCCAACAATCGGTTCGCCTGTTTTAAAATCGGTAATCATTCCGTTCAGGACAATCCGTTCCGACGCAATCGAATCTTTTTCATTGCCAATAATATAGATTCTGTTTTCGGAGGTGGCTTTTTGATCCGACGAATTGACCGGTTGTCCGGCAAGTACCTCTCTTTCTTTTTGTCCGGAGCGTTGCCTGAAATAATCTTCCGGTATCAATGTGTTCAGTTTTCTGTCTTTTAAAATAAAAATGTATTGACTCTCAAAGACAGAAACCTGAAAAGGAGTGCCTTCGAGAGCTTGTAGCAAAGCATCTTCGGGTGTTTTGTCCATACATTGTACAGTCAGTAGCAGCGAATCGGTTTCCGAAGGAATACAAAAAATGGTATATCCGCTTTGCTGTTCGATCAGACGGAAAACCTCATTGGCAGGTTGTAGCCTTAAATCGAGGGTAACCTTTTCCTGTGCAAAAGCGATGAAGACAGTCGCCCCTAAGAATAGCATGATATGACTAATGATTCGTTTCATTTATGCAGGTTTTCATAGTGATTGACTAAACCGACAATAGCTTGTTCAAAGTGCTTTAAAATCCATTTTGTGTTGTTTGGCATAGTCATCATTAGTAATTTTACAAATGATCATTTGGCCAAAAGTCGGGTTTATTTTTTGTGCCTCCCCGTTTTGTGCAGTCCACACATCTGACAGGCGCACATTCGTACTGGCCTGAAATAATCCCATAACCTAACGAAAACATGTTTACAAGCTGGCTATAGTTAAATGTTCGTGTATTTTCGCAGTCATACCAATCCTCTCCATCAATTGCTGTCATATCAATAAAGACACGGGTCACAACCTCATTTGTTGCTGTAATATAGCCTATTACGGTTTCATCAGGGTTGGACACGCAGGAAATATTTCCTTTGATTTCGGTAAAAATCGGAGAAAACAAACTTCCGCTGAAGTCTATATTTTTTTGCAAATTTTCATAATAAATATACGCTTCCCTGTCAAGGCCATATTGTTTGACTAAAATGCTGTACAGATAGGAGAAACGAGAGTTATAATCCGGAAAACTGTGAATGACTTTGTCTTTGATGGTCGCCTCCGTATGCCTGTCGGATGTGCCCAGTATAATTGATTTGGATTTCTCGGAAACCCAGCAATAGTACCGATTGTTTGAAGTGAACATGCTATGCGCTATTATCGCTCCTCCTTCATATCTTGAAGAAGCAAATAGATGAGACCTGATTTCCCAATCTTCTTCAAATGCCCAGCGATAGTATTCGGTTTGGCTCGACAGATCGTGGGTGGAGACCATGATATCCATGCTCCCATCCGGATTTTTTCTCCAGTTTATTTCATCAATATCAGGCGTAAAGACAGGCGATACAAAAGCCGACTGATAACGCTTCTCTCCTATTTGGATAGACAAAGCATATTTTGTTCCGGGCGTGAATGTGATTCCACCATCTACGATATATCGGGAAGTTTCCTCACCATCAATTATTTGTTGCTCCGCAACAGCAACAATAGTATTTTTATCGTCAATCACATGCACGCGGGCGCCATATACTTTTTTGATTTCAGCGATAGCTGAATCCGTAGAGCTGTTGAATGGACTGATTGCCCTACTCAGTGTTATAGTCGTACCCTTATCCATAATCGTCCCTTCTACAACAAGTAGCCCTTCTATTTCTTCTTTTCCATCCGGTTCAAAAGGAGTAATGCAACTAACTGGGATCAGGATAATACCTGTAAAGATAATAATAAAGTACTTATACATATCGCTTCATGCTGTTTGTAGTAAGGGCGCTTCTATTAATACTATTTTACGTTTTGATTTTTACAAAGAGCCGAAGTGCGGTTAAAACTCTCTGAAAAACCGCCATAAACTTAGGCATTATTTTATGGGGACTTCTAAAAACTCTTTTATTACTTTTCGACTTTGCCAAAGGATAGAAATCCCCAATTAGCTCCTTTGGAAAAATCATTTTATACGCAGCAAAGTAAATAC
>Ga0082212_10012969_pt1 | contig 10457 bp, 11 predicted proteins | sample TergutNt197P3_FD_71548 | JGI IMG/M metagenome (GOLD analysis project Ga0082212, IMG submission 71548) | Neocapritermes taracua P3 segment gut microbial communities from Petit-Saut dam, French Guiana - Nt197 P3 | ecosystem: Host-associated > Arthropoda: Insects > Digestive system > Gut ...
ACAAACCACGAAAGGCGCGCCTGGGTTTGAAGCAAAATCTTTACTAATGCGGTTGCCCAACTCCCGCTGCCAATCATGGCAAAACGTTTGGATGTTTGTTCAAAAAAACTTTTCACTTTACTATTTTTCTCGACAAAGTTAAGTCATTTTTGTCAAATTTAATCTTAATAGTATCTTTATCCGCTTTTCTTTTGTACAATGAATCTTTCTAATCTCTACCATAAGGTTTTGCACAACCATCCACTCAAAAGAGATGAGGCAGTAACCCTCTATAAAAACGCCCCTACGCAAAGACTCATGAATTTGGCACAGGAGATTCGCTACCAAAAAATTCCCCAACGGGCGGTTAGCTGGCAAATTGACCGAAACGTTAATAGTACCAATGTGTGTATTTCCGGCTGCCTTTTTTGTAATTTTCACTGCAAAAAAAACAATGGGACAAAAGCTTTTATAACCTCTCTGCAAGAATACAAAAGTAAAATTGACCATACACGCCTCTTGGGAGGCGATCAGTTGCTCTTGCAGGGCGGGTTGCACCCCAATCTCAACATCACCTACTACGAAAACCTCTTCCAACAACTGAAACACTACGCACCGGATATTCGTATCCACGCATTAGGGCCTCCGGAAATAACTCATATTGCCAAAATAAGCGACCTCTCTATTCCGGAAGTATTGGAACGATTACACGCTGCAGGAGTTGATTCACTGCCGGGAGCAGGTGCCGAGATATTGAACGATCGGGTAAGAAAAATTCTCTCTCCTTTAAAACCTGACTCTGCATCGTGGATAGAGGTGATGAAAGAAGCGTTTAAGATGAACATTGTAGCCTCAGCAACCATGGTGTTCGGGCACATCGAAACGCTTGAAGAGCGTATTGACCATCTCTTTACCATTCGTAACCTTCAAGATCAAAAACCTATAGATGCACCCGGCTTTCTCTCCTTTATTTGTTGGCCTATGTTGCTTAAAGGAACACCCTTATCATCTCTCTATTCCATTTCTCCGGTTACTCCGGTTGAATACCTTCGTACTGTGGCTATCAGCAGGATTGTGCTGCATAACATTCAAAATATTCAAGCATCGTGGCTCACCGTAGGTGTTCCAACAGCCCAGCTCTGTTTATTTGCCGGAGCCAACGATATGGGGTCAATAATGATTGAAGAAAATGTTGTTTCGTCAGCAGGAGCCAAAAATCAACTAACCGCCGAACAGATGCAAGGGGTGATTCGCTCTGCCGGATTTGAACCGTGGCTGAGAGATCAGCGTTATCAAAAAAGAGTTTTTGTTAATGCCTAGGAAAAAAGCGAGCCCTCATCGCCGCCAGTTTCCTCTGCTCTATATCCTACATCGTCAGGTAAATTTATCTTTGCAGCAGCTTGTACGGCCAAAAAATCACAACGTTCATTTTCGGGATGACCGGCATGACCTTTGATCCATACAAATTTTACTCTATACTTAGAAGAGATATCAAGAAACCGAAACCAAAGATCAACATTTTTCTTTTTTTTAAAGCCGGTGGATACCCACTGCTTAATCCATCCTTTTTCAACTGCATTCACCACGTATGTTGAGTCGCTAAAAATGGTTACTTCGGAGTCTGCCGCTTTTATTGCTTCTAACCCCACAATCACAGCCAACAACTCCATCCTGTTGTTAGTAGTTAACCGATATCCACCCGATATTTCTTTTCGATGAGGGCCACAAACCAACACCACTCCATAACCTCCAGGTCCGGGGTTACCTTTTGCAGCTCCGTCTGTGTAGAGTTGAATATGCATTAAAACTACGAGTATGAATGCCCCCCTTCGGGTATGAAGACTTTTAACTTGTTTTTAAGCAACTCTTTATTTTGGTTTCTCGCTTGAAAAAGGTCGGATGCCGCGTAGAGGGCGGCCAACATCGACATATGAGAAGCTTTATCTTTACCTGCTATGTCGTACGCAGTACCATGATCAGGAGAGGTTCGGATAATGGGGAGACCTGCTGTAAAGTTGAATCCGTTGTGAAAAGAGATTGTTTTAAAGGGAACCAACCCTTGGTCGTGGTACATCGAAAGAACGGCGTCAAAAGATCGAAACGCCATTGCGCCAAAAAATCCGTCAGCAGGATAGGGGCCAAAAGCCAGCACCCCTGACTGAGATGCCTCAGAAATTGCAGGGGTTATCACTTCTATCTCTTCGCTTCCCAAAACGCCGCCATCACCCGCATGAGGGTTGAGTCCCAAAACGGCAATTTTTGGTTTTTCTATTTGAAAATCAATGCGTAATGCATCATTCAGTTGTTTGATTTTTTGCACAATCACCTCTTTGTTCAATTGAGCGGTTATCCCCGAAATGGGGATATGGCCGGTAGCAACCCCCACCCTGAGCGTATCGCTGCACAAAAGCATAATATAGTGTGAAATAGTAAATGCGTTGGCCAAAAATTCTGTGTGACCAGGAAAAGCAAAACCTCCTTCATGAACAGTTTGTTTATTAAAAGGAGCTGTTACCAAAGCATTTATCTTTGAACCTTTGATGTCTTGCACTGCTGTTTGAAGCGCTGACAAAGCAGCTCTTGCACTTTCCGGGCTACGTTTGCCCGGATCCACAGAACCACTCTCAGGTACGCACTGAATTAAATTGATCCTTTTAATGTGGGCTTCGGAAGGCGAATTAATCACATTCACCGAAAAAGAGTCCGCATCGTGAATCAATTTTTTGTAATAGGCAACATACCTTGAAGAACCATAGATAATGGGAGTAAAGAGTTCTGTGATCCGCTGATCCAAAAGAGCCTTAATAATCACCTCATATCCAATGCCATTTGTATCTCCTTGTGTAATTCCAATGATAGGTTTTTGAGTCATTTCCATAAATTTTGTGGCGCAAGATACAAATTAATACAATATCTTTGCATTTATGTCATGTACCGTTGATACCAATATACAGTTTTTAAGTGGGATGGGACCGAGACGTTCTGCGCTCTTTAAAAAAGAGCTTGGAATAGAAAATATTGGTGATTTACTCTCTCATTACCCTTTTCGGTATATAGACAGAAGCCGCTTTTATGCGATTCAAGAGACTCATCCCGGTTTGGGGTATGTGCAAATTCGCGGACACTTTACTTCTATGATCCTGCAAGGAGAGGGAAAAAAAAGCCGCCTGTCGGCCATCTTTACTGATGGCATCGATCGAATAGATATAGTTTTTTTTCAAGGAATTAGGTGGATCCAAAAATCCATTCGCCTCAACACCGAATACATTCTTTTTGGAAAAGTCTCTCTCTTTAATCAATCTCTTAATATGGTACATCCTGAGATTGAGCCTGTTGAGGGCAATACTCCAAGTGGATATGCTTCCATGCAAGCGCTCTATGGCACTACCCAAGCACTCAAAAACAACGGAATAAATCAAAAGATTTTTTCACGCCTCATATCTGAAGCGCTTTCAAAAGTAAGTGATGGACTCCTAGATTCTTTACCCCTCTATTTACTCGAACGCCTTCATTTGCCCTCAAAATCAGAAGCGCTAAAAAACATTCACTTTCCTTTAAACAACCGTACCCTGTTACAGGCACAAAATCGATTGAAATTTGAGGAGCTTTTTTATATTCAACTTGGTTTACTCAAACAAAAGTCGTTACGCCTTACATCACTTCAAGGTAGCACTCTTGTAAAAATAGGACCTCATTTTTATAATGTCTATAACAATCTTCCCTTTTCACTCACCAATGCCCAAAAACGAGTTCTAAAAGAGATCAGAAATGATGTGGTGAGCGGAAAGCAGATGAACCGCCTCCTACAAGGAGACGTAGGCAGCGGAAAGACGTTGGTTGCCCTTTTTTCGGTTATGTATGCCATTGATAACGGTTTTCAGGCGTGTATGATGGCTCCCACCGAAATTCTAGCCCGACAACACTATGCTTCCATTAAAAAAATCATTGCCAATGGACCTACTACCATCGGATTGATCACAGGATCAACCAAGAGTAAGGATAGAAAAGAGTTGGTAAAAAAACTAAAGGAGGGTTCTTTGCACCTGCTAATTGGCACTCACGCCCTTATAGAAGATACGGTACAGTTTGACAATTTGGGGTTTGTGGTTATTGACGAACAACATCGCTTTGGAGTTGCCCAACGATCTCGTTTGTGGGAAAAGAACAAACTTCAACCCCACATTCTTGTAATGACAGCCACACCCATCCCTCGTACTCTTTCGATGACCCTCTATGGAGATTTGGACGTTTCTGTTATTGACGAGTTACCACCCGGTAGGCAACCAATAAAAAGTTTGCACTTTACCGACTCTCAACGTTTGCGTGTATATAGTTTTATGAAAAAACAAATCAAAGCCGGGCATCAAGTTTATGTGGTATTTCCTCTGATAAAGGAGTCTGAAAAAATGGATTACAAAAACTTGGAAGAAGGGCGCCAAACAATCATCCAATCTTTTCCTGCTCCCGATTACCTCATCTCTGTTGTACACGGACAACAAAAAAATACTGATAAAGAACTTTTTATGAATAGTTTTATTAAAGGAAAAACCAACATTATGGTAGCCACTTCTGTTATTGAAGTGGGGGTTGATGTACCCAATGCTTCGGTTATGGTTATTGAGAGTGCAGAGCGATTCGGACTTTCTCAACTCCACCAACTCAGAGGTCGCGTTGGACGTGGAGCGGCACAATCATACTGCATTTTTTTGACAGGTAACAAATTGACCAAAGAGGCACAACAGCGCATTGAGTTACTCTGCGCTACCAACAATGGTTTTGAAGTTGCTGAGGCAGATTTACGCCTAAGAGGACCCGGCGACTTGGAGGGAACTCAGCAGAGCGGATTGGCCTTTGACCTCAAAATTGCCAATTTGGCACAAGATGGCCAAATATTAGAATTGGCACGAAAAGAAGCATTACAAATTCTCGAACTCGATCCTCATCTTGAACAACCAAAAAACAGTGTGTTTATTCAAGAATTAAAACACATTCACAAAAATATAATAGACTACAGTCGAATCAGTTAATAATTTTACCATGTTTACAATTGCCCTTGATATTGGAGGAACCAAAATTGCCGGAGCTCTTTTTAAAGCAGACGGCCAAATGTTGCACAGCACCAAACGCCTGTTGGATGGCCGCACCGGAAAAGAGGTGGGAGATTTAGCGGTAGAAGTGATTCAAGATATATTATCAACCTCCCTAGTTGCAGAGCATCCTCACCAAACTATAAATGGGATAGGTATCTGTATTCCAGGAATTGTCTATTCTCATAATGAAACAGTATGGGCACCCAACATACCCGGATGGGAAAACTTTGCTCTTGCACAACACATCCGTTCTAACTTGACTCACGAAACTCCACCCATTTTTATTGAGAGCGACCGCAGTTGCCATATTTTGGGAGAGGTATGGAAAGGAGCGGCAAAAGGATGCAAAAACGCTATCTATATTGCCGTGGGAACCGGAATCGGCGTTGGAATATTAATTGACGGACATTTATTGCATGGGCAAAGCGACATTGTTGGCGCTGCAGGTTGGATGGCCCTTCAACCTCCATACCTTTCCGATTACGACTCATGCGGATGTTTTGAATCCTTTGCATCAGGAAACGGGTTGGGAAAGTACGCTCAAAAGTTGCTCAGAGAAGATTACTCCTACCAAGGCCCAATGTCTAAGAAAAGGATTGAGGATATATCGGCTTATGATCTATTTGCCCACTACTCTTCAGGAGATTCCATTGCAGTAACAGTACTAAAAAAAGCCGTTCAGTTTTGGGGTATGGCCTCAGCCAACTTAGTGAGTCTTCTCAACCCCGAAAAGGTAATTTGGGGGGGCGGCATTTTTGGCCCTGCAGTTTTTCTCATCAACGATATCTATAACGAGGCACTTTGTTGGGCGCAACCTATCAGTATTCGCCAAACCTCTTTTGTAGCCTCTACCGTAAAAGATACCGGATTACTTGGGGCGGCTTACTTGGTTTCCCATCTTTCAAAATGAATCCTTTCAGGTTTCCATTTGTCAATAGGGTGCTCATTTCCAATTGGTTCTCCAATTGGAACTATATTAAGGGGCATAATGTGATCGGGTAAACCAATCGCATTTCGAACAGCACTTATTCTCTCTTGATAGGGATAACATGCCGTCCATACCGCCCCAAAATCCATGGACTCAGCCACAAGTAATAGATTTTGGGTAGCTGCTGCGCAATCCAACATCCAATTATGAGCTGCCTCTCCTGTATGTACAGTTAAGTCTCCACAAATCACGATTGATAGAGTTGCAGAGGAGAGCATCTTGGCGTAAGGAAGCACCTCGGCAAGATGATCCATTACTTCTCTATTTTCTATCACCACAAAGTGCCAGGGTTGTGCATTTTTTGCAGATGGAGCAGCCATCGCAGCTTTTAGGAGTGTCATCACTTTAGCCTCTGAAATTGAAGTGTCGGCAAATCGACGAACACTTTTACGCCTCATTATTAACTTTGTAAGATTATTCATCCCAAACCATTGTTTCATATCATTCTACAAATATAGAAATAATTGTTAATTTTGCACCAAACATCTTAAACGTTGATACGAAAATACCTTTCTGCTTACCTTCCCTCATTAGGAGAACTTTGGTTTATAATGCTTGTGTTGTTGTGTGTGGGTGGCACCGTTATAAGCGCCTTAGTCTCTTTTATTCTCATGAACTTGTTTCAACTTGATCTTTTTTCTTTAACATTAGCGCTCTACCCGCTTCTTTTTGTTTTGGTTATCCCATTTGTTTTTATTCGCTCCAAACTCAATTACCAAAAACAAATCGGGAGGGGTATTCCTGTTGTTCGCTCTAAGCCTTCCTCCTTTGGTTCTCTTCAACCATTGCTTTTTTTCCCTTTGTTGCTCCTCTTAACCCTATTTTTTAATGTTGTTATTGAGCCTGTAACTATGTGGTTGACTATGCCCGATTTCATAAAAGAGTTGTTTGGCGCAGTAGGAAACCAAGGTTGGATATCCTTCTTCTCTTTGGTGATTATGGCGCCTCTTCTCGAAGAGTGGCTCTGCCGCGGCGTTGCCCTTGATGCCATGCTCAGAAGAGGTTATTCTCCGGCAACCGCCATTTTGTGGTCGGCTATCATGTTTGGTGTAATTCACCTGAACCCATGGCAAGCCATTCCCGCATTTTTGGCCGGTATGCTTTTTGGCTGGATCTATTGGCGTACCAAATCCCTCCTGAGCGTCATCTTTATGCATGCAATCACTAACGGCGCTTCTCTTGCCGTCACCTTAGCCTTTCCAAACCTCCCCGACGAAGTTACCTCCTTAGATATTCTTGGCCCTTCCCTCTACGGGTGGTTTTTTGCTGCATCACTCCTCATCACCCTCTCCCTCCTTTACCTCCTCCATCGATCCCTCCCATCAAGGGAAAAGTACGGGAAGGACGATTCCACTCCGCCTACCATCAACTGACATCTCCGGTATGTCCCTTCTCTATCCCCTTCTCTTTCACCCAACCCCCGTTGAACGCATCTGGGGAGGCAATTTCATTGCAAAAAAACTCCATCCCCAATTTCCATCTGACATACTAATTGGCGAAAGTTGGGAATTAAGCGGTTTGCAAGATTTTTGTTCTGTGGTTCGCAACGGTTTTTTATCGGGAAATGACATTAACGAATTGATTGAAGTCTACCTTGGTGATCTAATCGGCGATTCATTGTTCCAAAGATATGGCAGTGAATTTCCTTTGATGGTAAAAATTCTTGATATTAATGACTATCTCTCTTTTCAGGTACACCCTTCCAACGAGATTGCTGCCACCCGCCACAACGCGTATGGAAAAGCCGAAGCATGGTACATTCTTTCTGCCGAAGCAGATGCAACCATCTTTATTGGTTTTAACCGGCAGATGAATGAAGCAGAGTTCAGAAAACGTGTCATCAACCAAACTTTACCCGAAGTGATGAATCAATGCACACCACAAACGGGAGATCTCTTTTATATTCCCCCCGGCACTGTTCATTCTGCAGGCGGAGGGTTGCAAATTATTGAAATACAGCAATTATCAGATGTTACCTATCGGATTTATGATTGGGGAAGAGAGTTTCTGAAAGAGAGTGCAAGAGAGATGCACCTAGAATTGGGCATAGATGTTATCAATTGGGAAACATCAGCTTTTTCTCCCACACCTAAGGAAGTAAACCAAACCAAGCAAACGCTTAATACCGAGACAACGATTTTAAAAAGTCCCTATTTTTACCTATCTACCATTACTCTCTCCGCCCCCATTCATCTAAGCAACAGGGATGACGGATCATTTCGCCTCCTTATTTGCACAGAAGGCGAAGTGGAAATTCATGCTTCCAAAAGTTTTGCCCTCAAAAAAGGAGAAGTAACCCTTATTCCGGCAGTCATCTCTAATTACTCCATAGAGCCCAAAAAAGTCCATCCCCAAAAAGAGAATAAAGAATTTTATGCCAAACTATTAGAGGTGTGGATTGAATAACATAGAGTCATCTCCCCCGCCCTGCTCTTCATCACTACCCATCAAACGATCAATGGCACGTCTCTCCTTTTTGGTAGGTCTGCCCGTGCCGCGCTCACGCCAAACAGAAGTTGTGTTGAGTGAGGAAATGCTTTTTGCCAACTCTTCGGGGGGAGTAATATCCAACGCATAAAAGGCTACATCTTTTGCTGCCACTCTATTTGCCAAAAGTTCAAGAATTTGATACCGATGTCGCACAGGGCCTTTGCGCACTTCAACACTATCTCCCACCTTTACCTCTCTTGAAGCCTTAGCCACTAAACCGTTCACCAACACCTTTCCGCCCTTGCAAGCCTCGGTAGCATCGCTTCTTGTTTTAAAAACACGAATCGACCACAAAAACTTATCAATACGGGGTAACGAAACCATTGTTCATCTTTTAATTGGAAGAGGCTTCCTTTGAAGCCTCTTTTTTTACAGCGATATTGAACATATTCATTGCTTTATCTATACCTGAGCACACAAAAGAGCGAATGGCTTCAATGCTCCTGTTTAACACAAAGGGCAACTCTTTTTGTTCTTCATCTTCCCAAGGACTCAATACAAAATCCACCTGCTGACCTTTGTCAAAATCATTTCCAATACCTATTCTTAAACGGTTATATTCATAGGTTTGTAAAGATTGATAAATACTCAGTAAGCCGTTGTGCCCGCCATCGCTTCCCTGTTTGCGCATCCGAATTGCTCCAAAAGGAAGAGCAAGGTCATCCACCACAACCAACATAGACTCCACCTCTATTCGCTCTTCACTCAACCAATATTTTACCGCTTTTCCGCTCAGGTTCATATAAGTTGATGGTTTGAGCAGGATTATTTGCTTTCCTTTTAGCCTCACTTGGGCTAAAGAGCCATATCGTAACGTTGTAAAAGAAGTATCGGATGCCTTGGCAAAAGCATCCAATACCATAAATCCAATATTATGACGTGTATCGGCATATTCACGACCAATATTGCCCAAACCAACTATGAGGAAACTCATTTCTTCTTGGAGGCGGCAGCAGCGGCAGCGGCGGCAGCGGCAATTGCACCCAATGCAGCACGGGTGGTTTTAACAGTGCAAACAATTGTATTTTTTGGAGTTACAATTTGTATGTTCTCAAATTGCAACTCTCCGGCCATAATTGTTTTACCCAATTTTAATGATGAAATGTCGATTGGCAACGTATCGGGGAGATATTTAATTAATCCCTTAACATAGAGCTTTCTTGTGGGAATCATCAATTTTCCACCTGCCTTAACTCCTTCTGCAACCCCTTCTAATTTTACAGGTATATGTATTGCTACGGGAGACGATTCGTCAGCAGCCAAAAAATCTAAGTGTAATACTTGATCGGTAACAGGATGGAATTGAATCTCGTGTAAAACGGAAAGGTGTTTTTTGCCTTCTACAATAATGGCTACGATATATGTATTTGGCGTATAAATCAACCCTTTAACATCGCGTTCAGTTACTGAGAAGTGAATGTTTTCCATTCCATTCCCATACAATACACACGGAATTTCTCCGTTTTTACGTAAAGACTTTACGGCAGCCTTTGAACCCTTTGTGCGGACTAAACCGCTTAATTCATAAATTTTCATTTCAAAACCTTTAAATATGTGTTACTCAATCCGGTCATTCCGGATCCCATGGCACCTTAACAATAAGGCGGCGCAAAGATAAGTTTTTTTTCATTTTATCTACATTGTTGCAAAGTTATTCCACCATCTTTACTTTTTTATTCCACTCTGTTTCTTTGTAGGCCGTCAAGAGAGAGGTTTGCGAACTCAGTGGAATATAGGTGGAGATGCCTCCATAATGAAGAACCGGAATAAAGGCAGAGGATGGCGGAGGTACCATTGTGTAAAAGTACTCAGTATGACGCTTGTGTAGCACAATTTTATCCAAAATAGTTTTAAATCGTTGGTAGTCAGCAGTATTTACTAACTGTAAAATAAACTCATCCAAATCGTAA
>Ga0082212_10012970_pt1 | contig 10457 bp, 13 predicted proteins | sample TergutNt197P3_FD_71548 | JGI IMG/M metagenome (GOLD analysis project Ga0082212, IMG submission 71548) | Neocapritermes taracua P3 segment gut microbial communities from Petit-Saut dam, French Guiana - Nt197 P3 | ecosystem: Host-associated > Arthropoda: Insects > Digestive system > Gut ...
TTTTCCTCGCCTCCTCTATCGGGACCAACTCCTTCTCCTCCTTGCGGCTCAACGCATCCCTCAGCTTTTGCTGCTTCTCTATGTTCTCACGCAAAAACGCATTCTGCTTGGACTTGTTCAGAAGGGATTCCGCCACGAAAACCGCCCTGCCGGCATCCGGCACGTAAACAACCGGCTGATTGCCGGACGGTGCTATTTTAGCTGCCGTGTGGAGGGCGGAAGTTGTTGCTCCGCCTATCATTACGGGGATTTCGTGGTTCTCTTTTGAAAGGGTTTCCACAACGAAGCTCATCTCTGCGAGGCTCGGCGTGATAAGCCCCGAAAGCCCAACAAGGTTGGGCTTGTGCTCCCTTACAGCCTCTAAAATCTTCTCGGCGGGGCACATAACGCCTATGTCTATTATCTCGTAGTTGTTGCAGGCGAGAACGACGGATACTATGTTTTTGCCAATGTCGTGCACGTCGCCTTTCACGGTTGCCAAAAGGACTTTGCCAGCCTTTGCCGCATTGCCCTTGCGTTCCGCTTCAATGTATGGCTGCAAAACGGCAACCGCCTTTTTCATAACCCTCGCGCTTTTCACTACCTGCGGCAAAAACATTTTGCCTTGTCCAAAAAGCTCTCCTACCTTGTTCATGGCGTTCATCAGCGGTTCTTCTATAACCCTTATGGGGCTGCCCATCGCAATGCGGGCTTCTTCGGCGTCGCTTTCTATAAAGGTGTCTATGCCTTTCATCAATGCGTAAGATATGCGTTCTTCCAGCGGCAATTCCCGCCATGCAGGGGCGTTGTCTGTTGGGGCATCGGTACGGGCAGAAAATTTTTTGCCCCTACAGGCATTTGCATATTCAATCAGGCGTTCGGTTGCATCTGCTCTGCGGTTGAAAATCAGGTCTTCTATAAAATCCCTTTCTTCGGCGGGAATATCATCGTAAATCGGGAGCGTGCCGGCGTTTACAATGCCGAAATCCATGCCCGCTTTTGCGGCGTGATATAAGAAGCAGGAGTGCATGCTTTCACGGATTGCGTTGTTGCCCTTGAATGCAAAGCTGAGGTTTGAAATGCCGCCAACGATGTGCGAATGCGGCAAGTTTGCCTTTATGAATTTGCATGTTTCTATAAAATCCTTTGCGTAGTTTGCGTGTTCCGCAATGCCCGTTCCGATGGAAAGGACATTTGGGTCAAAGAAAATATCGCAGGGATTGAAGTTTAATTTTTGAGTTAATAAATCGTATTGCCTTTTGCAGATTTCCGTGCGTTTTTCGTAGCTGCTCGCCTGCCCCTGCTCGTCAAAAGCCATGCACACAAGAGCAAAGCCCATTCGCTTCACTTCCTTCGCTTTTTTCAAAAACGCCTCTTCGCCCTCTTTAAGGGAAAGCGAATTTACAATGCCTTTGCCGGGGAAACATTCCATGCCCGCAACCAGAACCTCCCAAACGGAGCTATCCAGCATAACCGGGCATTTTGCCGCCGCAGGCTCCGAAACATAAAGGCTCACAAAGTGCCGCATTTTTTCAACTGAATTGAGCAAGCCGTCATCAACATTTATATCTATAATCTGCGCGCCGTTTTCAATTTGTGCAACGGAAAGCGAAATCGCTTCGCCCCAATTATTTTCCCTTACCATCTTTGCGAACTTCAAGCTGCCAGCCATATTGTTCCGCTCGCCGATGTTCATAAAATTGCTGTTCTCAGTTATATTAAGAGGTTCCAAACCTGCCAGTTTTGTTGTTTTCGCACGTAGAGACGCAATGCATTGCGTCTCTACAGCGTTCGGTATTTTCCTCGGCACCTTGCCCTGCACAGCCTTTTTCATAGCAGCGATAGTGTCCGGCGTTGTGCCGCAGCAGCCGCCAACTATATTTACCCAGCCATTCTCGGCAAACTTTTCAATGTGCTTCGCCATGCTTTCGGGGGTTTCGTCATAGCCGCCGAGCGGGTTTGGCAAGCCTGCGTTTGGATATGCACTAACATAAATATCCGCAATCCTCGAAAGCTCCGCAATATGCAAGCCCATTTCTTCCGCACCGAGAGCGCAGTTCAAGCTAACGCTGAATAAATCATAGCCGCAGATTGAATTCCAAAACGCCTCCAGAGTCTGCCCGGCAAGCAATCGCCCCGAAGCATCGCTGATGGTTCCCGATACCATAACCGGAACTTTAAGACCACGCTCGTCCTGCTCAAGCTCGGCGGCATAAAGAGCCGCTTTGCAGTTGAGCGTGTCAAACACGGTCTCTATCAAAAGGATATCCGCACCGCCGTCCAGAAGCCCCTTGATTTGCACCCTGTAGGCATCGGCTAGCTCCCTGAACGTAGTGCCGCGGCTTGCGGGGTCTTCCACATTGTTCGCCATTCCGGCAGCTTTGGAAGTTGGCCCGATTGAACCCGCCACAAAATGCTTGCCGCCAAATTCCTTCTCAAAATTCTCAATAGCCCTGCGAGCCACTTCCGCAGCCGCCTTGTTCATTTTATAACACTCGCTCTCCAGCCCATACTCCGCCTGGCTTACGGCGTTTGAGTTAAGCGTGCAGGTCTCTAAAATATCCGCACCGGCTTTAAGGTATTGGGCATGAATGTTCTCTATAACATCCGGGCGGCTCAAGACCAGAATATCGTTGTTGCCGCTGTGCTCCCAAAAATCCTTCTCGGTTAAATTAAACCTTTGAACCATAGTCCCCATCCCGCCGTCAAGCAGCAGGATTCGGTTTTGGAGCGCGGCAACGAGTGCCTCGTAGCTGGGTGTTTTGTTTGCCATGATTATGGATAAGGTAGAAATTTGTGCATTGTTTTGCAATGTGACGTTGCATTTGTCTGAACCGGAATTTACGGAATGTGAACCATCAAATTTGGATGTAGGGGCGTGATTTATCACGCCCTGCGACGATACGTTGCAATGGTTCGCCACGATATTCATAACGTTCATTGAACAAAATATGGGGTGCATCATGATTTTGTTTGCACAGCCAAATTGGGCTGCCCTACACGGGTCAGCGTCACATTGATGTAAGGGCGTTGCGCGCAACGCCCCAACAACCAAACATCACGGCAAAAGGGCAACCGTAAAGGTTGCCCCTACAAATCCCAAACCCCACCCGAATTTTTCTACATTCATATCCAACATGGAAACCCCCTCCAAAATATGCACCGCACAGACGGATAATTATCCGTCTCTACAACGGCATTTTTACCATGCAAAAACAACGCAAAAAACACCCAATCGCCCACGAACCCGCATAACTCTAGAGAGAGAGAGAGAGAGAGAGAGAGAGAGAGTACTCTCACCTCTAAAAGAAAAAATTTCGTCACATCGCCATGCGGCGAAACCCATATTCCAACCGGATTTATCCTTCCGGAACGCTCCGAAACCTCCACGCACAGGTGTTTTGCCCTTCCGGAATGCTCCGAAACCTCCACGCACGGATGTTTTGCCCTTCCGGAACGCTCCGAAACAATCCCGCACAGGTGTTTTGCCCTGTCGGAACATTCCGAAACCTTCCCGCACCGGTGTTTTACGCTTTCGGAACCCTCCGAAACCAATTTTCAACCTAAAACTAACCTTAACAAGGAGTATCTATTATGAAAATCAGCAAGATTGACATGAATCACCTGCGAAATGACGCTCATTTCCAATTCAACGCCGAGTTCAAAGACTTGGTAACCAAGTTCAACCCCCAAACCCTAAAGGTAGAAACACTGTTTAATGCCTACCTTCCGCTCTGGGAGCGTGAGGACGAGGCTCTCAAAAAAATCAACAAGAGTGCCCTAACCGAAAAAATCCAGGAAGCGGACAAGGCACGGGACGAGACATTTGCCGGAATGGTTGAAATCAACAAAGGAATGTGCCACCATTTCAACAAAAAAACTGCCGAAGCTGCCCACAGGGTAAAAATAGTGCTTGACACCTACGGCAATGTAGCCCGCAAGTCGCTCAACGAAGAAACCAGTGCAATTTACAACCTTCTGCAAGACTTACGCCTGGAAAAATACGCTGCCGACGTTGCCGCAAGCAACATCACGGACTGGGCTGATGAGTTGGAAAGGCGTAACCAAGCCCTTGACGGGCTAATGAAAGAGCGTTTTGACGAAACCGCCGCAAAGTGCGATATTGTATTGAAGCAGGCACGAGCCGAGCTAGACAAGACATATCACCAAATCACCGAGCGTGTGGATGCATTGGTAATCGTGGACGGTTTGGAAACCTACGAGGCGTTTATAAAAACGCTGAATGCGGTTGTGGCGAAGTATAACGTAAAGCACCATAGGCATAAACACGGCGGCAATGGCGAGCAGGAAGAAATTTCAACTACAGGAGAAACGCAATGAGAAATGTTCTAACAAAAAGCCAGCACAATTTTGATGTAGAAATTCCAGGCTGGCTGGATTTTACTAAAAAGTGCGAAGAAAGAGTTCAACAAGACAGAAAAGAATTTGGAATAAAAAGCGAATTAATGCTTAATCCAGAGATATGCACTAAACCAAGCTATCTTTTATTAGCAATGGAACCTTCGGGTGGTGGTAGGTCAGGAGTTAATTTTTTTCCTTTTTTTCTCCATTATTGTGCATATAAATATCTTTGCAACGGGAATTTCAAATATTATATTACAGATCTTTCAAAAGGTGGAATGTCTCTTGAAAATGCTTCTGATACTCAAGATGAACGGTATAAAGAATGGATAGAATTGTTTAAAGAGGAATGGGAATTACTTAGCAAACCGAAAATTATTGTAATGGGTAAAATACTGTATAATAAGATAAACCATCTTCTTTCTCAAATTACAGGTTTTAAAAACATTCCTTGTATTAACCATTATTCGGGATCAGGCAGCAGCCATATCAAGAAGATCTATGAATCTATAAAAAAAGAAAAAGGTGAGAAATTTACTGAATGGCATTCTCGTAAACCTAATGCCGAAGAATTAAGGAAATTTAGAGATAAATTAAGAGAACATTTAGATCCAAAAAGATATCCCGAAACGGATATTAATGTTAAAAATCATTTATTTATTAATGTTAAACCCTCAAAATTAGAAGAGACATTAGAAACTATTAGTGAAAGCAATAGATTTGCGGTTTACAGGTATAAGTTTGAAAATGAGAATGAACAAACAGTCGCCCCGAAGGGGCAAGGAGAAACACAATGAAAACAAACAACAACGCTTGCCGTTTCGGCTTCGCTCAACGCCCCTGTTCCCTGAGCTTGCCGAAGGGAACAATGCGGTCACTTGCTTGCATACTGCTCGCAACAATGCTCACGCTTTCTTGCTCCACGAATGAGCAGAACGGCGGTAATCAAACCGACAGCAACCAAAGCTACGATTATTGCATTACGTCAGACAAAGCTTGTCTCATTGGTCCTTTTACTAAAAACACCTGCAACGGACAGCCGAGCAACAGTTGCCCTTACGGCACTTCCAGCCCTTCCGTTGGCAGCTCATCCAGTTCATCAAGCAGACCATCCAGCAGTAGTTATTCAGTTCAATGTACCAATACCAAAGGCAGCGGTACTTTCGCAGATAGTCGTGACAGTAAAACATATAAGTATGTTACAATATGTAACCAGACCTGGATGGCAGAGAACTTGAACTACAACGTTACAGGCAGCAAGTGCTACGACAATTTAGAAAACAATTGCGACAAATACGGCAGGCTTTATGACTGGTCAACAGCTATGAACCTTCCTTCAACTTGCAACTCAAGCACTTGTGCCTCGCAGGTGCAGGCAAAGCATCGTGGTATCTGCCCGGAAGGCTGGCATATACCGACAAATGCGGAGTGGAATGAATTGTATCATTATGCAAACGGTACGCTTGACGGCAGTACCAACTTGTCATCTAACTACTATAGTCCCACAGCGGGTAAGCATTTGAAGGCGAAGGAAGGCTGGACTAACTGCAGTGCTTCCGGCAGCAGTTATTCGTGTTTGGACACTCACGGTTTTGCTGCGCTGCCTGGCGGCTACGGCAACTCTGATGGCTATTTCCACTATGCCGGCAGCAACGGCTACTGGTGGAGTGCCTCTGAGAGCAGTGCTGACATCGCCTACAGCCGCCTCATGTACTACGACGGCGAGTACGCCTACTGGCGCAACTACAGTAAGTCGTACTTGTTCTCTGTACGTTGTCTCCAGGATTGATGCGTTGCAATGCGTAGCATAGCAACGCCGCCCATAGCGTAGTGAAACGAAGCAATGGGCGTAGCCGCAAAAAAATTCGCCCCACAGTTGGGGCAATCCTTGCCAAGCTCCGACTCCCTAGGAGCTTGAACGGGGAAACCAAATGGGAATGAACAAACAACCGCCCCAGAGGGGGCAAGGAGAAAAATATATGGGTATAGATTTAGAACATTTTAGAAAGCTTATTGATGAAGAAATAAAAAAATGTGAAAGTGAGCTAAAATATACAAAAGAAAACCAGGCTGAATTGCGTAGCGATAATCGTGACACTAATACGTTCTTGAAAGGCGACCGTAAAAGCAACGAAGAAGCTATAAAAGGAACTTATCTTCAAATAGATAGTCTCAATAAAAACATTAATAATCTAAAAAATGCCCTGCTTCGTATAGAAAATGGAACTTACGGTATTTGTTTCATTTGCAAAAAAACTATCCCTATTCTTCATTTGGAAAAAATTCTAACAAATACAAGATGCAACAATTGCATAAAGCCAAGCAAGAAGTAATTTATGTAAAACCCTGTGAGACCTGGTTCAGACAAAAGGAATGTCGCTCTGTTTGCAACGTTGCAGTGCAATATTTCGCCGTGTTGTGGTGCAGCACAGCGATGCCCCGTGAGGGGCGAGCAAGTAACCGGAAAAAGCACATAAATTTTTCTACATTATAATTATGGAAAATGCCAGATTACCAAAAAATCTTGTAGAAGACGAATTAGTTGCTTCTATCCTAAGGCTGCAAGTCTCACAGCCTGCCAATTATGACTGGAAAGAAGATTACGCAAAAGCCTTAGAAGAAAAACATGAGAATATTTATAGACGTTAATATAGTTTTGGATGTATTGCTGAAACGAGAATCTTTCTTTGAAGACTCCGCAAAGGTTTTGTCTATATGCAAAACCAAAAAACCAGCCTTAGCACCTCATACCATTTCCAATATATTCTTTATAACAAGAAAGGAATATACATCAAAAGAACGCAAAAAAATCCTATTGGAAATACTGGAATATATGGACATTGTGCCTACCGGCAAACACCAAATAGTCCAAGCCCTGAAAAATGACGATGTGGATGATTTTGAAGATGCTTTGCAAATTGAATGTGCAAAAGAATTTAACGCTGATTATATAGTAACCCGTGATTTGCCGGGATTTTCCAATTCCGGCATAGAAGCGATTTTGCCAATAGATTTTATAAGTAAGTTTACCGAACAGTAGGGGCGACTCTCCGTGGTCGCCCGTGCCATGTGCAGCCGCATGTTTCGCCACGTAACGCCGCACCCATTTTGCGAACATCACGGCGAATGGATGCAACGTGACGTTGCAGGGCTACCACGTAGAGTGTCGCCCTTACGGTTCTGTTAATTTCGGTTCATTTTCCGCTAAAACGAATTTCGATATTTTCTTGGCGAATTCCAAAAACATCTTTGCATCCTCTTGCGTTGGAATAGAACCATCCGCCAAAAGACCTATATCGCTCGGATAACGGGATTCTATATATACATCCCTAATTATTATCAAAGTCCTCTCGTCTATATCCCAGTCTTTTATTTTCTTTATTTCGGAATATAGCTTTCCCAAATCATGGGTCTTTTGAAAAGGAATTTTCAACTCAAAAAGATATGCCTTGAAAAACTTTTCAATTGCCTGCTGGCAATGAAAAGCGACCTCGGCTGTAAACTCAGGATTATCAACAATGGCTTCCGCCAACGCAATGTCTCTTTTTGCGAAAAATAACCAGCCGTTTTTACTTTCCATAAATCTCTATTCCCGTATCTTCTATTTCTTTAATAAAAAAATCGTCTTTGCCTTTTAGATAATCAAATTCTCCTTTTGAATAAACTATAATATCCATTGCAAATAATCTGTTTATATCCAGCAAAGCCATTGATATTGGCGTTCTCCGCTCTATTTTTTCCTTAAAAGTCTTAGCAAATTTATCCGTGTCCAAAACAACAAGCAAATCTATATCGCTGTCCTTAGTTGCCGTGCCTCTTGCATAAGAGCCAAATAGAATAACCTTGTAAAGGTTAAAACCTACAATACATTGAATTATTTTAGATATTACATCAGCAGGCAAGGACATAGGCGTAAATATAGAAATTTACAATTCGTATCAAGACAATTTCTTAATAATAGATTTAGCCAACAATTCATGCCATTTCGTATTCCAACACTCCAACCTGCCTAATCCCTTCCAATTCACCGCTAACAATATCGTCATATAAACTTTTAAGCATATCTCCAAGTTCATCCAAACTTCTTCCCTGAGTATCATATTCGGGATATTCATTCAAATGCCCAATATAAAACCCGTCATTTTGCCAATAAGTGTAAGCCAGTCTCATGACTGGTAATATAGAAAAATGTTTTGCGTAATGTCAGCAAAAAAGAAACGTTTGTTTGGATAATCCTGGAAATCTTTTAACACCAAGCCGAAGGCGACTGAACAGCCGTAGGCTGGTTATCAAGTTAATCAAGGTTCAGACAAATGCAACGTCACTTTGCAAACCATGCAACATAACGTTGCACAAGGGTGACCGTAAAAAACGCCGCAGGGCTCCTTCCAGTAGTGTGGCGGTGAGGGTTTGTTGAACCCTTCCTTTTTTTATTTTCTATCTTTACCGCAAGAGGTATATTATGCTAAGACAAGTCATGGTGCCAAGCAAGGAAAATTCCACAATTTCCATTCCCGCTGAATTTTACGGAACGGAAGTAGAGATTTTGGTATATCCATTCTACGCAAAGAAAGAAAGCCTAAACCTGGGCAGCATAAACGATATTTTCGACAAACACTTGTATTCATTCGGCAACTTCAAGTTTAACAGAGAAGAAGCAAACAATTATGAATAGAATAGCATTAGACAGCAACATCTTAATCTATAACCATGACTTGGATAACGAGAATAAAAGGCTCATAGCAAGAGGTTTATTCAAGGAAACCCCTGTTGTTTCCTCGCAAGTCATATCCGAATATCTAAATGTAATGAAAAGAGATTTCAAAATGCAAAAACAGGAATTGATGTATTTATGCACTTTATGGTTGGAAAAATGTTCCGTTCAGCCCGTAGTTTTATCCACAATGAAACTAGCTCAAAGTTTAATAACAAGATATGACTTTCAAATGTTTGACGGAATTATAATTGCCGCCGCATTGGAAGCAAATTGTAACATTATTTATTCCGAGGATATGCAGCACGGGCAAGTTATAGAAAAAACGCTTAAAATCGTGAATCCGTTTGTATAGCAACGTTGGTGTGCAGCTAGGGCGTATGCTATACGTCCTTCTACAGCTGCGTTGTGCCGCAGCGCAGCGATGCCCCGTGAGGGGCGAGCAAGTAGCCGGAAAATGTTTGAATATAATAGTTCAGACAAAAAGCGGTGTTGGGGTGCATTCCGCTATGGAGTATCAGGGCGTGATAAATCACGCCGCTACTTATAATACTCTCCAACAATAAATTCCGCATTCTCAAACCACATAAGGGAATTTGTATTTTGCAAAGCCTTATATGTTTGAGAACTCAAAAAGGCAGAATACACATCTTCAAAGGCTTTATTCTCTTTTTCTGCAATCATAGAAACAACCTGCTCTATTTTCCTGATTACAAGAAAAGATATATCCTTGCCTTTGTAAATATATTTATCTTTTACACACTCCATTTGCTTACCTTCAAAAGTTTCAATTTCGCAAGTGCTTTTTCCGTGTGAAAAGAAATTTGGTCGTTAAACTTCATATACATCAGTTGCTTTATAGTGTATTCCGCATCGTAAGCACCGGATAAGTATTGTGCGAACAAAATTACCTGTCAATTCCCTGCAAAGATTTTTCCTTAGCTCTTGCTATTAAATCTTCCGCCAAAAACACATCCTCGTCAAAATCTTGGGTATGCAAAACGCCATAGTATTTGCGAAAATAATTGCCTATGCCATATTGCTTAAAAATGTCAAAAGCTTCATTTTCGGAAATACCATGCCTCTTGGCATAGCCTTCCGTTGCATAAACAAGCATTAGATTCCTATCGTGTTCCGAATGGTGCATACGGGTAATATACAAATTATTTGCCACGTTATTCCGCACCCCGGGCGTTGCGGGGGCACAGGGAGCATGGGCGAAGCCTATGCGAACCGCCCCCGCAGAGGGGTAAGCGGAAAACGCCCGTTGTTTGCGGGGTGGTTGGAGCGGAGGGGAGGCTTCCCCTTTTTATAAATGTCCATTTTAAACTTCACAACGGCTCGCAGCTCAAAAACCCCAAACTGAATTCCATCCAGAACAAATCATACTTCCGCATTGACG
>Ga0082212_10012971_pt1 | contig 10457 bp, 12 predicted proteins | sample TergutNt197P3_FD_71548 | JGI IMG/M metagenome (GOLD analysis project Ga0082212, IMG submission 71548) | Neocapritermes taracua P3 segment gut microbial communities from Petit-Saut dam, French Guiana - Nt197 P3 | ecosystem: Host-associated > Arthropoda: Insects > Digestive system > Gut ...
CGCATCAGAAAAACGGTGAGCAGCGCCGCAATCTGTTCGCTGTTGTATTTCCCTCCGGCAATATTTACCAAAACCTGCTGTGCTTCTTCACGTCCCAGATACTGATGTTCAAAGAGACGGTACAATAAATTTTTCATAACATTTTAACTCTTAACTTTTAACTTTAAACTCTTAACTCCTATCCAGTTTTCAATTATTTTTTTCCCCTGCGGCGTCAATACCGATTCGGGATGAAACTGTACGCCGCGCACATCATACGTGCGATGGCGTAAAGCCATGATATTACCTGCTTCGGCGTCAATAGCCGTTATTTCCAGACATTCAGGAAACTCATCTTTGGATACCACCCACGAATGATACCGTCCGGCACGAAACCCCGGCTCCAAACCGGCAAATAATGGTTCTTTTGCCATTATGCGAATATCGGAACAAACGCCATGATATACCTCTTTCAGATTCAATAGCTTTGCTCCAAAAACCTCTCCAATGGCCTGCTCGCCCAGACAAACGCCCAGTATGGATTTGGTCGGTGCAAACCGCTCAATAAGCGGCATCAGTAATCCCGCTTCCGACGGTATGCCGGGACCGGGCGATAGCAGGATTTTGTCGTATCCCTCCACTTCATCCAACAATATCTGATCGTTGCGCCGTACATCCGTCTCAACGCCAAGTTCCAGCAGTATATGGCGCAGGTTGTACGTAAAAGAATCGTAATTATCTAATAATAAACATTTCATAAAGTTTTCAGTTCTCTTTATTCTTAATTCTTAATTTTTAATTCTTAATTTTCTCCGCTTCGCGAATGGCTTTGTGCAGCGCGCCAAGCTTGCTGTTCACCTCCTGCAATTCGCGTTCGTCAATACTCTTTGCAACAATACCCGCGCCTGCCTGATAATACAACACATTGCTGCGGCTGACAAACGACCGGATGGTAATCGCCTGATTCATATTGCCGTTGAATCCGATAAAACCGATACATCCGCCATACGCCCCGCGATTGTGTTTTTCCAGTTCGGTTATCAACTGCATGGCGCGTACTTTCGGCGCTCCGCTTAATGTACCCGCAGGAAATGTGTCGATAAACGTTTGTATCGCGTTTGCTTCACTGTCGATGTTGCCGCTCACGCGCGAAACCAAATGCATCACATGGCTGTAATACTGCACTTCCTTAAAAAAATCAACCTTTACATGGTGCGCATTGCGACTTAAATCATTCCGCGCCAGATCGACGAGCATGACATGCTCCGCGTTTTCTTTCGGATCGTTTATCAAGTCATCAACCCGCTGCCTGTCTAATGCCACATTCCCTGAACGAAAAGCCGTTCCGGCAATCGGATCGATGCTAACCCGACCGTTCTCAATTTTACAGTGCGTCTCGGGTGAAGAGCCGAAAATGCGGAAACCGCCAAAATCAAAATAAAACAGGTAAGGCGACGGGTTTATGCTTCGCAACGCACGGTAAACCTTAAAATCATCACCCTGATAAGTCTGCTCATAACGGCGACTCAATACAATTTGAAACACATCACCCCGCAGGCAATGCTTTACGCCTTCACGCACCATAGCCCTGTATTCGTCATCCGTAATGGTTGAAGTGGGTTTGCCCGTCGTCCGAAAGTCGTACAGCGCATAATTCCTGTTTTCAATCAGCGCCTCAACCTCTTCAAGACGGCCTGTCTCGCCCTCGCCGACAAGTTCGATGAGCGTCAGTCCGCTTTTGAAATGATCAAACACAAGGACATATTTGTACAGTACATAATGCATATCCGGTGCATCCGTATCCCTGTGATGATATTCCATGACAGGGATCTGTTCAAAATAACGCACTGCATCGAAAGCCGTATAACCAAAGAGACCGCACGAATCGCTATCGGCGCCATCAATAGAAAAATGATTCATAAAATCATTCAAAGCGCTGGATACGGAATTGAGGCCGTTCAAAGGCATGACCTCCTCCCTTCCATCAGGATAAGCAGCGGTTGCCTGCCCTGAATTAACGCCGATACTCGCCAGCGGGCAAAGTGCAATATACGAAAGGCTGTTTTCGTTCCCGTGAAAATCGGAACTTTCCAGCAATACAGACTTCGCATACACATCGCGAAGTTTCAAATACAAACTGACCGGCGTATGCAAATCGCCCAGCAGTTTCTTACTTTTTGTTTTAAATTTATACATCATCTCTTAATTCTTAATTCTTAATTCTTAATTCCTAATTGATTAATATACGTATCCATATCCTTATCACCGCGCCCGGAAACAGTAAGAACGACCACATCATCGCGATTTAACTTCATCTTTGGAAGCATGCCCAGCGCATGTGCGCTTTCAAGCGCCGGAATAATGCCTTCCAGATGCGTCAATTCAAAGACTGCTTTGATGGCTTCATCATCATTGACGGCCATAACCGTTGCCCGCCCCGTTTTCGCCAAATGCGCATGAATGGGGCCGATACCCGGATAGTCGAGACCTGCGGAAATGGAATAAGGCTCTTCGATTTGTCCGTCTTCGTTCTGCATCACCAGCGTCCGTGCGCCATGGATAATACCTTCCCTTCCCAAATGGATTGTGGCCGCACTTTTGCCCGACAGGATACCTTCGCCGCCCGCTTCGGCAAATACAAAGCGGACACGTTCATCATCAAGGTAGTGAAAAACCGTACCCGCAGCATTGCTTCCTCCACCCACACATGCCATCAGATAATCGGGATAATCGCGACCTTCCTTTTCCATTAATTGCCATTTAATCTCCTCGCTGATAACCGATTGCAGACGCGCTACCATATCCGGATACGGATGCGGACCAACAGTCGAGCCGATCACATAATAGGTGTCCGAAGGATGGCTGCACCAGTCGCGTATCGCTTCGTTCGTCGCATCCTTCAGCGTCATGTTACCGGACAGTACCGGTACAACCGTCGCGCCAAGCATCTGCATCTTTTTTACATTTGGCTGCTGGCGTTCCAGATCCGTTTTTCCCATGTATACCACACACGGCATATCCATCAGGGCGCATACCGTCGCCGTTGCCACTCCATGCTGACCGGCGCCCGTCTCGGCAATGATGCGCTTTTTACCCATGCTTCGGGCTAAAAGGATTTGTCCGATCGTATTATTAATCTTATGCGCACCCGTGTGGTTCAGGTCTTCACGCTTAAGATAAATCCTGCAGCCGTACTGCGCGCTTAGCCGCTTTGCAAAATAAAGCGGCGACGGACGCCCTGCATAATCGCGAAGCAAACCATGAAACTCATTTCTAAAACCGTCGCTTTCCAGTACGTTCAGATACGCATGTTGCAAGTCGTCCACACACTTGTGCAGGATTTCCGGAACATACGCCCCGCCGAAGCGACCATAATAACCTTTTTCATCTACCTGATAGTTCATATACATATATAATTAAGTTAATAATAAGCAAAAAGAAGGCCTGTTGTGAGTACAACAGGCCTTCTTATAATCCATCTATTTTGGGTACAGACAAACAAATATGACAAGTCACTCACAATGATTCCATCGCAAGCGCCACCAATTCATGTTTATCAACAAATGTCTCATAGCAATAAAAAAATCCGTTTTATTTACAATTCGGCGACAAAGATACAAACGGTTTTTGAAAAAACAAACAAAATGGCAATTTTTTTTAGCGCCCGAATCACTCTTTTTGAAATATCCAAATGTCCTGCTGGGGTTTCCCGTTAATACAGCCTCCTTCTACAAATTCTATCACCCTGTCAGTTCCGGCTAAACCTTTTACAAAAGAAACGGGATGGTATGCGCTGTAAGTTCGATGGCCTTCCTTCGTTCCTGATAACACAACAAGCTGTCCCTGATCGAAAATGTCTTTTTTTGAATCCGGCAGTTTTATTTTGAAGGCTCTCCCGTGCCATGTCAAAAACAATATCCCTCCAGGCTTCAATACCCTGAAAAGTTCGTCAATCCACGCATAATGCATTTTTTCGGATAAATGCGTGAAGATGGAAATTCCGTATATGATATCAAACAGGTTATTCTCAAAGGGAAGCGGAGGTTCTAATCCATTGGCCTTAAATGTCACATCCGGAATATGTTCCGAACACCACTGTATATACCTGGAATTATAATCCGTGCCGAAACAATGGCATGACTGATCTAACAGGGAGGGCATGTGCCTTATGATTCGTCCGGGACCGCAACCCCAGTCTAAAATGTTTACGCTGTCTAACGGTTTATGTTTTTTGAAATACATAATCAGCCACTTTGCCGTTTCAATGCTTCCATTGTAATACTGTTCATAATCTAACCCGAAAGTCTCGTATATATAATAAGACGGCGGTAAAACAGCAGAAGGATTTGATTTTTCAAATGCCTTTTTCTTAATATATGTTAATATATATATATATATAGCGTGTTTTATCAACAATATTTAACAATCGTAATTTTCTCAACAAAGCGCTAATTAGGGTCTTTATTTTCATAATTGTAAAATTTTAATGCTGCAAAGGTAACAAAAAAATGCCCTTATTTTGCGAAATTGTAATTTTGTAATACTTTTGTGCGTTATTTTTATAAATATGGTACTGCATATCGGTATAACGACCATAACAATAAAAATTTATTTTCAATGAAAAAACGAGTTATTACTTTATTTTTTTTGTGTTCGCTGATTACTTCGTGTGCGAACAGACAATTGGAGCCGGAAGGTACTGTTGATATTCCGATTCAAGGAAATTCATATACAACATCCGGCGGCAGGGACATCATCAGTTCACGGAACGGAGCGGTCAACAAAAATGCTTCATGGGATCAGGAAACAACCGTCAGTACTTTTTTTCGGGTGTCGAAGGATGGTGATTTAGTCGTATCGCTCAACTATTCATCCGATGCAGACGCCAAAATGAAAGTTACCATTGCGCAAAAGACGTTTACAGTCAATTGCCCGCAAGGCGAGGAAAAAAGCGTTTTCATCGGGAAAATAAAAAAAATAAAACAGGGATATGTTCGCGTCGATTTTTCCGATATTCAAAAAACCGGCGCTTCTTTCCCCGAATTAACATCTTTAACTGTAAGCGGAGGCGCGGTAAAAGACACGCTATTTTTTGTTAATAATCCTGAATTTTACTATTGGGGCAGACGTGGGCCGTCGGTACATATTAATTATACACTTCCGGAGGGAGATGTAGAATGGTTTTATAATGAGGTGACTGTGCCCGAAGGGTTCGATCCGGTAGGCAGCTATTTTATGGCTTGCGGCTTTGCTGAGGGTTATTTTGGGTTTCAGGTAAATTCCGAAAGAGAACGAAGGATATTATTTTCAGTTTGGAGTCCTTTCCAGACGGATAATCCCGGAGAAATACCGGAAGATGAAAGAATTCTATTGAACAGGAAAAATGAAAAAACTTCTTCGCAATCGTTTGGAGGCGAGGGCTCCGGAGGTCAAAATTATATGATTTACAACTGGAGAGCAGGCGTTACGTACAAATTCCTGCTTCAATGCCGTCCCGATCCCGCGAGAGCAAATTTTACCGAATACACGGCCTATTTTCACACACCCGAAGATGGATGGATGCTGATAGCCAGCAACTCCCGTCCTAAAATCGTCACCTATTACAAACGGCCACATTCGTTTTTGGAGAACTTTAATCCCCAAACCGGGCATATCACCCGGAAAGTTTATTTCGATAACCAGTGGGCGTATGTTGTCGGAACAGGATGGCAGGAAATGACAAAATGCCATTTTACCTACGACAATACCGCCAGGCAGAAGCAACGCATGGACTTTAAAGGGGGTGTTGAAAATAATATGTTTTTTCTGCAAAATTGCGGTTTTTTCAGCGATTACACCGACTATCAAACACCCTTCGAAAGAAGCGCAAAAGGGAAGATGCCGGAAATTGATTTTGAAAAATTACCGTAAATGATCATTACGAATTACATAAAAAAAATTAACTGCCTTTACAGTAATAAAACAGGAAAGCGACATGTCAAAAACGTATCAGGAAATAAATGAAAAAATAAAAAACGGGAAAGCAGTGGTGCTCACTGCGGAGGAAGTATCGGAAATTTCAAAAACCGTAAGTCCGAAAGAGATAGCTCGTAAAGTAGATGTGGTCACCACAGGAACCTTTGGCGCCATGTGCTCTTCGGGCGCTTTTTTGAATTTCGGACATGCCAACCCTCCTATCCGAATGGAAAAAATAACCTTGAACGGCGTACCGATTTGTGGCGGTTTGGCGGCTGTTGACACCTACATCGGCGCCACAGACACGCATCCCGAAGACGAATCATTTGGTGGCGCTCATTTGATAGAGGCGCTGGTCAGGGGCGAAGAACTCACCTTAGAGGCTTATGGTAAAGGAACGGACTGCTACCCGCGAAAACATATTCAAACTAAAATTAGTATAGATACCATCAATGAGGCGATTTTGTATAATCCACGGAATGCTTACCAAAATTACAACGTGGCAACAAACAGCACGAAAAAAATCAAACATACCTATATGGGGACATTATTGCCTAATTTTGGCAATGCATCATACAGTACGGCCGGCGAATTATCTCCTTTGTTGAACGACCCTGAATGTCGCGTTATCGGCATCGGCACACGGATTTTTCTTTGCGGAGCAACGGGCTATGTGAGTTGGAACGGCACGCAATTCAACACTACAAAAGAAACGAATGTAGCAGGCATCCCGACCGGCAACGCCAGAACACTTGCCGTCATTGGCAACCTGAAAGACATGAGCGCTGATTTCCTTCGTGCGGCCTTTTTTGAGAAATACGGTATCAGCCTGTTTGTCGGTTTAGGTATTCCGATACCGGTTTTAGACGAAGATATAGCGCAGAGCGTATCTATTCGAAACGAACAAATTGATACGACGATTATAGATTACGGCAATAATTACGACGTATTGGGAAAAACCAATTATGCGGAATTGCAAAGCGGATTCATTTACATTCAGGGAAAAAAGGTGAGGACGGCGCCTGTGGCCAGTATATCGAAAGCGCGAGAAATAGCTGAAACGATAAAAAACCGGATACTAACCGGTACATTCCTGCTCACCGAACCCGTTTCGCCATTACCTGCGGAATCGAGTTTGAAAAAATTAATTAGCAAATAACAAAAGGTCATGGTTAAAAAAGTTATCTTAACATTTCCGGCTGATACTGCAGATTTACCCTTTACCTACGTGTTGGTGAAACAGTTTGATGTGAAAATCAATATACTTAAAGCATCAATAAAAGCGGGAAAATCCGGCGCATTGTATTTAGCATTAACCGCAGACAGCGACAAACTACAGCAAGCGTTTGCTTATCTCGAAGAGAACGGCGTGAGTATCAGCCCTATAGCAAGCAGGATTTCGTACGATGTCACAAAATGTATAGATTGCGGAAATTGTGTTTTAGCTTGCGGAACACAAGCGCTTGTCATAGAAAAACCCGACTGGAAACTCAAGTTCAAGCCCGAAAATTGCGTATTATGCAAACTTTGTTTAAAAACATGCCCGATGAAATTGTTCAAAATTGAATTTTCGGAATAAACGTGAATGAATACAAAGACAGGACTTACCGGCACGGGTTTTGCCATGAACGATGGCGAAGTTTTGTAACACAGTATAAGGAGACAGATGTATGGGTTGGCGTTGACCCCCATTCGTACCGATCCGAAATGCAGGAATATACAACACAAACCATTCATTCGATGCGGGATGCGATGGATGCCTACCTGCTTCAAGACGCCCGATATGCCTTCGCTTTATCCCCCTGTGATGCACAGGAATATGCGCCGCAGCTAGCGAAAAAAATGTCGGAATGTTCCCGTCAGGCAGGCGTTGGCCCTATGGCCGCCGTTGCCGGCGCTTTTGCTGTTCATATCGCACACAAACTAATAAACAGGTTCGAGATTAACGAAATCATCGTCGAAAATGGCGGAGATATTTATGCCAGTATAAAAAACGATATAGACGTGGCTGTTTTTGCAGGTGAATCGCCATTGTCTGAAAAAATCGGGTTACATATTGAAGCCAAAGAATCGCCTTTAGGCATTTGTACCTCATCCGGCACGATAGGCCCTTCGCTGAGTTTTGGAAAAGCCAATGCCGTGATGATCGTTTGCACTGATACACTGCTCGCCGACTGTTACGCTACCGCCTTTGCCAACCGCATACAAACCACCGCCGACATCCATCCGACCCTTGAGATGATTGCCGGGATCAAAGATATCCTTTCCGCCCTAATCGTGAAAGATGCCCAAATGGGCGTCATCGGGAAGTTCGAAATGAAACTGTTTGGGTAAGAAAACACGCTACTCCACCCGAAGAAAAATTTATTGTAAAATTTACTGCAAGGATTTACATCATTTTCACCCTTTTGGGGGATTGACAGATGTTTACAGATCGTGTAACTTTGCGGCGTGAAAATATATATTAACCGTTCCGGAAGGGACCAAATAAAGTGTATTATGGAAAATTATAAAAGATTAAAAATCAAAACTGTAGCCGTAAACGGCTGGATGAAAAATGTTAAGGCATCGTTTGCCATCGCAGGAGCGTTACTGTTATGCATCGTATTACCGGGTTGCAATAAGGATGATGGAGAAACATCGGGTAAAATTGCATGTCAGGGCGATGTATATACAGTAAGTATTGGAGAAATCAGTAAAAACGATGCAGGAAAGATTTGGGTCGAACTTGTCGGCGATATGCCGGGCGTATTGAATATCGTACAGGGACGTGTAGTTCCCATCCTGGGGATGAAGGTTTTTGTCGATGGCAGAGCGATAGACTTTGAAAACTTCGGTATTAAGTCGGGCCTGTATTCCTATGGTTTTAATACAGGTAAAAATCCCGAAAAAATTATCGTTTACAGTAATGACGGGAGTAATCAGACGCTCACTTTTCACGGAAAAAGAAAAACAGTAATCAAATAACAAATTGATTATAGGACGCAATTCAAAAGGTGCATAACGAAATATATGCCGGCAAGAAACAGCCCGTACGGAAAACCCCGACAAAACAGAATAAAGTTAATAACCAAAGTTCGGAAACAGTGGGCATATCAAAACTGTATGGAACACATCGGCAGAAGAACACGTAAAGGGGTTATTACCTGCCTTGACTGCGGTCATTCATGGAAAGGGAACAGCGAATTGTCGGATAATCTGTTGGGGTGGGAATGTCCTGTTTGCGGCGTTCATCTCAAAGTAACGACCACCCGCAAGCGGGTATTCAGGCAGGAAAAATATCTTTGTGCGTTTATGGTAAAAAATAAGTTTCAGGTATTGCGTTTTTTCCACGTTACTGCCTTCTATAAGGCAGGGCAGAAAGCGCAATACAGCACTAACGAAGTGGCACGGCGATGGATAGCGCTGGATGGCAGGCATGTAAATATTGCGAGATTAAGACCGTTAAACTTCGGTTATTACATTTGGAACTTTGGCAGCAAGTTAGAAATACGACCCGAAAAATCATGGCACAATCTTTCGCCGGACTATATTTATTCCGGACAAAAGTTAATGATGATTGCCGGTATCAGGTAAACCAACACGCATAAAAACAGGATAATTCCAAATACGATAGAACCGCCGGGAAATGCAAACTCTCCGATTAACCGTGCAAGCCAAAATAAAGAAAAGACAATCAGTAAAGCGCTGCCTAATGCGGAATTTAAAATCTCACTGCGATAAACAAGCATGATAAATCCAAAAGACAGCAAAAAGACTGATATTCCTATATTTAGCATTTGCATTACATTACTGTTTATTTCGGTTAATTTGATTAGTTCGTTTTTCCAGTCAAGTCCACGCCAGAAAGTCAGGTGAAATAACCCAAACAGCAGGAAGTTAATACCTCCAATAATCACTAAAATGTTTTTAAATTTTTCCATTACAATTAAATTTGTGTCCATCAGGACGGTCTATTGTTCGTATAGTATTGCCTGTTACTATTTCTTTCACAGTGGACAAAGATACAGATTTTTTTGAAAAAATTGTCAATTCAATTATTAGTTGTATTTTTGTTGCCGTTAGCACCCGCCAAGCCTCTTTACAATGCTCAAATCGGCGGGGCGTTTTATTTTTAAATAATTATGAAAGTCAATTATTCAAAAACATGTACCCCGCCGCGGGATTTAATTCCTCTTCTAAAAACTTTCAACGTCATGCTGAACATGATTCAGCATCTCCTTTTTATCAGGAGATTGTGGGTCATAGTACGACTACGCTCACTAACCATGCCCGCAACGTTCCTTTGAAAAATCATTCATTATCCGAACTTTCGGATAACATTCAATGTGTCGCTTTCTGCAAGGGAGCAATGACAGAAGCGTTACAAACAAGGTTTTTAGAAGTTTTCTAAATTTAATTGTGTTCGACTTTTCCTGTGTACTGTTCGCCGGCGGCTACTGCGCGGATGGCTTTTTCGAGTTCGGTGCGGTTTGCCTGACGCTTGCCGATGAAGCCGTTAATGCCGGCTTTCATCATGGCGC
>Ga0082212_10012972_pt1 | contig 10456 bp, 11 predicted proteins | sample TergutNt197P3_FD_71548 | JGI IMG/M metagenome (GOLD analysis project Ga0082212, IMG submission 71548) | Neocapritermes taracua P3 segment gut microbial communities from Petit-Saut dam, French Guiana - Nt197 P3 | ecosystem: Host-associated > Arthropoda: Insects > Digestive system > Gut ...
ACATTTCCCCTTTTTCAGTGATAATAGCCAAACGGTCTACATCGGGGTCTACTACAAAACCGACATCCGCTTTCTCTTTTTTCACTACTTTTGCAATTTCAGTCAAATGTTCGGTAAGCGGTTCGGGATTGTGTGCGAATATTCCATTTGGCTCTGTATTTATCCCTATAATCCGTTCGACTCCTAAAGTTTCGAGCAGTTTGGGAAGAACGATTCCTCCCACCGAATTGATGGCATCAAAAGCGACGGTGAATCCTGCTTCACGGATAACACCTGCATCCACTAATTCCAATGACAGAACATGATTGATATGTTTTCGGGTATAAGAATTATCAATTTTTATTTTTCCCAGATGTTCAACACCGGCGAATACAAACGACTCTTCTTCCGCTATTTTAAGGATTTCATTCCCTTCTTCGGCATTTAAAAATTCGCCCTTTTCATTTAATAGTTTTAAAGCATTCCATTGTTTAGGATTATGCGAAGCAGTCAGAATGATTCCGCCGGCGGCTTTTTCCATCGTCACAGCTAATTCGGTGGTCGGGGTGGTAGCCAAACCGATATCAATAACATCAAATCCCATTCCTATTAAGGTCGCGGTCACAAGTTGTCGCAGCATCTCTCCGGAAACGCGGGCATCCCGTCCTATTACAATTGTTTGAGAATTCCAGTTTTTAGAACGAACTGTCGTTGCATAAGCTGCCGTAAATTTCACAATGTCGATGGGAGACAGGCCTTCTCCGGTTTTTCCTCCGATGGTTCCGCGAATACCGGAAATGGATTTTATCAACGACATAGAAATCAGTTAAAACTTGTGTAACGCAGATTTTTATAAAAAACCGGTAAAATAGATTCTCTATCGTACGATGCTCCGATAGAAGAGGGAATAATCATGTCAACAATAGCTTCTTCACCTACATACATCAGTGGTGTTACCCACGCTTGAGATTGAAAATAGGATGCGGTATATGTTTGCGGAATCCCGTATACGAATGAAAAAGGTACGTAAAGATTGATGGGCGGTTGTTCCGAAGTGTCTCCCTGAACTACATCTTTGATATATTGGAAATATTCAAAACGAACGGTAACATCATTCAAAAACTGGACTCTTGTACCATTACCCGAATCCACCACATGGAAAAATAAACCGTCAGAAGTTCTGAAATATTCTTTTTCTTTGAAAATACCGTCAACGGGGTAATAATCTAAAATTTTTATTTCGTTCATATTAATAAAACGGTCAATGGCTCTTTTTTCTTCCCGTAAAAGTTCCTGTAAACTTTTTTGCTGTTTACATGAGAATGAAACACAAGAAATTACAATTATAGAGATAATACCTGATACCCACTTTTTCATCTGTATCTAATTTGTTTGTTCGTTTGACCGTTTATCTATATTTTCGTTGCAAAGATAATCGAAATATTTATTATAAGAATCTTTACTTTTCTTATAAAACGTTAATTTATATCAATAAATGCTTATAACGCGGCAAAGCTTCTTCAAACAGCTTTAATGCATCTTCTAATTTTCCGTAAAATTCACCGCCGGAAGCGTTCAAATGTCCGCCACCGCCAAAGACTTCTTTGGCAAATTGATTGGTTGGAAAATTGCCTTTCGAACGGAGCGATATTCTGACAACTTCTTTTTCTTCCCGAATAAATGCAGAGAATAAAACTTTATCAATGGTGAGAGGAATATTGACAAACCCTTCCGTATCGCCTTTTTGCGACCTGAATTTTTGATGTTCCTCGTATGATAAAGAAAGCAGCGCCGTTTTATAGTCTCGAAACATTTTCATTTTATGATACAATACAAACCCTTGCATACGAATTTTACGCTCACTGTATTTGCAGTAAATCTTAGAGTATATGGCATCTTTATCAATTCCCTTTTGCAGCAGTTCACTAATAATGAAATAAATTGCAGGGCTGTTCGAGTTAAAAATAAAAGCACCCGTATCCATCATCATCCCCGTATAAATACATTCGGCGCAGGATTTACCTATGTAATCAAAAAAACCCAATCTACAGATAAACCTGAAAATCAATTCGGAAGTGGAACATATTTCCGGATGTGAAATGGTTATGTCACTGAAAATTTCAGGATCCAAATGGTGGTCGATGAGTATTTTGTTTGCTGTAGATTTATTTACCAACGGTTCTAATTGCTCTATCCTTCTCAACACATTGAAATCGAGAAAGAAAATTAATTCGGCAGCCTCTATTAATTCAGCAGCAATGGCAAGATTTTTTTCAGCTATTATTATCTGACTTGCTCTGGGCATCCATTGTAGAAATTCGGGAAATTCGTTGGGTACAACTACATTTACCTGTTTTCCGTATTCTGATAAAAAATGATAGAGAGCCAACGAAGAGCCTAAGGCATCGCCGTCCGGTGATGTATGGGTGATAATGATGATTTTATCGTATTTATTTAACAGCTTTTTTGCTTTTTGAATTTTTTCTTCAGCAATAATTTTGTTTAACATAATGGTTCAATCTAATGAGAATTATTGGGGACAAAAGTAATAAAATACTTGCAATACAACAAGAATTATCAGCAAACAGAGATATATCATACGTTTTTTAATGACAAACAAAAACGAAAAAACAATTGCCAGCGCCATATTTATAGCATCTCTAACGGTTAAATCAATATCCCTGATAAGCCCGTGCGGAATGTCCGCCAAAGCGCTTAAAGCGTTTATAAATATTTGTAACAATTTCTGCAAAGGAAACAGTAATCCGGGTTGATTTCCAAAGCAAAAACTTATGAGCAACGACAACGGTATCAGTAACAAAAAAAATCCGGCGAGGGGAATGGTGAAAATATTGGAAACCAAATAAAGTAGCGGAAATTGATGAAAATAATACAAACTCAGCGGGGCTGTTCCCAATTGCGCTGAGGTAGAAGTACACGACAGTTCCCATACATAATTAATCATCGGATTCCGTGAGCGATAAATAGATGTTAAATAAGGATTTATCAGCAGAATAGCAAGTACGGCGGAAAAACTCAACTGGAATCCTACATCAAACAAATTATAAGGATTATACAAAAGCATAGAGAAAGCGGCAGCGCTCAAAGTGTTGATTGTTAATGCCCGGAAGAAGAGGGCATTCCCGATTCCCCACAACGTAATCATGATTACCGCCCGGGTGACCGAAGGAGGCATGCCGATAAAAAAAGCAAATAACCATAGTAGGAGTAAAATAATCAATTGTTTCATGATGCGTCCCCTCCGGTTATTTCCTAAAAAAGAGAAAAGAAAATTCAGAAAGCTATAGATAATAGCAAAATGTAATCCGCTGATAGCTAAAATATGGGACGTCCCCGTAGCGGCGAAAATTTGCCGTGTATCCTTATCTAACTCATTGGTATAACCTGCCAACATTGCCGCAGCGACAGCAAATGATTTTTCATCCGGTAAAATCAATCTGAGCCGGTTTAACAGGATTCGACGGTATTTCAATGAATAGAAACGTAAATTAAAACTTTGTTTCGATGATGATTCTATTTTTATCCAATTGTTTTTAGCAATAAACGCCCGCGCTGCAATACCCTGTTTGCGAAGGTAGATTTGTTCCGTTTTTTCAAAACCTGCTTTGATTATGAGCCAATCCGAGGGAATCAGCGAAGACGAAATGCTATCGACCGGAAGGTATATAAGAACTGTTTTGTTGCCTGCCTTTACTTTACACATCCATGTTTGTGGTTTTCTCACCGGCTCGTCGATTAGTTGTACCCGGTAAGTTTGAATTTCCTCTGTTCCGGCCCATTCCGATTGTTTCCATTTCGAATGAGTTAAAATTCCCCCCAAAGAAGCGCAAAGGAGAAACAAACCGGCTCCAAACAGCCATCGCCGGTGATAGGTGAAAATTTGTTTCGGAAACCGGGCAAGAAACAAAAATGGCAAAGAGAATACGGCGCAATACAGCCAGTAGGGGAAAATATCTCTTTGTGTTTGGATAATAATTCCGAGTACAAAAAACATAGTCAGCCGCAAGAAGACGGCTTGTCGCAAGGTTTTGATCATAAAATGTATAACAATAATGCCATCCCGAGAAGCCTGTCATTGCGGGCTTGACCCGCAATCCCCTTTTTTCGGGAGATCCCGCGTCAAGCGCGGGATGACAATTTTTAAGTCTGCAATGACAAATCCGCTTTCATCAACCGAATCATTTCTTCCGGATTTTTTGATTTGAATATCGAACTTCCTGCCACCAATACCTCAGCTCCTGCCTCTATCATTTGTTTTCCGGTTTCGAGATTGATTCCTCCATCGACTTGGATGAGGGTTTGCAGTTTTCTTTGGTTTATCATCGTTCTCAATCGATGTACTTTATCGACTGCGCGATAAATGAATTTTTGACCTCCGAATCCCGGATTAACCGACATGATCATCACTACATCCAATTCATCAATGATGTCGGTCAGGAATTCTACAGGAATATGCGGATTAAGAGCGACACCGGCTTTCATCCCTGCTTCCTTAATTTTTTGGATGGTTCCGTGTAAATGTGTACAGGCTTCGAAATGAACAGTTAAAGACCAAACCCCCAAATCACGGAAACGGGTAATGAATTTTTGTGGCTCAATAATCATCAGATGGGCGTCCATCGGTTTTGTCACCGCTTTTGCTACTTGTTTCATAACCGGAAACCCAAAAGACAAATTCGGAACAAAAACACCATCCATTACGTCTAAATGCAGCCAATCGGCTTCGCTCCGGTTGATGGTTTCAACGATTTCTCCCAAACACAAAAAATCGACAGACAATATCGAAGGTGCAAGTATCATTTTTAATGATTAGTGATTAATTTTTAATTTAACATCATCCCTGCCAATGGTAAGGGTAATTTTTTCTCCGCATGGTAAGTGCAAGCAAACTGTTTGATAAAATTCAGCGTTTGTGCTTTAGGGGAAACTAATTGCATTTTCTTTCCAAGTTCAAGTGATAACAACAGTTCAATTTCAGTAAGAGTAAATTTTTGTTGCATAGGCAGTAATTTTTTATATTTATACTACCTAATTAAACGTACAATCTGAAATAATATTGTAGAACCCTGAAAAAATCAATCAACAGTTAGAATCATGTTTTTTTCTTCAGCCATACGCCGCATATTGAGAATAGCGTAGCGCATACGTCCCAATGCAGTATTGATACTTACTCCGGTGATGTCGGCGATTTCTTTAAAACTCAATTCCTGATAATAACGTAACAGTAATACTTCTCTTTGATTATCAGGTAGATAATCGACTAATTTTTTTACATCCGTCAGGATTTGACTTTTTATTATCTCATCCTCAATGGTTCCCTCCGATAATTTGGAATTGTTGAATAAATCCACTTCGCAATCATCGTTGGAGATAGTTTGCTCGTTTTTTTCCTGACGATAGTTATCTATGATCAGATTATGAGCGATGCGGCTGATCCATGCGCGGAATTTTCCATTTTCTGTATAACGACCTTGTTTGATGGTTATAATCGCTTTAACAAAAGTTTCCTGAAAAATATCTTCCGCCAGTTCCCTGTTTTTCACAATAAAATAGATGTAGGAATAGACAGTTTCCTTGTGACGGTTCAACAGGATATCGAAAGCAGAATTGTTGCCTTGCGCATAAGCGACTACCAACTCTTCGTCGCTTAGCTTTTTCAAATTTATCATTACTATTATTTTTTAGATTATAAAAGTAATGTTCGGCAATAGGCAAATTGTTTTATATAGTTAGACAACATTTCACGCTACAAAGGAAATACATAAAAAAATAATATCCAAATTTTTTTTAATAAATTTAATAAGACAGGTGTTTTTCATATACAAAACGTGGGGATTAAGGTACAAAGTGACGAGTGGCGGGTGACGGGTGACCGGTCAAATGAAATATTAATAAAATGTATAAAAAACAGTAGTAATGCAATCATTTTAATATATAAATGCAGAATTTTGCTTTCTTTTTGTGTTTTGCTCTTCTCATATTCTTCCTCCTTTCTTCCTTCATTCTTCCTTCATTCTTCTCCATTTGACATTATGATATTTTCTTTTTCCCATCTGGAAACTCCTACCCAATGTTACATTTCCCATTTTAGATTGTCTATAATTATATAAATGGAACAAGCGCAATTCAAAAAAGAGGTGCTACCCTTGCGGGAACGATTGTTATCGTACGCCGAGCGGATGTTGGAAAACAGAAGTGATGCCGAAGATATAATTCAAGAAGTCTTTCTGAAATTGTGGCGTATGCGAGGCGATTTGGGAAACTATATGAGCATTGACGCCCTTTCGGTTACGATGACCAAGCATTTATGTCTGAACCGGCTGAAAGTCAATCAACGGGAACAGGAGGATTTGGAAGGGCTTGTGCTTATTGATAATAATCTTTCGCCGGCTGAACAGTTGGAACAAAAAGACAGTATTACACAGGTAGAGCGGATTATCGATCAATTGCCCGGCTTGCAACAGGCTGTCCTGCGGATGAAACACATCGACGGCATGGAGATAGATGAAATTGCCGCCCTGACCGGAAGCGCGCCGGAAGCCATTCGAATGAATCTGTCCCGCGCCAGGAGGAAAGTAAAGGAAATATTTTTTAAGAACAACTAACAATGAAACAAGACTATCCAGAAATAGAAGACCGGATTGAACGCTTTTTTGCCGGAGAAAGTTCAAATGAAGAAGAAAGGGAATTGTATGCTTTCTTTTCAAGTGAAAATGTGCCGGAACATCTGCTACAATATCGTCCGGTTTTCGTTTATTTTGAAAGCGGAATAAAAGAAGAGGAAATCGACCGGCAACCGGACTTGAAAAACATTCAATCGCTCCAAAAGAGAAGAATCAGTTTTTGGGCAAGTATCGCCGCTTCCTTGTTGTTCCTCGTTTCATTCGGGATATATCATTCCACTAAGGAAAAAGATTTTAACCCCTACGAGGGAAGTTACATTGTTCGCAATGGCGTGAAAATTACCGACCCGAAGATAGTAAATCCTGAAATTGAAAAAACGCTCTATTTAGTACAGCAACAGGAAAAAGAATTTGAACAACTGTTCCTCAGTTTGCAAGAAATAAGTTTAGAAGACCCTTTTGAACAGATTGAAAAGGAAATGGAGCAACAACAGTTAAAATGGGTGGAAGAAATTGAAGATGAAACCATCCGAAACGAAATTTTAGAAATAATGAATCTATAAATATAAATTTTTAAAATAAACAGTTATGAGGAAAAATGTATGGATTATGACACTGCTCCTTATTGTGAGCAGTTTTTCGGTAAAACTTACCGCGCAGGAAAGTGTAGATGCTTTGGTTAAAAAATGCGAAACGATGGAATCGGTAGATACGAATATCATGCGCACGCGAAATCCGGAAACAAAAAAAATAGAACGGGAAACAATCAGTATTCGATTTTGTAAAAACCCCTCACTATTAAACGAATTTGTTGCTGCATTCAAAAAAGATGCAGAAAAGGCAGTCATGGCAAATGAAAATAGAAAAGGAGGACGAGTAATTTCTCTAAATTATCAATTTGAGAATGTCAGATATTCACTTTCTCAAAATAACGAAGAATGTATTTCTATTAGTGTTATAACAGGACAAAATGTTCCAATTACTACTACTACTACTACTTTTTCAAGAGGAATATTAAAATAAATACCCTTGCTGTTCCGCCCTGTTTCGTCCCAAATGCTGATATGTCAAAGCGGTTGCTTCCCGTCCACGCGGTGTTCTTTTAATAAAACCCTCTTTGATGAGGAAAGGTTCATATACCTCTTCAATCGTACCGGGGTCTTCACCCAAAGCCGTAGCGATGGTGGTCAATCCAACGGGTCCTCCTTCGAATTTATCAATAATGGTCAGCAGGATCTTATTGTCGATTTCGTCTAAACCGTACTTGTCGATATTAAGCGCTTCCAAAGCGAAACAAGCGATTTCCTTATCAATAGCGCCGCTGCCTTTGACCTGGGCAAAGTCGCGTACCCTCCGCAGGAGGGCGTTGCATATTCGCGGCGTCCCCCGGCTCCGTCCTGCAATTTCCTCGGCGGCATCGTCATTGCAGGGAATATTAAGAATTCCGGCTGAACGTTTAACAATGAAAGTCAATGTCTCTGCATCGTAATATTCCAAATGAAGGTTGATTCCGAATCGGGCGCGGAGGGGCGAAGTCAACAAACCGCTTCTTGTGGTCGCTCCCACTAAGGTGAAAGGTTCCAGTACTATCTGAATCGAGCGGGCGCTGGGACCTTTATCAATCATAATATCAATCCGGTAGTCTTCCATAGCAGAATATAAATATTCTTCCACAACAGGGCTCAAACGATGAATCTCATCAATAAACAAGACATCGTTACGCTCCAACGAAGTCAGGACGCCTGCCAAATCACCGGGTTTATCCAATACCGGCCCTGAAGTGGTTTTGAAACCGACATTCAACTCATTGGCAATAATATTTGAAAGGGTAGTCTTTCCCAACCCCGGAGGTCCGTGCAGGAGGACATGGTCGAGCGCTTCTCCTCGCCGACGGGCGGCAGTGACGAATATTTTCAGATTTTCAACGATTTTATCCTGCCCGTTGAAACTCTTGAAAGACAAAGGGCGAAGCGCATTCTCAAACTCCTTCTCCTTTTCGTTGATTGTTGTTGAGTGTATATTATAGTTGTCCATTCTAAATGCAAATTGATAAACTGCTTCACAAAGATACAACTTTTGGTAAAAAAAAAACTATATTTGCACTGCCGATGGGTACATTTCCTTTCTGGATTGCTTCGGGCTGACGCCCTCGCAATGACGAGACGCGTCAATTCGTAATTCGTAATTTTTAATTCGTAATTATATAAACAAGCGTATGAGAAAAAAAAGTCTTGCTTTGCATTGGCAAATCTTAATTGCAATCGTTTCAGGCGTATTGTTTGGTTTTTATTTTACGGAACAAATCGCTTATGTCGATTGGTTGGGTACTGTTTTCATGCGTTTATTAAAAATGATTGTAGTGCCATTGGTATTTTGTACCGTGACGAGTGGCGTGGCGAATATTAGTGCAACCGACGGTTTTCTGCGATTGGGAGGAAAAACATTGGGTTATTATCTGTTCACTTCTCTCGTTGCCATTCTAACAGGATTATTTTTTGTAAACTTAATTAAACCCGGACAAGGCATTAGCATTTCATTGCCGGAAACGACATCTATTGAATCAATCATGCAAATGTCGCTCCGCGATTTTTTAGTCAATATCATTCCTGATAATGTGTTTCAAGCGTTTGCATCAATGAATATGGTTGGAATCATTGTATTTGCAATCTTTTTTGGCGTCTTTCTCGGAAAATCCGTACATCCGGGAGCGCAAAAGGTACAACAAGCCATTGAAGGTATCGGCGACGTTATCCTGAATTTAACTTCGTTGATTCTTAAACTTGCACCGGTCGGTATATTCGGACTTATTGCAAGTGTTGTTGCCGCCGAGGCGGGAAACTCTGAAAAATTAGTTCAAATGCTCGGCAGTCAGGGATTGTATGTATTAACTGTCCTGTCGGGAATATCATTTCACCTGTTCATCACGTTAAGCGTGTTGCTTTTCGTTACGGGACGGATTAGTCCGTTCAAGCATCTGCACCGGATGCGCGACGTAGTTTTGATGGCATTTTCAACGGCTTCCTCTAATGGAACCTTACCATTAACACTTTCGCACATCAAATCACGCTGCAATGTGCCGGAAAAAATCGCTAATTTCACATTACCTGTCGGCGCAACGGTTAATATGAACGGCACTTCGCTATACGAATGTGTCGCCGTAATTTTCATCGCTCAGGCTTACGGTATGGATTTATCAATTGTGCAACAGGCTTTTATCGTATTTGCATCCTTATTGGTCGGAATCGGTACGGCGGGCATTCCGATGGGAAGTTTGATCATGACGGTGATGGTTATTCAGGTCATAGGTCTTCCTCCCGAAAGTATCGGATTGATTTTGCTGGTGGATCGCTTTCTCGACATGTCCCGCACGGCTCTGAATGTATATAGCGATACGGTTTGCACGGTTTTGATTGCAAAATCGGAAAAAGAATAAAGACAGTATCTACCTGCCTCTCTTGATTTTTACAGGATATATATTGTAGTTGCTCATTTTATTTTCCATTTAGGTAATTTTCGTGTTGTTTTTTTTTATACTTTTTCCCCATAAGCCAAGTCTCCGGCATCTCCCAGACCGGGAACGATATAGGCTTTGTCGTTCAAATCCGGATCAATAGCGCCCACCCAGATGGTCGTTATATCGTTTGGAAACAGTTGGGTTGCAACTTCAATTCCATATTTGCTCGCAATTACACAAGCGACATGAATCCGGGCGGGTTGTCCGTTTTTCTGCAGGATTTGATAAGCCAAGTCTAAGGAACTTCCCGTTGCCAGCATAGGATCGATAATAATCAATGTTTTTCCGTCTATCGAAGGAGAAGATAAATAACCCAATT
>Ga0082212_10012973_pt1 | contig 10456 bp, 4 predicted proteins | sample TergutNt197P3_FD_71548 | JGI IMG/M metagenome (GOLD analysis project Ga0082212, IMG submission 71548) | Neocapritermes taracua P3 segment gut microbial communities from Petit-Saut dam, French Guiana - Nt197 P3 | ecosystem: Host-associated > Arthropoda: Insects > Digestive system > Gut ...
TTGGGAGACGAAGAAAAGGACAAACCCAAAATAACCGTTTGGTTTCCCGATGCCGACAAGTCGGCAGGGGCGGCAGTCGTCGTTTGTCCCGGCGGCGGCTACGGAAATCTTGCGATGGATCACGAAGGAAAACAGATTGCCGAATGGTTTAATTCGTTCGGAGTTACGGCGGCAATCCTCGATTATCGGCACCGCGGCAAAGGTTACGGACATCCGAATCCGTTGCTCGATGTTCAGCGGGCAATCCGAACGGTACGTGCCAATGCACAGGATTGGAAAATTGATCCGGCAAAAATCGGCGTTTTGGGTTTTTCGGCGGGGGGGCATCTGGCTTCGACCGCAGCGACACATTTTGAAGAGCACACAAATCCGATGGACAGTATCGACAAAGTAAGTTGCCGACCCGACTTTGCAATTTTGTGTTATCCGGTAATTCTATTTGATACCGCTTATACGCACCGAGGTTCCATGAACAATCTTATTGGCAAGGAGGCTCCGCAAGAATTGATCGAGTATTATTCCAGTGAAAAACAGGTTACGGACAAAACGCCGCCGACATTTCTTTTTTCGACTTACGAGGATACAGGCGTTCCGCCGGAAAATAGCATCGAATTTTATCTGGCACTTCGCAAACACAAAGTGCCGGCAGAGTTGCACGTTTACCAGAAGGGTCGCCACGGTTTGGGTTTGGCAAAGGGAACTGCCGGTACGGAAACATGGTCAGATATTTGCCGCATCTGGCTCCAAAACAATGGGTTCGTGCCATGGGACACGCAATCTGTCAAAAACAATGAGCCGCAAATGTATAAGAGTGAATCACACCCTCTAACGTCTGCGGCTCCGCTGCCATCTAGTTGTCAATCCGCTGCGGCATGTCGAGTTTCTTAGACTCCAACCCTGCTTTGGCAAGAAGGTAATACAGCACGAATCCGACGACAAATGCCGAAACCGGTGGACAGGGAATCACATCTGCGAAGTATCCTGCAAGCGGAGCACCACCGACGAAAAATCCGACAGCCCAGGAAATCCAACCGGCAGGATTGAAACCGGCACGCGGACCCGCCCATTTTTTGCCGGAGAGGAGATAATCTGCCATCATTGCCCCGCAGACGGGACCGAACGAGGCACCGATAAATCCGAACACGGCACCGGCTTTACCGGCAACTCCAAATGCAATGAGGGCACAAGCAACAGCCGTTCCAATGCCACAACTGATAAATGGATTGACCTTCGGCAACGTTGTCTTGAAACTGTTTGCTGCAATGAGCGACGAGAAACAAGCGGACGGGAAAGCGGCAATTGCCAACAACAGAATGAATACTCCGCCAATCGTTTCGTCTCCCATAAGCAGTCTCATACTGTCGTAGGGATTCATCGCACCAGCCAATTCTTTCTGCGCACCGGCAATGGCAATCAGGGCGATTGCACCGGTAAAGATCGTGGCACCGGCAATTCCAACGAGACCACCCATAATGACGGCATGGCGATCTTTGTTGTTTGAACCGAAGTCGCAGCCTGCCGCACCCGCCGTTGCAAAGAATCCAACGACGTAGGCACAGATCAACGAAAGCACACCCAGTTGACCGGAGAGGGAACCGAGTGAACCATCGCCGTAAAGTGTTGCTCTTCCGAGTGAGGGATCGTTTGCCGCCCACCGGCTTAGATCAACAGCCCATTCAGGATGGAAGCCGCGTACACCGCCGACGGTACAAAAGAGCAGATAGAGCAGGGCGACGATGGGGATGATCGGCATATAGGATGCGACCATACCAACATACTTAATTCCTTTGAGTCCGACGAAGGCGGCAATAACAGACCAACCGATACCGATACCAATATGCACAGCGGAGCCTGCTCCATGCCCAGCCATTGATGCCAGACCGAGACCGGCAAAGTAACCGTTGACGCTCAACCAGCCGAATTGGAGACACCCCATTAGAAAGCCGGGCATCAGGAAGCCGCCGGTAACGCCATAAGTCGAGGTGCCAACAATGTAGAGGGGCAAACCGGTTTTCATACCGAGCATTCCCGGCACATGATAAAAACAGAAATAGCAAATGAAGGCGGCAATGACCAAGGACATGAGAGCAAACAGAAGCCCTTGAGAAAGTACGCCACCGGCAACGGAGGCATCGCCGCCGCTGGGAAGTCCCGACCAGAAGACGAACCAGAGCATGATACCGGCATAAGTTGCGGCAGTCGTAGTAAGCCACGGGGCACGATTTTCTTTCGGGTTGGGAGTAGCCGATGCTACATAATCAGGAAGTTGCGACATAAATTTTGTCTCCAAGTAGGAACGGGAAATTGTACAATTTGCGGTATTGTAACAACTTTGCGTTCCGATTGCAACCCGCTCAGTCGGCACGGAGAGGCGCAGAGTCGCAACATGTCCCCGCGTACTCCGTGAAACCTCTGTGATCTCCGTGGTTAACAAAAACGGCATGTTCATGCCGTTTGCAGTATAAAAATTGCACACCAGCATTTGAACCGGCACAAATTAAAGTTTTGTGCCGATTGTGCCGATTGTAGGGGATAGTACGATTCTATCAATTATTCCCCTCGAAAATAATGGCTTTACGATTCCGACCTATTTCCGTTCTGGCGGTTAGTGCCGTCTTACTTACTTTCTTATTTTCCTTTGCAAACGCCGATGAGCCGGACTATTTCGCAGTAGGAGTCGAAATCGGAGAAATTCCAAGCGATGACGTACAAAATGATGGAATACTCAAAGTAACCCCGGAAGGTATTGAATTTGACGGTGAACTGATAAAAGCCGCCCCTGACCCGGAAGAATATCCCGGTACACTGCTCTGGAATTTTACCCCTAATGACGGAGAAGATTTTACGTTCGGTTTCGTTGTCGGCTTGGAATTCGAAGACGTGGTCGCAAAATTCGATGTCGGGGCATTTCTCGGCGTTACCGGCGACTCTGCCAGTATTACCGGTTCGGAACTCATTCTCTCTTGGTCGGGGATCGACAAGACGAAATTTGTTCAAGAAGCCGTGCAAGCATTAGTACAAGAGGATGACGAAACGGATGAAGAATTTGAGGAGCGTCAGCAACAGGTTGCACAAAGTAGCGAAGAAAATTACATCTTCTCCAACTACGGCGGGTTCGTCGGCGCAGACGGATTTTTGGACATCCTCGTTAATGACAGCGTCATTACGTTTAACATCGAAGCGGACGCCCCGGAAAGGGCGTGGTACATTGACACCTACAATATCCACATCGGCAAAGACGGAGCAACGGTCAATATCGAGAAAGGAACTGTCGCAGCTCGGCAGATTGACGATGTTGTCGAAGACGAATCCAGCGGCGGAAACCTGACGAAAGTCGGCGACGGCACACTCATCATTGGCGGTTCCTCAAACAATGACGGCGGTCAGGGAAGCGGACTGAATATCGGCGGCACGCTCTTCGTTACCGAGGGCACGCTGGTTCTGGCAGGGGATAGGGAAGTGGCGGCAGGTGATTGGAATCCCGATGACGGCAGTGCCACCACAACACACTGGGCAGGAAATGCCGCCATCGGAGACGGAGCAACATTAAAAATTGATGCCGGGGCAACATTCGTGCTGACCGAAAATCAGGAAGCAGTCCGAGATTTGTCGCAAGCCAAAGTGTTCATCGAAGAAGGAGCCGTATTGGACATCGGTGCCGGTGCAACACTGGAATTGACCGGCGATACTTCCGACGGCATTGACATTTACATCGGCGAAAAGGGAACACTGCGAATCGCTTCGGAAGATTTCTACAACACGGAAAAAGACACAGATACGTTCAAGATAATGGTCGACGGCGGAACCGTTGATGTCTATGCCAATGTTACGAAAAAAGCACTCAATATTGAACTCGATGAAAAGAGGGGAGTGTTCAACGTGGATGCCAAGAATATAACCTTTGAAAGCGGAGCGATCCACGGCGGGGGACACATCGACTACGAATATCTCTACGATGGCGATGACAATCTTGTTGAAACTAAAGTGCATCACTATGCCGGAGATTACGTAAAAATCGGTGCAGGAACGCACGTCATCAACGGTGTGAAAATTGTAGGCAACTTCTACGTGACAGAGGGAACCGTTGAACTCAACGCCGTGGAAGGAGCCGATTTCCTCTACGGTTGTGTACAGGAAGCCAACAAAGTTTTCATCACAGGGGACGGTTCGATACTCGACCTCAAAGAAGGGGTAAAATTGCAACTGAACCACAAGAATGAAGATAAAATTGATGTCGTCATTGCCGACGGCGGTACATTAAAAATTGCTGCTGCGTATGAGACGCTTCTTTTCAATGACAATCAGCCCGGCATCGATGACAATTATCCCGAAAGGCACGATACGTATCTTTTTGTCGACGGCGGAACTGTCCACTTCTATAAAGGAGACGATTTTACTCAACCACAATCAGGAAAAACTATTCACACACTCGTTGGTTCGAAAGCCACAATTATCGTTGACGAAGATGTCGTTTTTGAAGGCGGAACAATTACTTCGGAAGTCAACGGCAATGTCGTGAAAGAAGGGAAAGGAACGCATCGCATCATCGGAGATGTCAATATCGGTAGCGGTGTCTATACTGTGGACGGTGGTGTCGTCCAGTTCACCGGCGATGTTCAAGTCGGTGCCCTCGAAGTGAAACAAGGAACGGTCGAAATGAAAATGGCAGTGGACCCGGATGAACCCCACGAGTTTGTGTTCAATCGTTTTGAAGTTGCCGGTTCATACCTCGGCGGCGGTCATGACCTTACCGTCGGTATTAAGGGTGTTGTATCTGGCACCATGACCGATGTCGGCAAATTGACCATCGGCGGTACATTTGACCTGGGCAGTGGTGTGCATGATGTCCGAACACTTGCCATCAGTGCGGCAACGACACTCGACCTGAAAACAGGGACAACGTTGCAACTCACGAACAATTCGTCCGAATACGACCTTGAAATTCAAGGAAAATTACGGATTGCCAGTGCCGAAGACACCGGATTTTTCAAGAGCAATGATAAAAATGTCAATTTGCTCATGGATGGCGGCACGTTCGAAGTCTATGCTCCTGGAAATGCAACCGATTTATCCTTTATGCTTGCCAGCGACGTGGATACCACTCTTGGAAATGGTGGCGGTGAATTCATCGTGCCCGAAGGAATGACCCTCGTGAGCGGTTCCATTACCGGTAGAGCTGATCCGATTACAAAGGAAGCTGGACATTACTGGAAACTCGGCAAAGGAACACACGTTATCAATGGATTTGACACGGACGGCACGATTCAAGTCGAAGCCGGAACAATCATTCTTAATGGAAGTTTTGACGGCGATGACGATGAAACACAACACGCCACCAGCGTCGTTGTGGCAAATGGAGCAACGTTCTACATTACCGATGGTGTCGCACTGGACATGACAGGTTCCATGACGATTAGACTTGGCGGAGTTGTTACGAATAACGGCACCATTGATACGAAAACATTGGACATTGCCGGTGGAACGCTCCAATTACAAGTCGCTCCGATAAGCGTCGGAGAATCCGCATTGGCAACGGTAACGACCGAAAAACTCACCCTGGGACTCCATGCGAGAATCGACGTGGATGACGACAAATATCAATTGGGGTTAGGAACACACTCGTTTGAAAATATTATTAAAGTAACCGGCAATGACGGAATTACCGATGCCCATCTCAAAACGCTCGGTTCGTACCAGACGGCACTGTCGCGGTTTGATTGGGGAAAAACGACCACGGAATCGGGAGACTCGCTTAATCTCACGGTACAATATCTGACGGTCAACGATTACATGGATGAGAACAATTGGAATCAGGAAAATGCTCGTGCCGTTGCCGGTTTGCTCGACACGCACGTCGGAGACCGCTACCAAGAAGGAGAGGAAGAAAGTGGTGCCGAGATTGCAGCGTTTGCGTTCGTTGCGGCGGCTTCAACGTCGTCAGTCAACGAGATTCGTGCCGAACTGGAAAAACTGACTCCAAGCGGACTAGATAACGTACTCAAAGCGGCAATGGCAGGGGAGTTGGTCGGCGATGCTGCTCGAATGGTTATGGGAACCCCCTATCGAGCAGTATTCCAGCAACTTGACTTGATTCCTGTCCCCAAGACAGCGAACAAACCTTTGTTCTCACTGGGACAAGCAAAAACATCGAGTAACGCACTACGGCTTTGGCTCACTCCTTACGCACAATCAGAAGAAGGAAAAGGGGACGACACGACGTTCGATGGTTACACATTAACACGAGTCGGTTTTCTGCTCGGCAGTGATGTCAACCTCACGAAGAATCTCGTCGTCGGCATGGTCTTTAACTATGGCAGTCCGAATGTGAAGAGCGATCTGGGCAAGGTCAAAGCAAACGACTTTATGATTGGTGCGTATGCGAGGGTGCCGATTTATTGGCAGATTACGGCAAATGGTATGATTGGCTACGGAATGCAACAGTACACGTACAATGGGGCGGGTGGTAAGTCGGAATTTGACGGAAACTCACTTTTTGCTTCATTGGAATTTACCCGACCTTTCCCAATGATGCAGGTACTTAACCTGACATCGGTTGTGGGAGTCGATTTCCAGAGCATCGACATGGACGACCTCACGGTAACATTACCGGCAATTGGTAGTAAGATGCCGATCAGTCCTGATGGTTATGATTCGGTGATGGTGCGAGTGGGACTGCGGGGTGAGTGCATGCGGCTTCGTACTCGTGTGCAGTACATGCGTCAGGTTTCCGGGGATGATTTTGTAATGTCTTCAATGTCGTTAAGCGGGAGCGGTACAAGAAACATTCGGAGTGTGCAGTGGGGCAAGGATTGGTTGAACGTCGGAGTGGGTGGCGAATTGATCCAGTTACGCAACCTCCGGCTCTTTGCGGATTACGACCTCGATGCCAGCAAGAACACGACATCGCATCTCGGTTCTCTCAGTGCTGTCATGACATGGTAGGATGCGGTGTTCGTTGGAATTGGCGATCAACAGCATTCAACGGCGATAAGTAAAGGTCGGATTGCATGTGCCGACGTTTTTGATATACTCGGCTGATTGTTTTTACGTTATTCTGCCGTTTATCAATGTCCAAGAAAACCGCCGAAACGGGGGCATCTGCCGAGACAAAACCCAACGAAACAAGAGCAAAAGGAAAAAAATCGACATCTCCTGAACAAGATGCGGCTCGCCGAGACTTTCTCAAAGTCTCTGTTGCTGTCGGAGTTGGGGCGTGTGCCGTTGGAACCCCTGTTTGTGCCGCTGTCCGGCTCATTACGGCTCCCATTTTTGCTGAGTCCGCCGCCGGAAAGTTTTATCCGCTCACCACGCTCGACTCACTGACCGAACGACCGCAAAAGTTTGCCATCATTGATGACAAAAAAGATGCATGGACAACATTGCCTCAACAAAAAATCGGTACGCTCTTTTTGCGAAAAACCGGCGATACCGTACAAGCATTTCATTCGCTTTGTCCTCATGCAGGTTGTATGATTCAAGCAGGCAATAAGAAAAATCCTCAAACAGGAGTAGACGAAGAACTTTTCTACTGTCCTTGCCACGCTGCCTTTTTCGATCTGGACGGCAAACGGTTGGATGCCGTTGCTCCGCGAGATATGGATACGCTCGAAGTCAAGAACGAAAACGGACGCATCTTCGTTAAGTTTGAGAATTTTACCTTCGGTATTACCGAAAAGAAAAGTTGATTGAATACATCCCGGTATCCTTATACGTTATACGTTTATCATACTATGTCCGTTCGTTTGGTTCCTTTATGTTTCGTTCTGCTTGCTGCAAGTGTGTTCGCAACAGAAACGTACTTTGAAATCCTTGACAACGAAGCAAACAGTGTCTTTGGAACGATTGCCCCGCTGAATCGAACGCAAATCGTCGTTGATGTTCAAGGTGAATCCCAAACGATTCCTTTCGAAAAAGTGGTCAAGATTCGCAATCTTGCTCCGAATCCTTATGACGGTGTCTCCTCTGTGACGAGTTATCAAAATTTGGTACTGCCTTCTACTCCGTTGGTGCGGACGGCACGAAGCGCAAGCGAACGAAGTCTGGACGAAATCAAAGCAAAGATACAAAAATCGAACGCACAAGCCGTGAAAAAAAACTTTCCCGACAGTGTCGTTGCCCTCGAACTCAAAGACGGTTCCCAATTGACCGCCTCTTCGTTCACCATGACAAACGGTCAGGGCATGTGCCGGTTGTTGGATCAGCAAAACGATCTCTCCATTCCGCTGGACACCATTTCGGCAGTCCGATTTAGTGTCCGTAATCTGTTGGATGTCGTCAATCCTCCGACGGACTGGCTTCGATTGGCGGTTCCCAATACCGAAGGAGACCGACTTATCGTTGGAAGTCCCGGTGCTTTCGATGTTTACGCCGGTATTCTTAATAATGTCCATGCCGACACCATTGCGTTCGATGTCGATGGCGAAGTCCTTCCTGTTCCGCGCCGGAGAGTGTTTGGGTTGGTCTTGCATGGTGAATCATCTGTCCCACTTGTCGCTACACCGCCGCTTGCCACCTTAACGCTTGTTACGGGAACACGAGGAATGATCTCGGATATGCAGTTGCAGGAAAACGAACTGACGTGGACAACGACTACCGGTTTGACCGTTGCTGTTCCGCTTGATACGGTGAGCGAAATTGATTTCGGCGACAAAGGAGTTGCCTTTTTGTTTGATTTTGAACGGACAGAGAATGAATTTTCGTTACCCTTTGCGTCGGATATTAAGTTGGGGCAGTTGCAATTTTTGCAAACGTTTTACGAAAATCGAGTAAAAACCTCCCGCGAAATCGTGTTGGATGGTATTGCTTATGATCGGGGCGTTACATTGTTTGGCAGGACCTCGCTTGAATATCATCTACCCAAGCCGTTTGCCGCTTTGAAAGGGGTCATTGGCATTGAAGATCAATTTCGTCCGTATGCGTCGGCAACACTTCAAATTTTAGCGGATTCGCAGGTTTTAGGAACTTGGGAACTGCGCGGCGATGCGGCGGCGCAGCGGATTCATCTAAATTTGCCGCAGAATTGCCGATTGCTGACGATTGTTGCCGAACCGCTTCCGCAGTCGGGAGTGCCCACGGTGCTCACGATTGCCGACATGAAAGTGTTGGAATAGGAACAAAGTCGGTCAGGCATTTATATACACACCATGACGGTTAATGGTTGCATCTCTCGACCACACGGCGTGTCGTTGGGAAAATTCCGGAAAACTTGTTAGCGACGTACCCTAATCACCCACAGCGAGGCAATACTTGACAGTATCCCCTTTTTGATTTACGATGAACGTCGATTTAGGTCTCGGTATCCGCGACCGCATAGTTTTTTCGGATCAAGTGCGATCCCCGTGTAGTTTATGGTCGAACCCATTACGATCAACGTTCGGCATCTTGCCCAAGATGTTCGACTTCCCGAAGAACAAGTCCAAGTCGCCATTGATCTACTCGATGCGGGCTTTCCCATCCCCTTCATTGCACGATACCGCAAAGAAGTTACCAAGAATCTTAATGAAGAGACTCTACGGCGAATCGACGAGGAACTGCGCACTGCTCGGGCTCTCTGTGAGCGAAAACAAGTGATTCTCAAAACCTTGGAGTCTGCCGGAAAACTCTCGCCCGATCTCGACCAGAACATACGCGAAGCGAAATCGGTCAAACGACTCGACGACGTTTACCTTCCCTTCAAACCCAAACGGCAACTGCTCGCCAGCACCGCCATGGAAAGCGGACTCGAACCCTTCGCCCTCGAAATCCTCGAAGGAAAACTCTCCCCCGACAAAGTCGATGAGAGGGCTGCCGAATTCATTAACGAAGACAAAGGCGTTAAATCGGTTGCTGACGTGTTGCTCGGAACAGGACACATCATTGCTGACATTTTCAGTTGCAAAGCCGAACTCATTCGCAAAGTCCGCGATATCCTTTATCAGCACGGACACTTGACGACTACTAAAATCGAAACGGCAGGCAGTAAGCAGACGGCAGCAAAGCCAAACGAGTCGCGAACGTCAGAGAGCGGAAAAGAAGAAGCGGCAGAACATTTAGCCGGTACTCCGGTTTCGGAAGAGGAGACAGCAGAAGAAGGAGAGCCAGCGACTGCGACACCGGAAGAAATCGTCGCCGAAGAGGAAACTACCGAAGAAGACTCCACGGAAACCGAAGTAACCGTTGAAGCGGAAACGACAGAAAGAGAGGAGACGACAGAGACCGAAACAGAAAAAGACGGAACTGACGAAGTAACGGAACTGTTCGAACAACTCAAAGAGGAGCAAGCCGAAAAGGGTTTGCCGACGGTGCGGTCTCAGAACGCCATCAAAAAGAAAAAACGTGTCGATGCGAAGAAAAAACGGGATGAAATCAAACAGCGGCAACGGGAACACTTTGAGCGGCAATTTGCCGAGTATTTCAATTTTTCAGTGAAACTACGCGGGATTCCAGCGCATCGTATTCTGGCATTCAATCGAGGAGA
>Ga0082212_10012974_pt1 | contig 10455 bp, 7 predicted proteins | sample TergutNt197P3_FD_71548 | JGI IMG/M metagenome (GOLD analysis project Ga0082212, IMG submission 71548) | Neocapritermes taracua P3 segment gut microbial communities from Petit-Saut dam, French Guiana - Nt197 P3 | ecosystem: Host-associated > Arthropoda: Insects > Digestive system > Gut ...
CAGCGGTAGCGCATCTCCTCGACCCCGATCCCTTCATAGGACGAGGATGAATAACCGTAATAAATCCACAAAAAAGTACAGATTTTCATGTCCCGGCCCGGTTCATGTAATGTCTCGGAACTTTCCGGTGTTACGAAAACGATTTCACCGGGACCTAATTCCCGTTCGGTGATAAAGCCAAGATTTAAGTAAGCAAAACTCTCGAATGAGATACAATATGCATCTCTTTTGTACCCGATCGAGACCGGGGTGCGCCCCATCCGGTCACGGGCAACCAAAATACCCTGCGGAGTCATAATCGCAATCGTCATCGAACCTTCGATGATATCACCCGCGTAACGGATCCCTTCAACGAAATTCGCTTTTTGATTAATCAAGGCCGCACATAATTCTGTCGCATTAATATTACCGCCGCTCATCTCAAGAAAATGCGAATGGCCGCTTTTAAACATATTTTCAATGATTGCATCAGTATTGTTAATTTTTCCGACTGTCATAATCGCATAAGTACCATGATGGGAACGGATGATTAAAGGCTGCGGTTCATAATCGGAAATACAGCCAATCCCAAGCGTCCCTTCCATGTTATTCGCCTCATCCTCGAATTTCGTTCGGAAAGGGGCGTTTTCGATATTATGGATGGCCCGGTCAAAACCTTTTTCCTGAGAATAAACCGCCATTCCGGCTCGCCTCGCCCCGAGATGGGAATGATAATCCGTTCCGAAAAACAAGTTAAATACACAATCTTCTTTTGCTGCAACCCCGAAAAATCCACTCATGATGACTCACTTTCTATAGGGATATTGTAATGCGTCAGTTAGTTCATTCCACAAATAACACTAAGCGTATCTTTTCTCATAATCCGCCACCAAAGCCAATATTTCCGATGCGTAATTCGGATATTTGTCAGCCATATCCTTAATTTCGTCTTGCGCTTTTTGGGCGACGATTTCCCGATTATAATCCATTCGTTTTCGAAGCGATTGGCGGCGGATGATTAGATTATGGCGGACCTCCACCATTTCTTTTTTGTCAAGGATTGCGGCGGGTTGATGGAGCCAAATCACCGGGTCTTTCACTTTTGCAATCCGCAAAATACGCACAAAATCGCGCTCAGCAATTTCCAAATCTTTTTGCATCTGTTGGAAATCTTCACGGCGCTTTTTTTCCACTAGATACATCGCAAAAACTTTCCTAAGTTCGGCCGCATTGCGGACACCATATTTGATTTGCAGATATTCGAGCAGATTGGCATTATTGACATAGCGTATTTTTACGCTATTATGCATCAAAATGATTTTGTTGATGCTTTTTTCGACCCGTTTTAGCTCCCGCATCGCATTATTATTTTTAGCAAAAATCAAGGTTATCGTGAGGGCGGTAGCGCCGGCAGCCAGCAAATAGCCGATTTGGGTGTTCATGGAAAAACCGAATTGCAAAATAAGTAATAAGACAATACAAAATGCAACTGCCGTCAGACAAATAACCATAACCGCCCGCAAATCTTCGATCAAGCGCTGTAAATCATATTTACGGTAAGCATAGGCTTCTTTTTCCCCGGTGAGATGTTTCATATCCTGCTTTATCTTAAGCTGGTATGTTTCAGCTTCTTCCAGTTTGAAGATTCCATCTTCTACTTGATCGCTAAGAACGTCTATTTTATGGTATTGGGTTTCCTCCATCGGAACTGTTTTTTGCTCGTATTTACTGCGGGCTTTACCGATATCGATTAACTTATTCGCCGCTTCTTTTAATAAAAGCAAATCAGAATGAGGAAGGGCTTCGATTTCTTCCATATCGGTTAACTGAGAAGTAACAATATTATATTCCGAATTCAGATTATCGATTTCCGCCGTCGCGTCTTTGATTTGATCAAGGCAATTTTTGATATAATCAAAACGCTGCTCACGATCATGAAAATCAATGTTATCACGGTTATAGGTCGCATCTTCCCAAACATCAAACCGTTTCGGGTAATGATGTTCTTTACGAAAACGTCTAAAAAGTCGGCGGAAAATTTTCATTCTTATAAAGCATGTCCTTTCCAACTCGGCAAGCCAATGTTATTCAACAGCGGCGCGATATCTTCTTTTGGCTTCAGCAACTACTTTCTCAACCCCAACATCGTAAGAATCGCCGCTTCCCATCGCTTTATCCAATAGTAAATCATCCAATTCCTGTTTCGCATCTGTTTCATTATAACCATTCATAGCCTGATTGTAAATATGTTCCACCTCTAACGAAAAGTCATAAAAAGAAGGATGCTCGGAAATAAAGCGGATATATTCCACTTCGTCCGTATTCAAACGGATACTTGCCAAATAAGCCCGTCCTGATTCAGGGCGGTCATTCAATTCATAAGCTTTTAAGAAGCTTTCCGCCGCCGACGCGAACAAAAACAGCCGCGATAAGGCCACGCCGCGGTTATGATAAATGCGCCCGCTGATAAATCGTTCGCCGGTCGGCATATTCATTAAAATTCGCTCATACTCAAGGAGCGCCCGCTGATATTTGCCGCTATTCAACAAAAAATCCGCCCGCCCGATTTCTTTTTCGTAATCACTCAACCCCATGTTTCCCTTGAAAATATCGGCAATCAGGTTTATTTCATCAGGAGTCAAATAACCGGTATAATTAACGATTGCCATTACGAACTCCGCTGGGTCTTTGCTTTTCTTAAGAATGGCCTTAAGGTTCTCAGCCAGATCGGGCAGGTCGCACGCCTTTTCCAGCCAAGTTACTAGTTTTCTGTCGATAATCGCAGGATCGAGAATAAAGGGGTTGGTTTTAAAGAGGTAGCAAAGCTCCTCGACAGAATAAACCGCAAGCAAAAGGCGGCGGAACGTGTAAGGGACTGGGGCGCGCCGTCCCAACGTCAGTAAAGGGGTGTCCATGACTTCCTCCTGGTTATCCTGTTATTGCAAACGCAACAGGATAACAAATAAAGTTTAACATAAAAAACCCAATCATTCAACCACCAAGCAAAGGTGCATTTTTCGTCATTTTTGTGCGATAAAGCACATTTCTTTCCCATCCTCACGATAATCAGCTCCGGACATGCTACCGTAAAGAGCCTTTATGTGAAATCCGACCGTTTCTAACGTGCGCGAAAACTCCGCTTCGGTAAACATATGATGCCACACATTTATATGCTTTACATCCTGTTCCGTAGCAATGATATATTGCGCCAAAACGGTATTATCCTCATCATACCGATAAAATGATTCCAAACATAAATGTGGCTTGGCACAGAAAAATCCACTGTCCGAATATGTCCAGCTAGTATGCTCTTTTTTACCGAAAAACTGTTGCGGCGTATGAACCTCAACCACAAGCAGCCCACCGGGCCTTAACGCCGCGTAAATATTTTTCAGTAACTTCGCCCTGTCTTCGGCGGAAAATGAACAAATATCATGAAAAATCATCGTTATAATATCAAATTGTTCGATAAAGTCCATCGTAAGAAAGTTCTGGCAGTAATATGTTATCGGCAGATTCTTTTCACTGGCCGAATTTCGGGCGTAATTAATCGAACGCTCGGAAATATCCATGCCCGCTACCCGATAACCGAGCTTGTGAAATTCTTCGGCATAAATTCCGGGGCCGCAACCCAGATCCAGTAAATCGTGATACTTTTCCGCCTCAGCAACCGAACCAATCCAAGTAACATTTTCTTGTACTGTTACATAATTTCGCGTTGCCGCATCCCAATCCTGGTTTAAGTGGGCTTCAAGCATCCCCTTGGATATATGCTCGTCTGTCCATAACGGTAATGTGCCTTTCTCATCAAGCGCCGGCCTTTTTATTATTTCTTTTAAGTCTTTAAACATAGAGTCCTCCTACATATCCATGATCCTACCCATAGCGATAGAATATAGTACTTTGATATTTACGTCAATATGTTTCTACAGTGAGGCTTGAAATGAACTCGCAAAATAACCAATTGAGCTTAACAGCAACATGGTATATAATGGTTACAGATTTACTAGATGGGTTCTGCCCGCCGCAATATAATCATTCAACTACTTTTACTAATGGTACTGCCAATGAAAAACATCATTAACCGCATTTTAGAAGGCGAATTTCATCCCGATGCCGGAATCCTCGATTTTTCTTGCGCTAAAATCGAGCTTTCGCTTTATCCCGGCCAAGCGTATGATGGTAGCTTCATAATCTATGGCCCGCCCGGTTTACCCACCGAAGGATTTGTCGGCACCGCGGACTTATCTCTGGAATTATATACCAAAGAATTCGCCGGCAAAGAATCAGAAATCGCCTTTTGTTTTCATGCGGATAAAAGTAAACCCGGCGACTTGTTGGTGGGTGAATTCACGATTATTTCTAATCACGGCGAGTATATCATCCCTTACGAAGTAAAAACCGTCTTGCCCGTCATCGAATCAAGCCTCGGGCCGGTTAAAAACCTTTTTCATTTCACGAACCTCGCGAAAACGAATTGGGATGAAGCCCTTACCCTTTTTTATAGCCCCTCCTTCATGTATCTTTTGCATGGTTCTGACCAGCAATATCTTACCACGTACTGCGGCCTTTCCGGCAGCACCGAAAGAATGGCGCCCGACGGCGTCCGTCTTAAGTCCGCCGTTAGTGAATATGCTGCGCTCTTCCAAAACGATTTACCCGCTTCACGTAAGCCGAAAAATAATCAAAACATGGAAGAATTCCTTCTCGCGATTAAGAAAAAGCAAAAAATCGAGTACCTGATCGGAGCAGCAACCATACATATTAAAGCAACAAACGAAGAGGCCGAATATCTGTTACCCATCACCCGCAACGGCTGGGGATTTTCCGAGTTAAACTGCCGGGCCGACGGTGACTTCCTGATTTGTGACAAAGATGTCATTCGTGATGAAGATTATTTAGCGAATGTTTATAAACTGCCTTATTATATAAATAATGAAAAACTACATTGTGGTAACAACTTTGGTCAAATCAGGCTCTATAATGCCTATACCGAAATCAGCATTCCCATCACCGTCCAAAATGACATTACTGTCAGAAAAAGTTTCCGCCGTCATTATGACGAAAAAAATAATATTTTTCAATTAATGCACCATTATATTGCTTTTCGCACCAAGCAAATCAATCAAACCGTTTGGCGGAAAGAAACCGCGCAAATCATCGACCGGATGATGGCGCCTTCCGATCAGGATTTAAGGCCGAAACTTTTCCGCATCCATCTACTGATTACGGAAAAACGCTTAAATGAAGCGAGCCGCCTGCTAAACCATGCCGACAACATGCTAATGGGTCGTGAAAACGAAGAACCGGAACTATGGTGTTACTATCTTTATTTGACCACATTGGAAAACCGCGATGCGGCTTTTACCGGCCGGGTCGCGCATGAGGTTGAGCGATTTTATGTGCGGAACCGCGGGAACTGGCAGATTGGCTGGTTGCTCTGCTACTTAAAAGAAGAGTATGTCACGAATCCGGCGAAAAAGTGGGCGTTTTTGCGGGAGCTAGTCAGTTGTGGCTGCCGCAGCCCGATTATTCTCGTTGAAGCTTGGCAGTTACTTAAGCAAAAACCAGAACTTTTAACGAGGCTCGATGATTTCGAAATCCGTCTGCTTTTATTCGCGGCCCGGCGCCGCTTAATCCCGAAAGGATTAATCCCGCAGATTGTTTATCTGATTGGAAAAAGCAAGGCCTACTCCCCATTTTTCGAGCAGATTTTGCTTTCATGCGATGAGATTTCGAGTTCTGATGAAGTCGTGCAGGCGATGTGCGAACTTTTGATAAAAGGGGAAAAAATAGGTCCCGTTTATTTCGCCTGGTATTTAAAAGGAGTCCAACGTGATATTAATATAACTAGGCTCTATGAATATTTCATCTTTTCCCTTGACCAGGAAAAAGAAGCGGAAATTCCCAAACAGGTGTTATTATATTTTGCTTATAACAGTGAGATTGATTACCATTATCAAGCCTATATTTATGCTTTTGTCCATAAAAACCGCCGTCAATACCCGGATATATACGAAAGCTATCGGAATAAAATCGCGCAGTTTACCGCTATGCAGCTTTCCCGCGCCCGCAGCGGAAAATGGCTTGCTTACCTTTATAAGAATTTTATTACGCCGGAGCTGATCAATGAAAGAAACGTAAGTGGGCTGGCCGATATCATTTTTACAGTAAAAATAGAAATATTAAAAGAAGATATTCGCGATATCGTTATTTTATATGAAAAATTGAATCTGGAAATCATCAATCGGATCAGCGGGAAAGTAGCTAATATTCTTTTATATGGAATGGATTATCAATTATTTTTAGTCGATTCTTTAGGGAATCGCTATACCGGCACAGAGCATTATCGCTTGGAAAAATGGCTGAATCCTGATAAAATCGGCCTGATGATTGCGCCGCTGGTTAGAGAGCGGGTCGGTTTTGATATCTGGATTTGCGAACAAGGTGATGAAATGGCGAATGTAACCCGCGAGAATCTAGGGTCTTATGAGCGGGTCAGCCTAACCAATTATTTGAAATCTCCTTACCGGGAAACTTTATGTCTTAATTTGATTCGTTTTTATGATGATTTTGCTGAGACGGACGCCCTCGATAAGATGCTTAAAACGCTGAAACCGGAGGATATCGACCGCGATAGTCAAGAAGAAATCATAAAGATAATGAATACCCGCGGTTTCTATAAAGAAGCTTATGAATGGCTCCGTAAAACTGGTATTCCCCTTCATGATAGCAAATTAATTTTACGAATTTTACTTGAACTGATTCCCGAAGAAGCGGCCAGTGTCGATCCATTCATGCTAAACCTGGCGTTTATGTCCTTTAGTGCGAATAAATATGATGAGAAAATATTAAATTTTTTAATCCGCCATTATACAGGAATAACGCGAAAACTGCGTGATATCTGGGTGGCCGGAAAAAGTTTTGGGCTTGATACTTTCAGCCTTTCCGAACGGTTACTTAAGCAGATGCTTTTCTCTAACGCTTTTATCGGTGAGCAAATGGAAATTTTTCGCGATTATGTCAGCGGCGGCGGAAAAGGCGACCTGATTAAAGCATTCATCATCCAACATGCTTATGATTATTTCGTTAATGATAAATTAACCGATATTACCATCGTTAGGCAAATGGAAAAATTCTTAGAAAATGATGAAACCTTAGATTTCGTTTGTCAGCTGGCCTATGTGAAGTATTTTGCCGAGAATAAAACCGAAATTGATGAACGTGCATCTCATTATTTGCAGCATTTTCTTAGGGATTTGCAGGAGCGCAATATCGTCTTTGCATTTTATAAAGAATACATCGGCATTTTGCCGATCATGGATTCTTTCGTTGATAAAACGATTATCGAGTACCGAACCCCGCCCGGTTTTCAGGCTACGATCCACTATTTATTCGGGCGCGGCAAGGATGCTCAAAATAAAAATAGCGAAGATTTTCCCACTGATCCTAATTACATCGCTGAGCAGATGGCGGAAATGTATGACGGCATTTTTGTTAAGCAATTTATGTTGTTTTATGGCGATAGCGTCAGTTATTATATTTCCGAGGAAGGGGACGGAACCCAAAATTTCACCGAAAGCCGCCAAATAGAAGCCAATGAAATTTCTGATTTTATGGCCAGTTCTCGTTTCAGCCGCATTAATGATATCGAAATCGCCCGCGAAATGCATGATAACGAGACCTTTCATTCTTTGTTAGCGGAGTACACGATGCTGGATTTTTTGACCGGCGAGATGTTTGAAACCATCGTGTGAAGCATGAAGCAATCCCGAATTGTGTCTTGCGGCCCAAAGTTTGCAGGCATTGGAAAGGCATGGTTTATCAATATGAGTAAAAAAAATACCGGCACGATGATCGGTTATGAACTAAATAATACCTACGCGCAAATCAGCTATCTGAAAGCGGGTGATGCGGAGCCGGAAACCGCCTCGGTAGTTCTTGGCGCCGATCAATTTACGATTCCAACGGCTTTGAAAAAGAAATCGGACAGCAATTTATGGCTCTTTGGAAAGGATGCCTTAAAAGAAGAAGGCGTAATAACGCGACTTCTGGATTTAGCCATCGATGGCGCCGAAATAACGGTTGGCGAAGAGCGAATTGACCCGGTCGCTCTACTGGCATTATTCATTAAGCGTAGCTTGTCCGTATTGACTATATCAGTCAATATCGAGCATGTGACCGCTTTCATGTTTACGACTCCGTCTATTACCCCCCGCACCGTGGAAATCATTGAACAAGTCGCCGTAAGCCTTGACTTGCCGCCGGAGCGGGTTTATCTCCAAAGTTATCGGGAAAGCATGTATCATTATGTGGTTCATCAGCCAAAGGAATTATGGAATCACCAGGTTTTGCTTTTTGACTATAGCAGTCATATGAAAGTTTTTCGTTTGGAGGGCAATAAAAAGACCACGCCCATCGCCGTTTTCATTGACTCAGAGAGTTTTCCCGCCTTACGTTATTCGTCCGGACCGTCCGAACGAACGAAAAGAGAATGGGATGAGCAATTTCTCGCCATCGCTAAAGATATGATTAAAAGTCGATTCATTTCCAGCGTTTATTTAATCGGCGAAGGTTTCAAAGATGAATGGGCGAATGACTCCTTAAAGTATCTTTGTACCGGACGGCGGGTTTTTCGCGGCAATAATCTTTATAGCAAAGGCGCCTGTTATGGCGCGATGGAAAAAATAAACCCGGGCGAAATCAGTAAAACGATAATTTTCCTTGGTGAGGATAAGCTGAAAGCGAATATCGGCATTCGGCTTTTGCGAAGCGGAATCCCATCTTATTGCGCCATTCTCGATGCGGGTATAAGCTGGCATGAATGTGAAAGCAGCCTCGAAATAATCCTTGATAAAGAAACAGAGCTTCAACTGATTATTACTTCTCTAACCGGCGGGCATGTCTCGGAACGGCTAATCACACTGGATGGGTTGCCTGAACGTCCCCCGCGCACGACCCGCTTACAGTTAGCCTTGCGGCTTAAGTCCGCCGATACTGCCCTGCTAACCATTACCGATTTAGGCTTCGGCGCCCTTTTCCCGGCCAGCGGGAAAGAATGGATTAAGGAGATCGCCTTATGATTTTAAGCGGCAAAGTGAAAAGCGGAACGAATAATCTATCGTTCTGGATGGAAAGAATGGCGGACTTATATTTTGCTAAAACCGGCCTCCATTTATACCCCGGTTCTCTTAATGTTGAACTAAAGGAACCATATATCTTACCGGCAAACGTAATTCGGATCGAAAAAGAAGAATATGGCGGCATCGTTTCACTGAGTTTGTGTCCCTGTGAGATATTCGGAAGAAAAGCGTTTATTCTGCGGACAGACCGAAACGCTTCCGGAAAGGGCGAACATCCCTTAACGCTCATCGAAATTGTAACCGATATTAGGCTTAGAGATGCATATCAGTTGGTTGACGGTGATGTGGTGGATGTTTATGTGATGGACGGCGTTTGAACGGTAATGAAAAGAAATCGTCATTACGAGCGCAGCGAAGCAATCCAGAAAACAGAAAACCAACGAAAGGCCTAGATTGCTTCGCTACGCTCGCAATGACGTTAACGAAGCGATATTGAGTCCTTAACAGATTTTACATATTTTGTTGGTTGATACATATTTTCGTTTTATATATAATATAATCAATACGACACGATTATTGGATAATTACCAGAGATAATTTTCAGGGAGCTAAAGATGAAAACAAATACCTTGGGCATTGATATCGGCTCGACGACAATAAAAATAGCCATCACCGACATAAGTAATCACTGCATATTTTCCCGTTACCGCCGCCACCATTCCGATATTCAAGGAACTTTATTAACGATGGCTTCCGAAGTAAAGGAAGAATTCGGCGACCATTTTTCTTTCCAAGCGATGATAACCGGTTCCGGCGGCTTAAGCCTCGCCGATTGGGTCGGCGTTCCTTTCGTCCAGGAAGTAATCGCCGTTTCCGAGGCCTTGTCTTTATATGCGCCGCAAACGGACGCAGCGATTGAAATCGGTGGTGAAGATGCAAAAATCATCTATTTTTCCAATACCATCGAACAGCGAATGAATGGGATTTGTGCGGGAGGGACCGGTTCTTTTATTGATCAAATGGCGACCCTTTTAGATACCGATGCCACAGGCCTAAATGAACTGGCAAAAGACTACCAAGTAATTTATCCCATCGCCGCTCGTTGCGGCGTATTTGCTAAAAGTGACATTCAGCCCCTGATCAACGAAGGTACCGCCAGGCCTGATTTAGCCGCTTCGATCTTCCAAGCGATTGTCAATCAAATCATTAGTGGTTTAGCCTGCGGTAAGCCAATCCGGGGAAATATTGCTTTTTTAGGCGGCCCGCTTTATTTTCTTTCTGAACTTAGAAATCGTTTTATTGATGTTTTAAAACTTTCTGACAAGCAAGTTATCAGCCCTTCTGATTCGCACCTCTTTGCCGCATTAGGTACCGCTTATAAGGCAAAATCCGA
>Ga0082212_10012975_pt1 | contig 10454 bp, 9 predicted proteins | sample TergutNt197P3_FD_71548 | JGI IMG/M metagenome (GOLD analysis project Ga0082212, IMG submission 71548) | Neocapritermes taracua P3 segment gut microbial communities from Petit-Saut dam, French Guiana - Nt197 P3 | ecosystem: Host-associated > Arthropoda: Insects > Digestive system > Gut ...
CGCCACATCGTATGCGCTATCTGCCATGGACACCGAGGCCATGATCATGTGGATTCCCTGGATATCTGTAGCTATGACTATGACAGGTGTGATACTTTCGCTGATTTCGTCAGTGATGATGGCTGGTGTAGCCGATGGGTATGGGCGTAGAGCCATGCAGCCGCTCTCTAGGCTGATAATGGGCGGGTTGAAGGCAATTCCTAGAACGCTTCCGCTGTTGTTAATCTGTGCTGCCGGAATCTTGCTGCTTTTTGCCGCACTTGGCTGGTGGTTAAAACAGCTATTTGAAGCGAGCATTACAAACAATAATCAAGCGCTAGGCCAAATCTCTATGATGGGAGTGCTAGTAATTGCACTGATATTACTTGCTTTTGTTCCCTTATCCTATCTTCTCAGCGTCAAGTTATTCCTATTGGCTCCAGTGTTGCATTGTGAAAGCGCATCAGGGCTAAAACTCTTTTCGCGAACCTGGGGAATGACGAAGGGAGCATCTGGGATGATCCTTTTAATCATCTTGGTTGCTGGCATCGCTGAAGGCGTGATTGCGCAAATTGCGTCCTTTGCTACGGGGCTTTTTTCTGTCAACATCATCGATTCGCCAGGCGCTTACTATGATCTCAATAGTGCACTGACCGCTATGGCTCCAGTACTCGTGATAACTGGATTGATCGGAATTGCTGTGGCAGCTGTATTCACTCCACTACTGACATGCGCCTCAGTCGTCATCTATCATGATCGGCTTCGGATGAGGAATGAAGTCAGTCCGTCGCCCGTAGTCGGATAGTTGTCGCAATAGGCTGTCTTTGACCTCCGACGTGTACGATCTCATCGGCATCGAGGCGAAGTTGGCTGGAATAGCACTGTAAGGCTTCACGCACTGTGGCTAGTTCAGATCGCAGTTCAAAATGGTGAGTCTTCGCATCAGCTACGATGCCCGCCGAACAGATGGTGAAGAACGCTAATGCTGGCACCATCGCTGCGGTTTCAACCCCGATCTGATGGCAGGCGACATGATCAGGATGGCCATAGCCGCCGATAGCGTCATAGCTGATCAAAATCTCTGCTCCCCAGATGCGGCAATAAGCCGCCAAATCTGCTGCTGGCACACTTGGATGTTGGTTTGACAAAGCAAGCTCACCTGCATCGGCAACAGAGCCAGCCAGCGTAGCCGTTACCCAGCGCATCCCGGAATCGAGATAGTTTACTGGTGGCAAACCTGGTACTCGCGCCGGTGGTGTTCCCAGAAAGCAGTGAGTTCCGACACCCAGCACTGCCAGGGCTTGAGAAAGCTCGCCAGCTCGCAGTTGCGGTAACAGGGTGCGGTCGTCGCAAATACCCGGGTAAGCTTCGCCGCGTTCACCGCGCGTTGCGGTGATGACCGTGACCTCATGTCCCAGACCAGTCCAAAAAGCCAGCAGCGCGCCGGTGGACAAGGTTTCGTCGTCAGGGTGTGCGTGAAATACAACGATTTTGCGTTTTGGCGACCCGGCAGCGGTGTCTTCGGGGCGTAGCTGGCTACCGTCGTCCATTGATTAGCCCTTGGTAGATCGATTCCAACCTGATAGCTGCTATTTTCCAGTCAAAACGCAGCGCGTGAATTCTGGCGACCACGCCCATCTGCTGTAACAGCCCTTCGGTGACAAGCAGCCGCCGCAATGCCTTACCCCAATCCTCAGGTTCTCGCGAATCCATCAACTGACCGGTCTCGCCATGTGCAACCGCCTCGCGTAACCCGCCTGCGGCAGCAGCAATGACTGGGGTGCCGGACGCAGCAGCTTCCAGCGCTACCAGTCCGAAAGTTTCCGAATGTGAGGGCACCAATACCACCAAGGCTTCTCGCATCAAAACGGCCAATTGCTCCCGTGATTGCGAGCCTATGAAAGTCACATCATTTTCAACGCCGATTTCTTTGGTCATTTCAAAAAGAGTGGCTCCGTACTGTGCAAAATCTTGCGACACATCGCCAGCTATCACTAGCTGCGGGCGCAAGTCGGCGGGCAGTTCAGCCAAAGCTCGGATGGCGAGATCAGCTCCCTTCAATGGCTGTAACCGCGCGGCAAATAGGACAAAGCCTTTCGGCCAATCATAGGTTTTAGCAGTTTCGGGAAGGTGGGGATGGAAAAGTGTGGTGTCAACGCCCGGGGAGACGATGTGTACATTACCCGGATCTGCACCACAGCGTTCTATCACAGTTCGCGCTTCCGCTGCGCTGATGGCAACTATCGCGTCGCTGTTCACGCCTACATATGCTTCACCGGCTACCCTGCGGTCAGATTCGGGGGGTTCTCCGGCACTGAGTTGATTACCGGGCAGTGCAGCGACCGAATGGTAGCTCTGCACATGCGGAATTCCGCGCGCTTTAGCGAAAGGCACCCCGGCTACTCCGGACATCCAGTGGTGAGAATGCACCAGGTCATAGGAACTTAGTTCGGATAATCGAGCCGCGAATTCGTCAAGGTGCGAATCTATTTCACTCTTGGGTAACTGCGTTGTAGGACCCGCATTCAGGTGTCGCAGCAACAGTCCAGGCGCTAACTCCTGCACGTCGGGTTGAGACCGGGAATACCGCCTGGTGATCAACTCAACAGTATGTCCCAATTCTCGCAGCGCATGGGCTTGTGCCATTTCCACAACATTCATGCCCCCAGCATCACCTTCCCCTGGAGACATCACCGGAGAAGTGTGCATTGACACAAACGCTAAATGAAGACTCACCTGAAAATTCTACCGCTTCGGTGGAACCCTTCAGTGCGGTTCGTCGGTTGAGCAGCAGCTGTTCAAAGATGGGAGTTGATCCAGTGCGGCAGTAGTGAATTCTCTTGTGATTTCGATACGGAGCCCCTGGCTCCACTCAATCGACAAGAATGCTTCCTCAGGACTCGGTGAAGGCTTCGGCGGTTTCCAGGGCACTGACTTTGGGGACACCGGTGAAAGTGAAGGGTTCCGTGGCTTCGTCCGAGCCAACGTCAACCAAGATAATTTCGCCTGGTTTGAGTTCGCTGAACAGGATTTTCTCCGCCAACATGTCCTCAATATCGCGCTGTATTGCCCGTCGCAGCGGACGGGCACCCAGAATCGGGTCAAAACCGCGCTTAGCGATCAAAGATTTCGCAGCGGGAGTCAGCTCGATGCCCATGTCCTTGTCGCGCAGGCGAAGCTCGATTTGCGCCACCAACAAGTCCACGATCTTCTCTGTGTCAGCAGTCGTGAGTTGATGGAATACCACAATCTCATCAACTCGGTTCAAGAATTCAGGACGGAAATGCTGCTTCAACTCGTCAGTGACTTTCGCCTTCATCTTTTCGTAGTTCGACTCGATATCGCTGGCTTGCGAGAAGCCCAGATTCACGCTCTTGGAGATGTCGCGTGTTCCCAGGTTAGTGGTCATCACGACGACGGTGTTCTTGAAATCGACCACCCGTCCCTGCGCATCAGTGAGACGTCCTTCGTCCAAGATTTGCAGCAACGAATTGAAAAGATCAGGATGGGCTTTCTCGATCTCATCGAAAAGCACCACCGAGAACGGCTTACGGCGCACCTTCTCCGTAAGCTGGCCGCCCTCCTCATAGCCAACATAGCCAGGAGGCGAACCAAAGAGCCTAGTTACCGCGAACTTTTCCGAATACTCGCTCATGTCGAGCGTTATCAACGCGTCCTCATCGCCAAAGAGGAACTCGGTGAGCGCCTTGGTCAGTTCAGTTTTACCAACCCCTGATGGCCCAGCGAAAATGAAGGAACCGGAGGGACGCTTCGGGTCTTTAAGTCCAGCACGAGTACGCCGGATTGAACGCGACAGCGCTTTCACCGCGTCATATTGTCCGATGATTCGCTTGCCGATCTCGTCTTCCATGCGCAGCAGTCGCGCGGATTCCTCCTCAGTCAGCTTAAACACCGGAATACCAGTAGCTCCCGAGAGCACTTCCGCAATCGCTTCCTCATCAACTTCAGCAGGAATGTCTTGATCGCCGACTTTCCAGGCTTCCTCTTTTTCGGCTCTGGCAAGATTCAGCTTGCGCTCGTCATCGCGCAATCTTGCGGCCAATTCAAAGTCTTGCGCGTCAATGGCAGACTCTTTGCTGAACTTAACTTGTGCGATCTCCTCATCGAATTCGCGCAGGTCAGGTGGGGCAGTCATTCGTCTGATTCGTAGCCTTGCCCCTGCCTCATCTATCAAGTCGATTGCCTTATCAGGCAAGAAACGGTCAGAGATGTAGCGATCAGCCAATTGCGCAGCAGCAATGAGCGCGCCATCGGTGATGGTGATTCTGTGATGCGCCTCGTACCGGTCGCGTAAACCCCGCAAAATGTCGATGGTCAACGCAATAGATGGTTCGGAAACTTGAATAGGTTGGAAGCGCCGCTCCAATGCGGCATCCTTTTCAATGTGCTTTCGGTACTCATCTAACGTTGTTGCGCCAATAGTTTGCAATTCTCCTCTGGCGAGCATCGGTTTCAAGATCGAAGCTGCATCTATGGCTCCTTCAGCAGCTCCCGCACCTACTAGGGTGTGGATTTCGTCAATGAACAAGATGATGTCGCCGCGGGTTTTGATTTCTTTCAGAACCTTCTTCAGCCGCTCCTCGAAATCACCGCGGTAGCGTGACCCTGCTACCAGCGCTCCTAAATCCAGGGTATAAATCTGCTTATCGCGTAGGGTCTCCGGCACATCGCCACGCACGATTGCCTGAGCCAAACCTTCAACGACGGCCGTCTTGCCAACGCCGGGTTCGCCGATCAACACCGGATTATTCTTGGTACGCCGCGAGAGTACGGTCATTACCCGTTCAATCTCTTTGTGCCGCCCAATGACTGGGTCTAATTTGTTTTCCCGCGCGGCCTGAGTCAGGTTACGGCCGAATTGGTCAAGGATCGCCGACCCTGACTGGGGAGGACCGGCCTCTGGTGCACCTGAAGTGGCCGCTTGCTTTTCCTGGTAGCCACTCAGCATTTGCAGCACTTGGTTGCGAACCTTACTCAAATCCGCACCCAGTTTGATCAGCACCTGCGCCGCAACCCCTTCTCCTTCCCGAATCAGACCGAGCAGAATGTGCTCGGTGCCGATGTAGGGATGGTTAAGTTGCAGCGCTTCGCGCATCGAAAATTCCAACACCTTTTTGGCTCTTGGCGTGAACGGAATATGGCCGGACGGCGATTGCTGACCTTGTCCAATAATCTCCTCCACCTGTTCGCGGACAGATTCTAACGAGAGGCCAAGTGTTTCCAGCGCTTTCGCTGCTACGCCTTCCCCTTCGTGAATCAAGCCCAAAAGCAGGTGTTCTGTGCCGATGTAGTTGTGATTCAGCATCCGCGCCTCATCTTGAGCGAGCACAATTACCCGCCTAGCGCGGTCAGTGAAGCGGTCGAACATCTGCACAGATCCTCCGTCCATAGAATTTTGGCCGCACTCCATTACAGCCATACGGCTTCATTCTAGCCAACGCAGCAAATGCGTCGACTCTAGTTGCGATCAGCCGCAATCTTAACTGTGTGCTGCTTCGTAGGCTTGTCTGATTTCCGCTGACACTCGGCCTCTTGCTGAGACGGGAACGCCTTGGCTGATTGCCCAAGCTCGAATATTACCGGCATCGCCAGTGCTTGCAACTGAGCGGCGTTTTTTGATTTGACCAACTTTGCGACCAGCATTGATAAACGGCTCTAGCGCGCTACGCATTCTCCTGGCATTCGCTGCTGAAAGATCAATCTCATAATTCTTTGCGTCGAGGCTAAAACTGATAGTTTCTACTGCCGGCCCGCCGTCCATGTCATCCATCAGCTCAATTCGGGTTCGCTGTGCCATTCTTACTCCTTCGTTCGTTTGTTTTGCTCGCTAGTGCTATGCGATGCCAATAGCCAAGGCAGCGTACAGTTTTCCACTTGACGAGCAACTGTCAAAAAAATCATAACTCATGAAAGCAAGCAATAAATGATGTTTTCGCACAGACAGTACATTTTCTAGAAAATTACGGGGGCTTTTGTGCTTTCTACGTAATGCGAACAATTTTCATGTCAGGTAGTAAGGCGTTCAGGCATCGCTGTCGTTTTTGCGGATGCGGCAAGCATATTGAAGTCTATATCCAGCGACAATCAAGATAGCTGCTGCAATTCCAGCAATGACGGCAGAGCCTAGAGTTTCTCTAGGTATGGCTGCTTCAATCCTCAAATTGTGCGCAGCGAGCACAAAATAACCTCCGAAAAGCGCAGAACCTGCAATAACAAAGGTCTTTCCTATTGCCAATATCGTGACGGCGTGAGTATAGAAGAATGTGCGCCGTCGCAGCAGCAGGCTAAAGACCAAAGCTGCTGCTGCCACCAGGAAAATCACGATAGCTGCTGGAAGCGGAAATCTTGGTATCTGCCAATCCCAGGCCAGACTTGCCTGTTGCCAAACCTCAACGACTCCGGCGGTGAACACTGCGGCAAACAGTGCCCAAGTCCACTTTGTAGCTTCTATTTTTTTCCTATTTTGCCTGGTCATCGGTCAATTCCAATGTGGTACGCCGCACATCTTGGTCAGGCAATGCCTGAACTAGCACGTCAACACGGCCAAGTCTGGGTAGCACTGCGTCCGGAGCTAGCTCCAGCCACGGCTCCAGTACGAACCTACGCAGGTGGGCGCGTGGATGCGGCAGTATCAGTTCATCGGTGTTGTGGATTTCACCACCGACAGTTATCAAATCAATATCGATGCTGCGCGAACTCTTTATCGCGTTGACGTGCCGCACTCTGCCAATTTCGGTTTCGATGCGAAGCGCCGTACATAGGAGTTCCACAGCCGGAATACAGCTAGTCCCGACAACTACCGCATTTAAAAAGTAGGGTTGGCCAAACATTTCTTGCGGCTCAGTCTCAAATATCCCAGAGGCGCGAATGTTCTCCAGCGGTAGGGCAGAAATTTTTTTGAATGCAGTGCGAAGGTTTGCTAGCCGATCCCCTAAGTTCGACCCAATGCTAAAGACAACTTCGCGATCAATAATCATCGCTTTAGCCGTATCTGCGCATAGCTGTCTGCCACTATTGGAGCTAGCGGACCAAATGGCTTGTGTACTCGCACCATAATTTCGCTAATCAGTGCATCAGCCAAGCAATGTTCCGCTATGCGCACCGCTAATGTTTCCAATAGCTGACATGACTCAGCGCCAATTACTTCGATTGCAGCGTTCACTAACTTTTCATAATCAACTGTGGTAGCAAGGTCGTCGCTATTACTGGTGCGGTTTAACACACATTCTATGTCTACCAAAAACTCTTGGGGATTAGCGAGTTCGGACGGCATTACACCGTGTACGCCCTCACAGCTGATTCCGGTAACAGCGATTGTCAACACCACTCAATTCTAGTGTCAACTGCGCAATATTTTCTGCTTATCGCAACTGCTGGTTTTGGGAGCCGACCATTTTGGAGACGACGGCGATAGCGTCACGATGTTCACGAACCTGATGGGTGCGAACTCCCCAAACTCCACGTTCAGCCAAGAGCGCGGTAAGCGCCACACTGGCAGCATCGCGTTGCGCGACAGTTCTTGCTTCACCATTTGAGTCGGAAAGCAACTCTCCCAAGAAACGTTTCCGTGATACCCCGATCAGCAGCGGACAGCCTAGCTCGGTAAATGAATCAAGATGGGAGAGCAGCGCCCAGTTATGTTCACTATTTTTTGAAAATCCCAATCCTGGATCAATGATTAGTTGATCTGCGGCGATACCGGCAGTTAGCGCTTGGTTCACTTGAGCTGCCATTTCGCGGCGCACGTCAACCACCACATCTGCGTAGACGGCATGTGCTCCCATCGTGCGTGGAGCAGAACGCCAATGCTGCACTACGAATCCCACCTGTAATGCAGCGACAGTTTTTAACATCTTTGGGTCTGATTTACCGCCGGAGATGTCATTGATCAACGTGGCACCGACTTCCACACACTTTTGCGCCACAGCCGCACGGGTCGTGTCTACCGAAACCGTCGCGCCAGCCTCAGCAAGGGCGCGTACGACCGCTAATACTCGTTCTAGCTCGGTTTCTTCAGATATGGGGTATGCGCCAGGTCTGGTTGATTCTCCCCCCACGTCAAGGATGTCTGCGCCCTCGTCGAGCAAGCTCAGGCCGTGTTGAATCGCGCTCTTGGGGTCAGCGTGTTTGCCTCCATCCGAAAAGGAATCTGGGGTGACGTTGACAATACCCATCACTAGGGTACGGTCAAGGCGTGGAAGCGAAGCCATCATTAACTACGAATCAAACCCATAGCCTCGGCGCGGGTCGTCGGATGATGCAAAATCCCGCGTACTGCCGAAGTTACCGTCAGCGAGCCAGGTTTTTTTGCTCCGCGCATGGTCATGCACAGATGTTCACATTCCAACACCACTAGCACGCCTTGGGCGTTGAGATATTCGACCATTGCGTCGGCGATCTGTGAAGTCAGCCGTTCTTGCACTTGGAGTCGTTTCGCAAAGGAATCAACTAGTCGGGCGATCTTGCTCAAACCAGTGATGCGGTGTGCGGAAGGGATATACGCAACGTGTGCTTTTCCGGCAAACGGAAGTAGATGATGTTCGCACATGCTCCAGACTTCAATGTCCTTGACCAAAATCATTTCATCATGACCTAGGTCGAAGGTGGTTGACATGAGTTCTGCGGGGTTTGCATCCATCCCCTCAAACAACTCTGCGCAGGCTCTGGCTACTCTTGCCGGAGTGTCTGCCAATCCCTCACGTTCGGGATCGTCGCCGATTCCTAGAAGTAACTCCCTGATTGCGGCTTGAATTCTTTGTTGATCAACTGGCATTGTCTCTCCTCGGCTCACTCGCTGTCTTGGGGTTCTTCGGAAAGATGTTTTGGTACTGCATCGTCAGGAACAAAATCTGATGGTGGTGCGAACGGTGATTCTAAAGCGTATTTCGGAGGTGTTTGTTCCCCCGCATCACCTGATTGATCTGGCACGGGTGCGGCCGCAAAGGGAGCAGACGGTGGCGGGTACTGCCCTGGAATATTAGCATCCACCGGAACGCCATATCCGAATCCGGGCGGCGGGAAAGGCGGCTGTCCGGCTCCTTGAGGCGGATACGCACCAGGGGGATATGGCGTCTGGAGGGGATATTGGAGCTGAGGATATGGTTGTCCACTGTTAGGGGGGAAATAACCAGGTGGTAGCGCTCCGACAGGCATTCCGGGCGGAAGCTGAGCTGGAGGGTTGGGCACAGCCGCCGGAACCGAGGCCGCCAAGGACTCAGGCCGCTTTGGCACAGGCGGATTTACTGGCGGAATATCGGAAGGAATTCTAGTTTTTGATCCGGTCCACGCTGGACGTTTCGGCCAGGGTTTTAACGCTTCAAATACCTTCGCAACCTGTTCTTTATCCAAAGTCTCATGCTCAAACAACTGCCGAACCAATTCGTCAAGCACTTCGCGGTTCTCGGTCAAACAGTCGAAAGCCTCCTGGTGCGCGTTGGCAATCAGTGCGGCCACTTCGGCATCGACTTTGGCGGCGGTTGCCTCAGAGTAGTCGTGCTGGTGTCCGTAATCTCGTCCGAGGAAGGGGTCTTGGTCTCCGGTACCGATACGCACCGCTCCCACGGATTCAGCCATGCCATATTGAGTGACCATCGCTCTGGCAACCTTTGTCGCTTTTTCGATGTCGCTGCTGGCTCCGGTAGTCGGATCGTGAAAGACCAGTTCTTCAGCCGCACGACCACCCAGCATGTACGCCAATTCGTCCAATAGCTCTCCCCGGGTTGTGGAGTACTTGTCTGCGTCCGGCATGACCATGGTGTAGCCGAGGGCGCGTCCTCTGGGGAGGATGGTTACTTTCTGTACTGGATCGGTTCTAGGCATCGCGGCTGCCACTAGTGCATGCCCGCCTTCGTGGTAGGCCGTAATAAGTAGTTCTTGCTCATCCATGACCCTAGAGCGTTTCTGTGGCCCGGCAATAACTCGGTCAATCGCCTCGTCTAGCTGCAATTTGCCGATAAATTGCTGGTTGTGTCGGGCTGAAAGCAGCGCTGCTTCGTTTAACACATTTGCTAAGTCAGCACCTGTGAAACCCGGGGTACGTTTGGCGACTGATTCCAGGTCTGCATCGGGTGCGAGAGGTTTGTTCGTTCCATGGATTCGCAGGATTTGATAGCGACCTTTGATGTCTGGAGCTTCCACAGGGATTTGGCGATCGAAACGTCCCGGGCGCAGCAGAGCCGGGTCGAGCACATCTGGACGGTTCGTAGCCGCGATGAGAACAACTCCGCTATTCATTTCGAAGCCGTCCATCTCTACCAACAACTGGTTGAGGGTCTGTTCGCGTTCGTCATGCCCGCCGCCCATGCCAGCGCCGCGATGCCGTCCCACTGCGTCTATTTCGTCGATGAAGATGATTGCCGGAGCCGCCTCCTTTGCTTGCGAAAAAAGATCACGCACCCGAGATGCCCCAACACCTACGTACAATTCAACGAAGTCGGAACCAGAAATCGAGAAGA
>Ga0082212_10012976_pt1 | contig 10454 bp, 7 predicted proteins | sample TergutNt197P3_FD_71548 | JGI IMG/M metagenome (GOLD analysis project Ga0082212, IMG submission 71548) | Neocapritermes taracua P3 segment gut microbial communities from Petit-Saut dam, French Guiana - Nt197 P3 | ecosystem: Host-associated > Arthropoda: Insects > Digestive system > Gut ...
CGCCAAATAAGTTTTCTCTGCCACTGCCGCCACTGCCTTGCCGTCAAGTTTCACGGCCTTGTCTTCCACGCGCGTGCCTAATTTCGCGGTTTCCTCGCCCACTTTCACGCGGCCCGCCGCAATCAAATCATCGGCTTTGCGCCGCGAAATCCCTAAACTCTCTGCCAAAAATTTATTGAGGCGCACTAAAGATGCCTTGTGTTGGTGCAGGAGTCGGTGCTGGCGGAACAACTGCGCCCGGGACGTTAGTTGGCGGCTCTGCCGGAGCGGTTGGCGCGACTGTCGGGATTGGCTCGGGAGCCGGAATCGGCGCCGCGAAAGTCGGCTGATCGCCAACCGTCGAACTCGAAACCACTTGCACCGGCGCCGCGGATTGCGCCGCTCCGGTTGTGGTTGTCGATGTCGCAAATTGCGACAATAATTCAAACGCCGCCGCTACCAAATCATCAATTGTCGCGGCTGATTTCACAAAGTACTTGTCCGCCTTCAAGCCGTCGCCGCGCGTTTTCTCCGCGTCGCCCGAAAGCGCTGTCATTAGAATCACTCGCGTGTCCGCCGTGTCCGGACTCGAACGCAAAATATCCAACATGTCAAAGCCCGACATCTTCGGCATCATGATGTCCGAAATCACCAAATCCGGGTTTTCCTTTTGAATCAATGTCAGCCCGGCGTCGCCGTCATGCGCCACCAATACCGTGTTTTGCCCGCCCGCCCGCAGCTTGACCGCATAGATTTCCGCCAGAGCTACGTCATCCTCAATAACAATTATCTTTTTAGGTTCCATATCTTTAGTATATCATAAGCAATATATAAGACAACCCAGCTTGACTAAGTGTGTGGGATGAGGCTAGCCGGTAACGCCGCTTATGCCTTCAAGGTTAAGCGCGCGAAGAACGATGCCGATGATAATTCGAGACGAAATCGCTACAACCAAACCAATAATCGCGTAAAGCAATGTATTCTTTGCGTTCTCAACCTTTTCCTTGTCGCCGCCGCTTATGCCGACGATTTCAAAGCCGCGGGTATGCAACTTTTCGTAATGTTTTTTCAGTGCCGGAAATTCGGCAATGCAAGGTGCGCACGTCGTCGCCCAAAAGTCGAGCAAAATCACTTTTCCCCGAAGATTTTTCAAGTCAAACGGCTTGCCGTCCAACGTCATGCCAACCAGTTCGATTTCCTGACCGGGAAGTTGTATCCGAGCAAGTTGTCTGCGCAGCGGCGGTAATTCGCTCTCCTGTTGCATTGGTTTTCCGGCAGCGATCCACTCTTTTTCGACCTTTTCCGTTTCGTCAAGAAGTTCTGCCAACGCCTTGATGTAAAACGCCTGCTGTTTCGGAGTACAACGAGCAAAAAGTTCATCACCATCGCCAAAGGCAAATATCCAAAATGCCTCCCCACCATGTCCATAAGCGGACTCGCCAGCATAGAGCATGTGTCGTGCCGATGCAAAGAAGTGCTCTAACGCTTCGTCGGTAATCGGGTCGCTTTCGGCTAACCGCTTAAACTCTCGGCTAAACAGGATGAAATAGATGTTGTAAATGTTGTGCAAGTAAGCACGCCCTTCTTTATTTTTCTCGACCTCCGCCTCCATTTCTTTGGCAAGTGCAAGAAATTCCTCATCCGTAGCGGCATTGTTACGGAGCAAGGCTTCAAGAGCGGATAGTTTGCTCCTATAGAGTGTGCCTCGGTCTTCCAGGCTTTCCGCTACGGCAATGCGCTGTGTGAGTTGTTTCAACCAAGCCCGCCATTCGGCTTGTCCTTCCGGCGTGGTAAATGGGGCGGCGGGAGAGCCGAACTGCGTGTAAAAAAGTGCCGTTTCCACTTCGTTTGCCCGCGAGTTCAAAAGTTCACGCATTTCTTTCGTAAAGGCAACGAGAGCGGATTGGTATTTTGGGTCATGCTCTGCCCATTGGGCGAATTGTTCCCATTCGGAAATATAAAACTCTTCGGCTTCTTTGCCCAGCGGCTTGCCTTCAAGGAGTACAACGTATTCTGCAATGAGTTCATCTGCTAGCGGAATATATTTCTTGTCGAAATGCAGGAGATCACGCACAACGGCACCGCGGGTACGCATGATATTGTTAGTGAACCGGTCAAGTTTTCGACCGCGAATGTCGTTCTGTTGTTTCAATTCTGCATAAAAGTTCTCGAACTGGGGAATGTTCGTTTTGTCCTGTTCTGCGAGGATGAAATAGGCAAACCACTGCTTGGAATAAGCGTAGGACAGCGTCTGGTCATCCGGCTTTGAGGCGATGATCTGTTTGGCAAGGTCGATCTGCAAGCGAGCAACCCGCTCCCGGTATTTTTCGAATCCGCCCCATTTTTCGGTGTCATCGGGAATGGGACGCTCCAACCGATCAGCCCAAGTCTGCATTTGTTCGATGGTCGCTTCCATCGGCGGTGCGAAAAGTTGAATGGTTTCGTCGGAAAATTTCCAATCGAGTTTTGAGTCCTTGGTTGTTTCGGCAACGGCTGTTACGGTGAACAACATAACGGCAATGGTGAGCAGAAGTTTTTGCATGGCAAAAGTCCTTTGGAAAACAACACACTTCACGGAATTCTAGCATAAACGGAATCAAAATGGGCACTTGCGGACTCTCATTCGCTCCGGCACTCCAACATTCGTTGCAGGCATTTGAGCGCATCGGTTGCCGTTACGCTCTCCACTTGGATAACGTTCTTTGGTTGTCCCGACTCGACGGAATCCAAGACCGCCGCCAACTTGGGCAGGTCGATTAAACCCATCGAATCGCAGTAACTCGGTTGTCCGGCTAAATTGAGTACCATTTTGTCAGGATTCATGTTGGCAAGCCGCTCCACAAATCGTGATTCCGTACCCACAGCCCATGCCGCACCCGATGAAGACTCGTTAATCCGCTTCAAAATATAACTTGTCGAACCGAATTCATCTGCCTTCTCGACGACCTCACGTCGGCACTCTGGATGCACAATTACCCTAACATCTGGGTAGCGATCACGGATTGCGTCGATATGTTCCGGTAGAAATTGTTGATGGACGTTGCAATATCCCTTCCACAGGATTATTCGGCTATTCCGAATCTGTTCGGCACTGTTGCCCCCCCACTCGGCATTGTCAACAGCCGCACTGTCCCAGACCGCCATGTCTGATTCCGTAAATCCCATCTTCAGAGCCGTATTCCTGCCAAGATGCTGATCGGGAAAAAAGAGAATCCGGCTCTTCTGTTTCAGAGCCGTGTCCAAAACCGCTTGGGCATTGGTTGAAGTGCAGGCAATTCCGCCGTGGCAACCGCAAAATGCTTTCAATTCCGCCGTCGAATTGACGTAAGTGATGGGCACAATGTCATCGGTGTCGATGAGTTCCGACAATTTGCTCCAGCACTGTTCAACGGTCTGGAGCGTTGCCATGTCCGCCATACTGCACCCTGCTTCGAGGTCGGGAAGCAAGACGTTGACTCGCTTTCCCTTTCGGCGATTCAGGTTTTCGGGACTATTTGCCAAAATGTCGGCAGTTTCCGCCATAAAGTGGACACCGCAAAAGACAATCGCTTCGCAATCGCTATTTTCTGCGGCGGCGGCACTCAACTGGAAACTGTCTCCCAACAAATCGGCGTGCCGGAGCACCTCTTCCCGCTGGTAGTGGTGCCCCAGAATCAGTAAACGCTTTCCAAGCCGCTGACGAACGCTGCCGATATGCCCTGAAAAATCACTCATGACAGAAATTGTACCGTATCACGTCAATGCCGGCAATTCGTAGCCTTTTCGGCGGGGACGTGAAAGCATTGCATTGCCTTTGTCGTTGTTTGTGAACCGCTCTTTCACAGGGTCCCAGCCGATTTCTTCGTTGACCGGTGCCGTGGCTCGAACAATGTTCACCAACTCGCAGAGCGTTGTTGAACGTTGTCCATACTCAATGTCGGCGTTGCACTTTTTGCCCGTCTTGATGCAATCAATCCAGTTTTCGGTATGATAAATCGTTTCATCTCTCGCATTTTTGAACTCGTCGGGCATGTTGGCAACGATTTCTTTTGGATTCGAGGCAAGTTTGTGCCGGTTGATTTCCAATTTTCCCTTTTCGCCCGTTACGATGCAACCGAGTCCCGGTCCGCGGTCGCCGTCGAGATGCAAGCGGAGTTCGACACCATTGGCAAACCACATCGTCATCTTGGCACGCGGTCCCGTAAGTTGCGCCTGCCTGTAGTACGGAGCACCCGTTTCGTCATCATCCGGTCTCCGGTTGTCGTATTTGCCCGACTGCTGGATTGTGCAAGGCTCTTCAAGCAGGATTTTGACGGGACCGGTCTCGCTTGTACCGATTGCCATGTTGACCTGATCGAACGAATGGGTACCCCAGCCGCTGACTCCGAAACTTCGTCCGCCGGCATCGAAGTCCCACCAGTTTGACCAGCCGCGGTGAAGTTGGGTATGATAGGGGCGCAACTTGACTTGATTCGTCCACATATCCCAAATTTCGTCGTTCATCCCTTCGGGATAGTTGTTTTCCTTTTCATCGAAATTTTTCCGCATCTCCTCGCTCCACTGGTTTGGACCGACAAAATTGGGGGCTTCGACAATTTTCACCTTGCCGAGTACGCCGTCTTTGACTTGCTTGCACGCCCATTGACAGAGCGGTAATGAACGTTGCTGCGATCCAACCTGGGTGATTCGCTTGTACTTTCGTGCGCTGTTGACAAGATAGCGTCCCTCTTCAATGGTCAGACACATCGGTTTTTCGATGTAGAGATGGCAGCCCATCTGCATGGCAATCCCGGAAGCCCAAGCCCTTTGGTGTGTGGTGGTGATTGCCATGATGCCGTCCGGCTTTTCCGTTTCGATCATTTTGCGGAAGTCGGAATATCTCTGTTCCGGTTTGAGGTCATCGGGATACCTTTCTGCGAACATTTTAATTTTTGCGGGTTCAAAATCGCAGATACCGACGACTTTGAGACCGGCGGCAGGCTTGATTGCCTTCGGATAGATGTCTCGGCACCGTCCGCCAAAGCCGATGATGGCGACTTTAACGGTTTCATTGGCGCCGGGACTGCCGCCTTGTCCCAAAACGCTGCGCGGAATGATGAATGGCGATGCCGCCGCCACGCTGGCGGTTGCGAGAAATTGACGGCGGGAAAATGTAGTCTTCATTGGCGGAATTTGTTGGAGGTTAAAGTTTAGGGAAACCCTTCTTGCCCCTATTCTACACGATGGAAGACGTACATGCAACCGTCCTGGTTGTTAAAAAACGTAACCTGCAAGTTTCAAAAAACAGGTAGGATGCCGACCGCCGGGCGTCATCGTGCGGTACTCCGCACCGATTTGCTGTAGAGGGTTTTCCGCTGCTCCGAGGCACACGGTGAGCCAAAGTTTTCCTCTGGACACGTTTTGCAAAAAACGTTAGACTCCCCGCAAAATGGTTCTGGGATTGCGTACTAATGAATCGCCTCATTCAAATTTTTCTTCTCGTTTCCCTGTGCACGCATGGCAGCATTCCGTTTTGCCATGCACAGACTTCCGCTCCGATTCCGGCATCTTTCGGCGAAACGAATAGTGCAATGCAAGAGACAGCATCCTTGCGTCCGCCAGTCGAGACGGCTATGATTGAAGGCGTTTCCCCCGGAATAACCTCACTGGAAGAACTCACCACCCTGTGGGGAGAACCCATCGGTGAAACTGTTTCTGGTGATCAGGTCATTCGGCTTTATTCAAAGGAACCGCTCAACCATATCGAAGTTACGTTGCGAAGCGGAATTGTCCGCTCCATTGTGATCCAACTGGATACGCCCTTTCCCGAAAAAGATGTTCGCAGTTCATTGCAGTCCGAATTACTCCAATCAAAGCCGGTCTTGATTCCTGACGAAACAGGAAAAATCATTGGCGAAATTTTCCCTGAAAAAGGAGTGATGCTCCTGTTTGTTCCGCAAGCAGAAAGCCGGGATTTTTTTGTGCGGCAAATCGCCATTGAGCCGATTACTGCCGATCCCTTCGTTTCGCGGGCAGAAGCGGTTTTATACGATCTGCCGACAGAAGCCAGACGCGATTTGGTCGATGCGGTCAGAATCAAACCCGATCACGCCAAAGCGCATTGGCTACTTGCCAGAATCGAATTGTTGGCAGGACATGTCGAATCGTCCCTGCTGTACATCGAAAAAGCAATCCAACTTGATGACCATAAACCTTATTACCATTTAACCTTTGCCCAAGCGTTGACTCAAATGAATCGCGTTGAAGAAGCAAAGCAATATCTGCAAGAAACCATCGGAATTTGTGATCGTTTTCCCCATGAAAAAGCCAGAGCGTTAATGATGCTGGGCGAATTGTACCGTACGAGTCCGAATCCTGATCACGAACTTGCCTACGAATGTCATGCCGAAGCCATTCATTTGGCAACCGCATTGCTCACCCACAGTAATCCGACCGTTCGATTGACCGCAAAAGATGTCTATTTTGAGTCACACCTGATGACGGCAAAAGCCATCGCATGGGGAAACTGGGACAAGAAGGACGAAGCCATTAAAAAATGGATTGACCTGGCAAAAGTGCTTTCGCGAGACCCTGAACTCGTGGCGGCACGCCGATATTCACGGGAGTATCCGTTCAAAATTGCCTCCTGCGCTCTAACAACGCTGGTTGCCGTACCGGAAAAACTGAATATTGACCTTTACATTGAAGATGTCATTGATGCGGGTAACGAACTGATAAAATCCACAACCGATCCGATCATGCGGGCAAAATACTACTGGGATACGGGCATTTCGTTGTACGATGCAGTTCAAATTTTTTACGTTCGACAGCAATACTCGGCGGCGTTGAGGTACGGTGAAATGGCTGCCAATTACATGGACATCGGGATCAGAGCCAGCAACAGCGACACGGACATGTTTCTGCTCGGACGGCTGTATGTTCGGCTTGGATCGATTCATGCTGTTGCTCTTCAAAACCATCGGGCGGCGATTGAGTGGTACGATTCGGCGAAGCCTGTCTATGAAAAACTGCTTCCCAAAATTAACACCGGAGCATTGAAACTTTTTGGAGACACGCTTGTTAGCATGGGTGTTTCGTATTGGGAAACAGATCAGCGGGAGGAAGCGGTACGCCTCACTGAGCGCGGACTTCGACAAATTGAAAGGGGCGTGCGCGAAAATGTGATCGAAGCGTCCGTGCTGGCTGCCCCTTACTCGAATTTAGCAAAAATGTATCACGAAATCGGCAACAGAGAGCAAGCCGCAAAGTATATGAGGCTTGCTTCAACAATCGGGAACGAAGAACTAAGAGTTCGATGATATTGGTCTGAAAATCTACGACGACATGGGCATCACGACATAAACGTATCCACCGTCATCGGCGGTGATCTTGATGGGATCGTTGTCGGGCGGAAGATAAACCGACAACGTCGTACTGGAGTCCAAAACCTTAAGGAAACTGGTCATAAACTTCGGGTCAAGTTTAACCGTTTTCGTGTCTCCGTCAAACGAGATGAGGGCTTCGATTTTCGACTTTCCAATCTCTTTCCCTTCCCCTTTCAGGGTCAGTTTGCCTTTTTCAAACACGAAATAGACACCCGGCTCCAAGTCGGAGGTCGGAATCTCGGCTTGTTGTACGGCATCCAACAGCGTGCCGCACTCGATGGCAACGGGTGCCTCGTCAATTTGAGGAATGATAGTCCGCCACTTCGGGAACTTACCTTCCACCAACCGGGAAAACAACGTAATGTCCTTGCACTGAAACAGCACTCGATTGGTGGAAACTGCCATTTTAATATCATCATCGTCATCAATGGACTTGTCGCTCAACACTCGCTCCAAAATTTGCAATACTCGGACGGGCAAAATTGCAGTCTCCGCCTTGTGGTCGTTGACGCAGTTTCCCTTTCCTTCCTGCCAGGCAAGCCGACGACCATCGGTTGCCACTACGGAAATGTTGTCTCCGACCATTTCAAATTGGACTCCGCCGAGAGCATAGCGGACGTTTTCGATGTCGGTCGCAAATACGGTGCGCCGGATCATCTCTTTGAGTGCCTTTGCCGGTATTTCGTGATAGGCGGTCTCCTCAAATTCCTCGACATTCGGAAATTCGTCAGGCGATTGCGTGTTCATGTCATATTCCGTGTGCTCACCGCTGACGACTGCATTGCTGTCGGTGCTTTCAATGGTCAACTGTTCTTCTTTGGTTCGCTCGAGAATTTGGGACAACTTTTTCGTCGGAAGCACTGCCTCGCCGTTCGCTACAACGTCGCAATCAACAAGGATGCGGATGCCGAGTTCGGTATCGGTCGCCTGCAAAATCACGCCAGCCTTCTTGTCGGCTCTGACTTTGACATTCTGGAGAATCGGCTTGATGTCCCTAGCAGCAGCGACGGAGGCTGCAAGTTTGAATTTGGCGAAAAAATCCTTCGGATCGAATTGAATTTTCATATTTTTCTTCATGGTAAGTTGAGGGGCTGTTAACCAAGTAGGGAGCGATTATAACCGATTTAACCCGTTTTGCAACCTACGTCAAATCGCCGGAAATTCGGCGGCTTCGTAAAACGTCTTCGTGCATTTGCCGGACGAGCGCAGCGGCAGAATCAAACCGCACCGGCTCCCGAAGGAACGTCAGAAAATCGGTCTCGATTGTCTGACCGTAAAGATCGCCCTCGTAATCGTGAACAAAGACTTCAATTTTCGATAGTGAAACGTCAAACGTCGGATTGCTTCCAATGTGCGTTGTTGAACCATACCGCTTGCCTTCGATCCACGTCGCCGTTGCATAAATTCCCGGCTTCGGCAAAATCGTTTGAACGTTCCCCACATTTGCCGTCGGAAAACCAAGCGTTCGTCCGCGTTGTTCACCGGCGATGACCGTTCCCGTGATTCGATAAGGCATGGGCATCAATTCATTCACACGTTCAATCTGACCGGCTTGAATCAAGTGTCGAATCCCGGAACTGGAAACACGCTCTTCCCCGATTTGCAAGGGATCGACAATATCGACTTCGATTCCTGTCCACTGACCATACAGCCTGATAGCCTCGGGAGTTCCGATTCGGTCTCGACCGAAGGAAAAATCTTTGCCAGCCACGACCACTTTGGCGCAAAATTGGTTTTGGATGGTTTCGTAAAAAAACGTTTCGGCACTCTGTTGGAGTAATTGTTGCGTTGTCGGAATCACCACAACGGCATCGACGTGAAAGTTGCGGATCAACTCGATTTTTCGTTTCAGTGTGCAGATTGGTTTCAACTCGGCATCCGGTTGGAGCAGAACGATGGGCAACGGATCGAAGGTTACGAGGATTGCCGGTATTTGCCGTTGGTGAGCATAACTTTTGAGGCGATGGACGATCAAGGAATGTCCCAGGTGCATACCATCAAACTTGCCGATGCTGATCGCACCGCCTTGCAACGTTTCGGGAAATGCTCGTAAATCCGTGATGATCTGCATGGGAAATCCCCCACAGTATACAATTACCGCCGCTCTTTTTCCACAACGTTGTCGATAATCTGCTTCGCTTGCTCTACGTCTTCGGAATCATCCAAAGAGCCGGGGGCATTCGCCCCCGGGTTCGACCGCATATCGCTTATCAAAAACCAAGCCGCACCAATGAAACCGTACAGCGTCGTGATCATGCTCACCAAGAAACCGGCACCAAACCACTCTGGCTTAAAATCGCAAAGCATGAGCACAAAACCGAGGAGCGTCCCGGTAATCCCAATCAGAATGACGACCGGGGCAGCAATCATTTTCCGGCGTTTTCCCGATGCCAATCGAAACGCCCACCAACCGCCGACGACCAGTACCAAGCACGGTAAGTCAAAGAAACAAAAGAACGTACCGAGAAAATACCCTACCATACCGTGCCCCCCACCAAGAGAGGGAAGGACAAGCCCTTGGGGATCGGCGGGATTGAACATAAACGCCGCTTGTGAAACAACAGTGCCGAACTCTTGGGTGGTCATCGGTCCTGTCCGACCCGGTTCTTGCACGCAAATCAACATCGCCACGATCAAGCAACGTACCAAGAAAAAACCGATGAATGCAATCAGCCAATGCCGGATGGAAAACCGCCAGAGTCCCGACATCGGCAGCGTCGGCGGTGAAAGGCGAAGACCGATGGGCAGGAACACGAACAGGGAGAGTATCGTTGCGTAAAGAAAACTCAATAAACTGACCGCCATACCTCCTCCGACGTGGTCTGGGTCCAAATCGGACATTATCATGACGACTCCGAAGAACATGATGAGGAGTCCCCAACTCAGGGTAAATTCCGCTAGTCGCAGGAAAAACCGACCCGTTACGGCGGCTTCGTCGTCTTGCGGAAAGGAAAACGCAAAGAAGACTTTCATTCCGCGAACGAATTCTTTGCGTCCACAGTGGAGGGAGTAACCGGCAATGCCCAGGGACACCAACATGAACGAAGGGAAGTCCCAGAACACGATGAGTTTGTCCAGTCCACAAAGCATGACGGACAACACGAACAAAATGGCAAAAATGAGGAAACCGAG
>Ga0082212_10012977_pt1 | contig 10453 bp, 8 predicted proteins | sample TergutNt197P3_FD_71548 | JGI IMG/M metagenome (GOLD analysis project Ga0082212, IMG submission 71548) | Neocapritermes taracua P3 segment gut microbial communities from Petit-Saut dam, French Guiana - Nt197 P3 | ecosystem: Host-associated > Arthropoda: Insects > Digestive system > Gut ...
GTTCCCCTCAATAGCTTGGGTTGTCTTACCCCGATTCTGTAAACGAACATCTCGTTTTAAATCATTATTCGATAGAACATCGAAGTCCACATCGTATAGAGGAGTTCTTTGACTTATTATTTTTAGATCGCTATTATAGACTGCACAATAGACTCCTCGCTGTTTGAGTGTGTCGATTTCAGATACAGCGTTAATCAAGGCCGTTCTGTCATCACCAGATTCAACAATATCACACATCATGTCAAGAACTAGATTCTTTACATAAACTTCTTCCTGTAGGTAAGATTCTCCCAACGCTATCACATACAAGTTATAGTAAAGCGTTACTGCAACAAATAATACTGCCAGTAGAATAGTGATCATATTACTTTTTCTAATAGCTGGCATTAGGTATACCTCCTTCTATTATAATCCTCTTTATACTTTTTGGAGGAGGGAGGGATATTATTAAAAAAATTCTATCATTTGATAAATGCATAATCATAGTCACCTTTCCGATTATTTTACCCAACCACTGTGTTGCTAGGTCAGGTTAATAGGTAGTTGTCAGTCATATGAGTTGCTAATATTTCTTTCATAATATGGTTTACTCCTTTATAAGGTAATCATTATAGATGAGACAGGAGTGATTCGTGTGAGCACAATACTTCCCTCGGGAGAAGAAATCATGGTATCCCCCGATGAGATATTACGATATCTTAATCCAGACGGACTACGTCAGTTGTTACGTCAAGAACGACTTAGATGGAATCTAAAACCGAATAAAGATTCTGATTTCTATAGCAATACTACTCTATTTAAATACTCGGCTGACCTTCATAATGAAGGTAACCATCAGCGTATGGATGTCAGGGCATTTCCAGATAATGGAGCCAACCCTGGATATGCTGGAGTCTATACCGACGGTGGAGAGTTTGGGATGGTATACAACCACGAGAAATGGAATAGTGCCATGTCCCAGGCTTCCAAAGAATCAATATCCCCAAGAGTAGAAATTGGAGTAAACTCGACTCATATTCCTGACAATGGATCGGAACATCCTATCGCTGGAGGGGAGCACTTACCTGATAGACATGGGCATGGTATGAATCCTAAGACAAAAGAAATCGAAGAATTCTCTCGTGAAAGAGAAGCCTTCCATGTCTATGATTCATATGATGGTCGCATATATAATCTAACTAATGATGAAGATTATTATGTGAATAATAAGTATCGTGATCCTTATAAGAAGCTACCACCTCGTACCGATGCTAGGATTGTTGATGTTCCAATTGAACTAAACGATTTGGATAATACCACAAACATCGTATCCGACTGGGACTATCATCACACAGATAATAATTTCCATAATTCTCATCGATTCATTTTGGATAATCTTGATGATCGAACTTTCGTGTATCCTGAAATCGGTAAAGATAAAAATGGAGATTATGTTCCAAATGAATATATCGGACTAGATGGTGCGATAGGATACGCAGAGGGTGATGGTGTTAACAAATTCAATGATCAACCTGATCTTACTGGAAATGATCGCCGAGGGGCAGCCAATAGCAGCTATAATGCTGGTAAAGGATGGCATCCAGACAACGGATATAATATCTCTGGATACTTCCCAGGGGTATTTAGATCATTTGAGGAACTAGAGAAGATCGATATCGTTGGTCAGCGAAGAACAGTTCTAGTTCACCATAGTACTCCCGGTGGTAGGAGACGTCAAAACTATTATCAATTCGATGGAGTATGGGAATACCGATCATATGATCTCGAACCTAAAGTATTGCGAAACCTTGATCCAAACCAAGACATTGCGAATATGGAGGGTGAGAACAGTACGGCTGTACCAAGTCTTGATACATCGAAACAGCCATATCCTTATCATGCTATATATCCTCAAGATAGTAATGGGGCCAATAGTACTTATCACACAACTCAATTATACCAATGGAGATATAATAGGATTTCAATATACTGGTATTCCAAAAATATACAGATAAGTATTCACAATGGTGGAGCCCATTACAAGGTCGGAGATATTCTTCGATATAATTTCTTGAATAAATGGATCTATTATCGAGTGACCCAAGTCGGAAGTAATGATAGGATCACCGGGGGTCATTATATTCAACATGATGATCCCAATCATCCTGACTATACTCAGAGATTTGAGAAATTCGAACATAATCCAGCCACTAATGGAGTACCAGTTATATTCAAAGATCAAACATCAACTGGTCGAGATGCCCTATTGATCATTGAGTGTCCTCCATCATTCGAAGCTGAGGCTACTCAGATAAAAAATAATCTGTATGCCTATGTTGATGTTGTCCCAACAGTTTCGTCCGACAATACTACGGAGTGGTCAGATACTAATCCTAATGATACAACCAACCCATTTTTCGTGAATAGATCTACTGCAGCTAATCCAGCTCATAGTGGAATCAATAGTGGTAGAGGTGGCCCTGAACCCAGTGATGATAGTACAGACATGCCATTATATGAGCATGGTGGAAATGCTACAGCTGGACCTCATGTACACCTATTCAAGTATCTGATTGATACCACTGGAAATACATTTGAAATGGTTGATGGTGTTAAGGTTCAGACTGGTAGATGGGTTGATCAAGGACCTATGGGACTGGAAAGACCAGCAGATGTCAAAGCATTATATTTATCTAACTCTGACACAAATAACTTCAACAACTATTACAAATTCATGTTGGATGTTATGATTGATCAATTTAATCGTAACTCAGATAGTGCTACGACTGATGATGGTGATGGTATCGGAGATGGTGGTGGATACATAACAGATCCTGATGATCCTGATTATGATCCTGATAAAGATCCAACGAATCCGGATAGTCCGAACTATGATCCCAATTATGATGTCAATGTTAACCTGAATGTCAACGTGTACGGAATGGCTTACTTACATACGGCTGAAAGGGATCCCTGGCAACAACCAATTGGCTTGTATAATATAGCTGGGCCAAGTCAGGCATTGTATGATAGCTATGTTAAGAAAGGTTATCGGATCGAATTGCTTCGACCCACCGTTGGGAATGACATTTTGGATCACCAAGCCTTCTTTGACAAACGGATTAATCCGGTGACCAAAGAAATTTACATTCTTGAAGTAACGGACAAGGTTGTTTACAAAAATGCTGGAACTCGAGTAACGTTCTACTATAATAAGGAATCCAAACTGGATCCCAATTATGGATATGGAGCCGAACCTCATGGCTGGTATAACAATGTAGGAACTATTGGTCGATAGGGGTATGGAAGGAGATAATGATGACAGCAGCAACTAAAACTTTCAATCTTAAGACTATTAAAAAGGACCAAGAACTAGTGGAATTGGATATAAGGGTTGTTACTCTTTACCCACCGGATGGATCGTTCGAAATTGTTAATGTTCCATTTATTGGTAATAGATCCGTTTTGGTCGATAAAAGCTTTTCACTGCCGATGAACACTGTGGTGGATTTCTTTGACTATAGGGACACCAACCTCATGGATATCACCCAGTATATCTATCAAAGTTCTTCGGAAATTGGAAGTATTGAATACGATAAAGTCGTGGGATCATATTCCTCCGGTCCTGATGTTTTATTTGGATCCGGAGACATGAATCAGATTCCTATCTCAAGTACAATGACAATATTATATATTGACATCAAATGGGAGCCAGAGCTCTGGTAAGGTTAAAAATGAATGATGAGAAGTAGGGATTATCCCTACTTCTCATCAAGAATTTAATCGAATTTCCTATCAGTCGACCCATGCTTCACTGCTACCTATTTTTCCAATGAGTTGATCTTCAAACATTATAAGGTTATTTAAAACCTTCTCATGCTCTTCCTCTGACCAACTTCTCTTGATTAGTTTATCTATTCCAAGAACGAAAGATATGATACGATGTCGAGCCATCTTATCTTCTTGAGGTTTCTGGTGAACTACCATTCCAAGAAACTTTAAGAGTAGAAGATTACTCTGACTATGGTACTTCTCGGGAAGTAATCGTTTCTCAAAATTACTTAATTGGAGTATGATACTTTCAGCTATCCCAATCTGTTGTAATGTCCTTCGACTCTTCTCTAGAGAATATCGAATCTTACTTTGGTCAGAATATGCTGACACTAACCATTTCACATCTCTGCCTTCTAGTTGTTCAGCAATAAAACCAAGATACTTATTGGATAGGAATTGATCTAAAGCAGCTTGAGCCTTAGCTTGTTTCTCTGGATCATCATTATTTTGAGCCGCTTTCTGAAGTAGCTCTAATGAATCTTGTTCCTGACGTTCAATCTCTAATGCAAACTCTCTTTCCAATTTACGATATTCCATTTGACAGAAATACATTTCGTAGAAAGTTCGTACAGCGGATTTGAGACGATCAACAGTTTGACTATGGGTCAATCCAATGATAGGAGAATCTTTCCCAAATATATCGAGAACTCTTTCAGCAGGAATACCATCAAGACCATTTAGAGGATCGTATTCCTTTTCTCCATCAAGATCATTTCCCTCTTCATCTTGTTTCACCTCTGGCATACTTAGCGTACCATCGTTATATTCTAAGACTGCTTTTAGTTGGTCGTCACTGATTTCGAACTCTTCAGAGATTTGAGACCAGAGTTGTTCTTGTATCTTCAGCAATCCCTTGGCTTCTTGCATCAGTTTAGATAATCCAGACAATGTGTATCGCTTGGTTTTTTCTTCAGTCTCAATAGTCTCAATATTATCATTGGTCATATTCTTCGATCCCATCCTCTATTAGTTTTTTCACAGTATTCGATATTGTTGAGATTAGATAATTGGCATAAAAGTCTTCAGTTAATATTGTTTCCGATAGTGAAAAGTTTTCTCGATTGATAGCTTCATTAACTTCGATGGCTACCTCTTTTATTAGTTCTTGAATTTGACTTCGATTAACTTTTTCCAATTGGATCTTATCCATGAATTCTCGATGTCGAAGTATTGATACCTGCATCGCTAGATATCGAATAAACTCAAGAATCTCTTTGGAATGATTAACAGAATAATGTCTTTCTATGTGAAGCTGTTTATCTCTTTTACCACGCTGGAATACCCTAACAGACATTAGGCTACCAACAATGGCAATTAGAATACTTAGTATCCCGAGAAAGGTGACAATGAATATCACCATGATCGTTACTAGTGTTCCGTTCATTATACATAATCTCCTGTCGTGAGTACTTCCAAATTATTCCGAAACAGTTTGGATACACTCTCTGTTAGGTGTTTCTTCTTGAATGGTAAATGTTCTAGTACCCAATCCCATGCCTCATCATAGTCAATGATGTGATCAGCATTTTCTCGACGATATTGTTTATATAATCTCGCCAACGTTAGGACATAGAACATTTCATCTGGAGTGGCCATGATTACCGTATTTCGAAAAGTATATGCTACAACCGTATCCATATCTTCTGGCTCACTAATTCGATCTCCACCTTCAATCACAGTCTCCATTCGTACTCCAAGGGACTTAAGGTATACCTGAAGTATTTCAGAAGAACGAGAAGTAAATTCGGTTGGAATATCGTAATTTCCATCTTCCGATAAAATTGCTTCATGTAGAAATCTTCTACCATCAATCGATGATCGATATAGAGAAGTAATTAGAGCAAAGTCGTCTGGATCGGTTATTATCATGAAATTGGGGGACTCATCATTGTGTTCACATAGCTCGCAAGGCTACGTCGCCCATCTAAGGGCTGCTCTACCTCTCGGTAGACAACACCGGAATTTCACCGATGAGGGACCATTTGGTCGTTCAGACTATATCTTCTAAGTTAAGCTTTTCGATTTAAGGGATTTTCACCCACCGGCATTAGCTTCCGGCCCTACTCCTGTTGGCATTTCAGCCCTAGGGATAGTCGTTGAACTCTCTACTTTTGGTTGTGTTTCTACACGTATGACGCGAACATAGGTTCGATTAACTCGAGTATCCGGTAGCTCAAGCATTCGAATAATTTCATCAGGGTCTTTTTTCAGATTAAGAAGATCTATAACATTACTTCTCAAGTCAGAAGGTCTTGGAATTCGATGAATAGGTTCTGGGATATCATAGGCCTTAGATATATGCTTCCACATTTTCTTCTGCTTTATCGAATTGACGACCCCTTTATTAATATGGAGATCTTCTGCAATCTTCTTTTGGGAGTTACCTTTTTCTAAAAGTTGACAGACCTGATGGATTGTCTCTTCTGAGTAAATATTTTTGGGACTATTAATTCCCAGAAATGTATCCCGTAATCCCAATTCAACTGCATGGGTTATATTTTCATGATGGGTTACCCATTCAAGATTCCACCATTCATTATTATTCTTCTTCCCATCTTTATGATTTACTTCAATTTTATTGATGGGATCAGGATTGACAACGAAGGCCTCGGCAACTAATATATGAATAGCCCTCCAGTATTTCTTTCCATCCAGGACCAGAGTTGTTCCGTAATAACCACTTGAATCTGGAGAAGGACTCATCAAATATCCTTCCTTCTTTTGTTTATAACTCATGAGAAATCCATTGTCAGATATTTTATAGTCAGATTTACGGCCATTGATATAGATATCTTTCCATCGGATTTTTAATATTTCCTTTTCTAAGTCCGAAAGTTTATTTTTTTTCTTGGACATTTTTTATCACCTCCTTGTTCTATAATCCGGATATTAACCAAAAGCATACAGCTGCGGATTGTCCCTATTCTGTACATTACTTACCATACCTTTGGAATTACCCATTGCCACCAGTATATCACTATACTAGTTTGGTAGTACAGACCTAACGGGAGTTCCCCGGCAATTAACCTAATTTAACGTGAGCATATGTTAACCTAAGCGATATTAAACTTAGGTTGTGTCCACTCACCGAAGCGTATGGGTGTACTACTGTGCCACTCCTTGCCTATCTTGTTCTCGTTAGATTTTTCTGGCAAAGATTCATCGGAGATGGCACCGGCGGCTCGAACCGAGAATCCTTTCTCTCCCGATTGTTTAAGTAACATGATATACTGATAACCGATACTGAACTTTCCAACAAAGACATCTCTGTTCCATTTTTTCTTAGGCACAAAGAGGGAGTATGGTAAGACAACCCCTTCGAATTCTTCGTAGATCTGAATAAGTGCATCTCGAATGAGTTGTTCTTCATCGAAAGCTTTCTTCTGTACATATATCCCATCTTCGATAGCAGACTTAATATATTCTTTCTTGGCTCTATCAGATAAATCTTTATACAGTTTTCGGTTATCCTTGGCTTGAGTCTTATTAAATAACTCTAGTATCCTAAACAAGACATTGGCCTGTTCTTCCAAACTATTCAATCGAGCCATGTGTTCTCGAATTCTAGTGAGAACAAATGTTATCGAGGCTTCGAATAGTACGGATGGGATTGTTCGATTGATGATTGCAAGTGGGTTAGTGATTACTTCAACACGTTGTTTCTCTCCAACTGCATGAACCCTACCATACTCATCGGTCCAACTCTCACTGGTAACATATGGCATTTCCTCATCTGGTACAATTTTGGATACAATAGATTTATTGCCAGCCCTACCAGTAAGTTTTCTACCAACAAGAATAGGTTCTTTTTTACGAATGAGAATTTGTATCATTAGATTCGAGAAAACATTATCGTTGAAATCCCACTTGGCCTCACTATCAAGATACTCCATAGATCTTCTAAGCCAGTAATTAATCTCTCGGCTAATCGATTTCGATCCAGAGTTTATGATCTTCCGACATATCCGATAGATTTCCGAATAGAAGAATTTGAGATCGTTCCAATACTGAATCAATTGAGCATTGACCCGATTGATTTTGATATTCGGATTATTGCAATAGACATTGATATCGATGATTTCTCCGTCGCCATGGAATATCTGATCACCTGGAAAGTTAGGTGTTGTGAGTGAGCTGTCTCTAAGATCACTGAACATCCGAGTTTCCTTGACTTGTCTGGTGGCTGCTATTATTCCATCTTCAACAATATCTCCTATGTTGGGTAACCCCTGGTAGTTATCCTTGTCACCATGTAAATTAACAAATACGGTGTTCTCATTCACAGGTATTGTCTTGGATGTAATCTGGTTACTTATCATTCGTTTTGCAAATGATTCGCTGATGACAATAGCATCATCCTGAACAGCTGGATCAGTTGCATACAATATTCTCGCATTAACTCCTGTTGATACATTCATATCATCATCGTAAGAAGATGGAGTATACAACACCGTATCTTGAGGAATGATATCTCCTTCAACTGCATTATCTAGGTATTCATTTCGATAATCAAAACCAAAATCTTCAGTCAGATTTTCACACTCTTTACGTTCGACTAAGTAATATGAATCATCCTCCTCACAGTGAAGAAAATACAACCCAAAGTAAACTTTCCCTTTTAGTAATTCATTATACTTCTTGATGACTTTGATGACTTTATATTCCTTATTGACTCGATTGTAGAATGATGAGTTTGCTCCCATAACATTTTCATTACCATTGAATATGTATGGGAATTCCGGATTGTCAATGGTCAGATGTTGACTAATATGTTTGACATTCATTGTGGCTCTCATAGTATTATTCATACCTGGAAAGTCACCAACACCTATCATTGCCAGCTTCTTGTCTCCAACTAGTTCTTTGTCTTTACGTCGAAGATCCGATATCAGACTATATTTCTCCTTGATAATAATCACCTCTCCTCTCAGATATCTGTAACTTATAATTATTAAGTTCGATTCTGGGCGATAATATACAATTCAAAATGACAGCTATGTGTTCCCGGGGAGTCCAACCCCCGGGAACACATAGCATCAGGAGGTCATCTTATATCAATGGCACGGCGTATACCACGGATAACAAATAACTTACGGGCCGAATCCATCCCAACCGTTGGCTATTCCGACTTCACGACCTATCTGACCAGCCATCTTACCGTCATTGATGTTGACGTTGTTCATCTGGCGATTCAGGGCCGTAGCTGTTTGATCGTATGCCGGCAGGTTACCAATATTAGTACCAGTTGCCGAGTCAAACGGAATCTCACCAAGACTACGATTGAACAGATTGATGTTGCCAGGCGAGTACACTGCATCACCCAATTCCGGATTGAAGTTCAGTGAGTTCGATACGATACGATACTGTTTGAGTAAATCGTTAGCGATTGATGTGATGATAGGCGAACGATAGGCTACACAGTTAAACGTAAGATCGTATGCTACGTTATCATGTGCTCCACCCTGGCCCATATCAAGAACAGCCTGCTGTTGGATGTTTGTCGGATAGCAATCCGCCAACAACATAGCTCTTTCGACCTGAGCGCCAGAACGATCATGAAGAACATAGATGAACTCACATGTGTGATTCGCTTCGTTGAATGGAAATGCTTCATTGGCAGATTCACTGCTACGACGATACAAACGGGTTTCCTGATTCTGGGCATTCTTTCCGCCCGAGATCCAACCACCATATGTGGCCAAACCACTATTCTCGTCGCCGATAGCATTCATCCATCCGTCGATTACGGTGTATATCGGAGAACCAGCAAACTCATAAACACCAACAGTGACGGTGTTGGTCTGCTCTTTGGTTACCATCGGAGTGTTGAACTGCCTACCGGCGAATCCGCCTTGAATAGCTGTTCCAGCATTCTCAATGGTTTTATCTTGGAATCCAGTAACCGAACGATTCATGTACTCCAAGATATGTTTGAACTGGACGAATAGATTATCTTTCGAATAAAGATTGGCTGCTCCACCAGCAAACATATGAATGATAGCCTTAGGAGGTCTAACCATAAACAGTCGTCCAAACCCATTCACCAACGGACTATAGTTGGATAGGGCATGATGGGTGGCGTTTACACCGCCAACGAACAAACTATATTTGGTTATATCGGGAGCGTCAAATTGACGTCCGCCTGTCTGTGCCGTTATTACACCTGGAATAGGCATTAGATGCCACCTCCTTTACCTGGTCTTGAAATATCGATTTCGATAGTAATGCGTTTGACAATGTCACGGAATGCCACATCGACATAGCAGTGCATGATCATACGTTCCTGCTCATACTCATTGGCATCAAAGCGAATGTCAAGAGACTCTACCCAAGTGCCGATCCACGGTTTATAGATCTCCATCTGGGTATCTGTATAACCCTTACGAACTACCGGATCATTCCATTCATAAACATATGAACGACAGGCGCGTTCCAACCCCTTCTTCAGTATGTTTAACACTCGAGTATTATTCTCCTCGAGCAGCGCTGATGGATCACGCTGACACGTATTTTGGCATGCCCGCTGAACAATGATCCCCTCATCAAGTGTCAGATAATAATTGATCCTATTTTTATACAGGAGTTCTTTAACATCCCAGTCAATGAGATCGAGCTCGGGCTTAAACGAGTTACGAACCAT
>Ga0082212_10012978_pt1 | contig 10453 bp, 9 predicted proteins | sample TergutNt197P3_FD_71548 | JGI IMG/M metagenome (GOLD analysis project Ga0082212, IMG submission 71548) | Neocapritermes taracua P3 segment gut microbial communities from Petit-Saut dam, French Guiana - Nt197 P3 | ecosystem: Host-associated > Arthropoda: Insects > Digestive system > Gut ...
GGGTGTCAAATCGAAGCTCTTTTCCAAAACTTCTGCGTCCATAAAGACACCTTGATCTGTGGTGGTTACAAGGTAGCCCTTTTCGGACGCACCAGCATCGTTACCCAAAGGCACATTTGCTTTGCCAGCCGCTAATTCCCGTCCATAATCGTCCATACGATCCTCCTTTTTTGTTAGAATTGCCGACCGTTGCACATCATTGATGTCAACGGCATTACCTTCGCAACTGGCTACGTCGCCAGCTACATTTCCTCGTTCACGAATGGTCATAAAAAATTCCTTTCCGGGTTGTACCCGATAAAAAAATGTCTTGTCTTTTTGACAACTGCGGCATTATCCCAAATGGCTTTTTGACCAGCGTTAAAAGGATTAAAACCTATTTTTTAACGCTGAACTTGAACCCTGAAATTTTTGGCTGAACTGTTATATTTCGAACCTTTCCTGTGTTCACATCCCTTGCTTTGGTTTCAATTTTTTTGGTTTCAATCGTAATGATTTCGTACGGAAAATTTGCCTTCACTAATGCTTTGCGAAGGTTACAAACCGTTACCCTGATCGTTTCGGATGGTATTAGCGAGTTACCCCACACTACCGTTGCCATGCTGGTAAAAAGCACCCTGCGCTTTTCGAATAATGTCCTGACGAATTTGCACGGTTTCTCACCAAGACGGACAGAGCCACCATTCCATCGAATCGTTTTGCCATCGGGATCAAAAGTCAAACGTTTCCTACCTGTGCGTTTCTCCCTCTCTTCCTCTATTCCAGCAAGACGCATCGCCTCCGCCTTGATCATTTGATCAAGCGTCGCAAGATCGGCGGCGAGTTGGTCCCGCCGTTCATACATCTCGACAATGGTCATCATTGGAAATGGTTAATGGTTGTGATTCGAAAATGTCGAAACGGGTTTGGACTACTCCCACCGACACCGTGCCAGTGGTAAAAAAAAGTTGTCCATCTTGGGTGGGGCTTCCATCTTTTGAGGTTTGAGGTATCATTTCTCTTTGACCTGCTGATTTGATGCAACGCGAACACCTTTTGATTGCAACCGCTTCATCGCAGCGGCATGCCGCTTGGAACGTTGGCATCCTGACTCTGCGGCAGTCGGTGGCGGACGACCGGCAGATGCCCAAGCTTCGATGTCCTCTGGTCGAAACAGTAGTTTTTTCCCAGGGGCGTTGACCGACCTCGGAAAATTTCCGATCCCGGCGAGAGTTTCGGCATGTCTGCGTCGCAGTGTCGATTCACTCTCGTTTAGGATGGCTACCAGTTGTTTTAGCGTTAAAAATTGCTGTATTGACATATTGTCTTGTGCGTTAGTGCCAACGAAAATCAAGTGTTTGCGGCGGCAAAGCAGAACTTATCAAGAACTGCTTTAATTGAATGTCCGTTGTGGGTTTTGTTAATAATGTTTCGTGCAAGGACACTGTGCCCAAGCAACGGAAAAATCGTACCCGATAAGCAACGAAAAAAGACATACTTTGGGAGGCTACAGTATGTATTCCCGACCCGGTTTTAAGAAATCACCAGAAAAGAGATCAGCCCCTCGTCAATAAACGAAGTACATCACATTGTGATTTAGCCCTTAATATCAGGCACTTCGGCAGCGTAAATGGCTATACCGCCTTTGGGTGAGAGCCCAGAGTGAAAAAATCGAAAATTCTTTACATACTGTACAGTCCCGCAGTATGTCTTTTTTTGAACAAACAAGAATCGGCTTGAAAAAACAGAGGTGTAAAGACTCTTGGTGTCAATCGATACGGTAATACCCACAGTAGGTAAGAGCGGGGTCATTTTGGGGGACGACGGCGCAGCCGTTCGATTATTCGTGTTTTACCCAGTATCGAATAATGGTGGGATCATATTCGTCTCTGACCCAAGTATAGCCCTTCCAGTCACATCCAGACTTTCCGTCTTTGGCTTTTTTCCCCTTAAGCCGCCAATCTTGCAGCGTTCTGTTAGATGGTGGTTGCCCGTCGACTTTGGGCGCGTGATTTACCCTAAAATCGTCCGCCTCAACCCAGCGACCATCAGCGGAAGTTTCGTAATTGTTAGCGCGATTGACAACGGGTTCCGGTACAACCGGCGGTTGCTCCGGTTCCGCTTTCGGAGCGGTGGGTGGGGCGTTATTACTGACCGAAGACACAGCCTGATCATCAGACGATTGTGGCTGGGAAGGAGATGCGGAATGATCGTCAAGATTTATCCCATATAGTCTTAATTGATTTTTGAATATCCTTGAGTTCCGTGCTGACTGCTCCATTCTTTTTGCCACAGCAGCCTTCAATTTATCCTTGTTCGCTTCATCCCATTCTGGATCATTTAACGCTACCGTTATCGCATCAAATGTACTCTTTAAGTATTCCGGTAGTTCCGCGCTTTCTACCGCGAACGCCTTGATCATTACATTCATGTCCGTGTACACATTTTCGAAGCCATCTTCGCAGCCATCCACCTCCCTAACGCTCTTGACAATCTCAACGCATTCCTTAAGAATCATCAATTGGCGCAGTGTTAATGTCGAAACATAGCGAGTGCCATCATGGATGAGTGACAAGAAGGTTTTTTTAGTAACATCTGGACACATTGGGCAAGTCACTTTTTCCGTAAAATCATCGAGCTCCCATGGACGTGTGCCTCGAATCTTCAGTGCCGCCGCCGTGTGCCGCAGTATATCCATGCCCTGGCAATAACCTACGTGTTTCCAAACATATTCGAGTTCACGCAATGAAAATAGTTGTACAGAAGACCAGTGCGTTACGTGGCAACCTAATTCGAGTACGTTACAACTACACCCAACATAGTCCTCCTCCTCCTCATCATCATCATCCTCATCATCATCGTTATCATGGGGGTTCGGAAAATATCCCAGTGCCTGAAGGATTCGCCACATCTCGCGGTGCTCTGGGAAAAACCAGAAGCGGTTAAGATAATAAGGATCCATCTCGGTAAGAAAAGACAGGTTAGGTGACAATTGTGCAATTTCATCTCGCGCTCTTGGTTTGTCTCGGTAAGGAACATCGGTAAAATCAAATATAAATCCGTATCCGGTTCTCGAACCATTGCCAGAAACCTCACGCTCCGCAAGGAATCTTTCCCAGAATTCCAACCCTAGTCTCGTTTCGACCGCCTCTGCTTGACTTTTTGTTAATTTGCCGACATAACCCCATACATACGAAGCATTGTCGCCTAACAACCAATCCTGTTGCCTGCATCTTTTGTCGTAATCAATAAGTGTGCATCCGAAAAGATCACGAAAAAGAATGTAATAGTCTTCTGGTCCCCGCTTTGCCTCTTCCGCTTCCCGCTCTGCCTGTTCCGCTTGCCACTTCTTCTCCAAATCCGTATCCTCAATTAACTTTGCATTGTCAATTGCCACTTCTGTTTCCTGCTCCATACCCCCCCCCCGTCAATACCTTCGCGAAGCAGTATTTTCCCAGAAGACCGCCGTTTTTCAAGAGGTTAGAAAAATGGGCGATGTGTTCGCCACCCGTAACGGCAGCTACCAAATCGCCCTTTTGCCCTTATTTTTCAAAGGGATTAACCCGGCTGTGAGCCAATTTTTCCCGCTGTTTCAACTGGGCTTTTGAGTACCGTTTCGTCATATTCGCCGACGTGTGCCCCAGTTGCGCTTGAGCGGCATCTAAATCGTGTTCCAATTCGATGTGAGTAGCGGCGGAGTTTCGCAAGCGGTACGGCGACCAATGTGGTATCTTGACCCCGTGCCGATTGCCCTTCTGAATGGCGTATTTCACTGCCCGGCGGTATCCGCTGTGATCATAAAAGTCTCCGACACGGCTTGCATTCTTTTCTGCTCGTTTTGCATCCTGTTCCCGCTGTGAAACAGTACGATTCGATTTCCGATTTGCTCTTGCCTCCGCCGCTCGTTCCCGCTGCGCCGTTTTCGGGCTAAAAACACTGTCCGTCGTTTTTTTACCTTCAAGGTACAGAGCAATCAATTTTTGCTCTGGCTTGCCCAGTGGAATCGGCTTTTTTCCAATATACTCTTCCGTCTTGTGCTTTGGAGAATAGTACCAGAGTCCGTTGTCCTGACTCTGGTCAATGTCTCCGACCCGCATATTCAAGACTTCACTCGGTCGCATGCCAGTCAGCCATTGGATTTGCACTATCGCCGCAACTGTGGGGGGCATAAATGGCAACGTTGCGGCAATCACCCATTCGGGAACGGCTTCACGTTCGGGATGGTCAAAAGTGCCCTCCTCTCCCTGCCGCAAGTCCTTAACGGCTTTTAGGGCGTGAGATATGCCCGCTGAGGCAACCTCCTCTTCAATTCCCCAAGCGAACATACGGCGTATTTTGCCGATGTAATTGTTTATCGTTTTCCGGCAAAGTGTCCCGGCTTTGACCATCTGGCTACGGACAATCTTCAACTTTTTCGGAGAAAACTCGTTGACGGCGAGTTCTCCGTAAAATTCTACAAGGTATCCGATGGCGTACTTGTGGAGCGTGAACTCGCTTTTGCTTATTCGGGACTCGATGGAGTCCAGAAAAGCGTCGGCGAGTTCCGACACCAGCACACTATCCCCGTCTAACTGCGGGGGCTGGACAGGGTTTTCTATTAAGGCGGCAAGGAACCGCTTGTAGGATTTTTCGGCTTCGGGACTTCCCCAAACTCCGTGATAAATCCTCTTTCCATTGTGCCACGAAAACGCCTGATTTCTGTCCCGGCATTTCCTTGGCAGTCGATTCGTCAGTTTTGGCATGAGTGTACCTCTCCTTTCTAAACATCGTAATTACGATGTTTGGCTCGGTTTCAATAACCCATACAACTGAAATTCAAAGTGCCGCAAACACTTTACATACAAGGCTTTACGCCACTGGGCGATGACGGGCTCGAACCGCCGACCTTCTGGGTGTAAACCAGATTTTTTACTTGTTGACGGTCATTGATGGACATTCCTATCCATTGACAAAATAAGGAGTTACGGTAAAATCCCTGTTCCTCGTCATTGATGAAAATTGACCGTTTTTGACCAAAAATGTAGCGCCGGCGTAGCGCCGATTTTTTGGGCTTGACCGTCTGGTTTCACCATTTAACCCACTGATTGTACCCAGATGACTACCGAAAACAACGCATTTCCATTCACTCATTCCCGCCTCGAAGCCATCAAACCGCCCAAGACCGGGCGAGATTCCTACCGGGACGCAAAGGTTGCCGGATTGACCTTTGTTATCACCGCCAACGCCTCAAAATCCTTCTATTTCTACAAGCGGATTAACGGCAAACCAACTCGCCTCCGTATCGGCAGTTTTCCCGACACCAGTATCGACGATGCCCGAAAGGAAGCCCAAAAGTTCACAGGTGAGATCGTCAAAGGCGAGAATCCGCACCAAGCCCGACGAACCAAAAACAATGCCGCCACTCTGGAGGAATTGTTCAACTATTGGCTCGACTCATACGCAAAGGTACACAAGAAAACATGGCAGGAAGACGTTCGGGTTTTCCAGAAATACTGCGGCTCCATCAAGAGCAAGCGACTGAACGCTCTGACCAAAGCGGATATTGTGAAGTGGCATCAAGGTATCGGCAAGAAAAACGGACATTATCAGGCTAATCGGGCATACCAACTTATCCGGTCGCTCTTCCGTGTTGGCGATGAAATAGGATACACCGGAGCAAACCCGTGTCTGAATGTTCGGCTCTTTCAGGAGCAATCGCGTGAGCGGTTCTTGATGCCGGACGAACTCAAATTGTTCTATGATGCGGTGATGCAGGAAACTCCGTTATGGCGAGATTTGCTTTTCGTACTTCTTTTCACGGGGCAACGGAAGAGAAATGTTTGTCAGATGCGATGGGAGGAACTCGACTTAACACGCGGACTTTGGTATGTTGCGGGTGAAACAATGAAAAATGGATCACCGTTAGTGGTGGTGCTGTCCACCAATGCCCTCGCTATCCTCAATGAGCGTTCCAACGCTTCGGATAAACACGCCGATTGGGTCTTTCCTTCGGAACGCGGTGCTGGTGCGGTTGTCGATCCAAAAATGGCTTGGGAGCGGATCCGTGAGCGTTCCGGTTTGACCGATGTCCGCATGCACGATTTACGGCGGACGCTGGGATCGTGGCAAGCTCTCTGCGGTACATCGCTCCAAATTATCGGTAAGTCTTTGGGGCATAAGTCAATGAAGGCAACTGAAATCTATGCCCGACTTACGACCGACCCGGTGCGAGAGTCCGTAGAAAAAGCAACGCAAGAGATGGCGGCGCATTGGACGGAACAACAGAAAATCCTAGAAGACACGGAGGTCATTGACGTTTAAGTGTTGCTGATATTCTTGCTTTTTCGCATAAACGTGTTACATTTACAGGGGCAGTGGTCATCTGCCCTGCAAGGTGTTTTATGTTAGAGTCCCTGTCGATTAAAAACTTCCGTAATTTCCGTTCGCTTCAGATTGGGTCGCTGGCTCGCGTCAATCTGATCGTGGGAAGGAATAATGCGGGCAAGACGAATTTACTTGATGCAATTTCTATCTATGCTTCCGCCGCCGATCTAAATTGGATTGCCCAAATACTTCGACGACGGGAACTGCTCCAAAAAAATTACGAGAAATATCACGACTTTATCCTGACGGGTGAGGGTGAAAGTGTTTACTCGTCGTTATTTTCAAATTGGAACAAATCTGATTCTTTGAATAATCAGATAATTATTGAATCCTGCGAACAAAAAAAGCATGTTACGTTGCGGCTCGTTAGACTTGTCCATCAATCTAATATGAACAATGGCAATGGCAACATCAAGGTACTTCAAGAAAATGAACAATCCGAAATGCCGATTGTTCGAGGCTTTCAGACTTTCTCACCAATACACAAGTACAAGATGATACTCTTCGACGGGGACATTCGGCTCCACCTGCCCCCTGAATTAGAGTATTTTATTCCGTTTCGCTATGTTTCGACGCGGATTCAAAGGATCAGCGAGTCTGATGAGTTAAACCTTTGGGGAAACATCTCCATCAGTCCACTGAAATCAATCGTTTTAGATGCGCTGAGAATCGTTGATGACCGCATTATTGATTTCAACTACATCGCGTGTAAGCGTGTGGAGAATCTTTTTATTCCTCATGTTCGCCTAGAAGGGAATGAAACTCCGACTCCTTTACCTTCTTTAGGTGATGGAGCAAACCGGGTACTGACGGTCATTCTCAATCTTATCAGTGCGAAAGATGGAGTATTACTGATCGACGAGTTTGAGAACGGTCTGCACTATACTATTCAAGAGCCGCTCTGGAAAATGATCTTTCAGATTGCCGAGCAGCTGAATGTCCAAGTTTTTGCGACGACGCATAGCGAGGATTGTCTTTGGGGTTTTAGCGAAGTGCTCAAAGAAAATGGTCATTCGGGTCAGGGTAAGGTGCTGCGTCTTGCCGAAGTCAAAAGTGATATTGTTTGTACGTCATTTGACTCGCACGATATAGAGGAGGTGTTACAAAAGGAGATGGAGATTCGATAAATGAGTATGCCGCACAAAAATCCAGAGAAAAAACTGTTGGTCGAAGGACAGACCGACAAGTATTTCATCGCCGAACTGTGGCGAAAGCAGATGGACACTGATGCGGTCAAGCATTTTTCTATTCACGATTGCGAGGGTAAGGACAATCTCATTCAAACGCTTGCGGATTGCAAACGCAACTTTTCCAGTTCCTCCACCACCTCTGGGAACAGAGGAACCTCTCGCTGGTACAGTTGCTCGTGCTGTTTCAATTTGGCATTGAATACACGGAAACGATGCCTGTCCCGATCAATAAAAACCTCCATTTTGTTAGAGTGCGAATGAAATAGTCCCGCCAGACCATCCAGCAGGACATGATAATAAGGATGACGCAAGAACGGTTAAAGTTCCTCAAAACTTTGTGCCTTTTCAGTTTTCCGTGTTTCAATTTTCAAATTTTCACGAAAACGTCATCGGCTAAATGGTCGCAGGACATTTTTCAAGTGCGGAACCAAACAGAGCGAGACGGAGGTCTCCCAAATCAAGCGAAGCAGGGTCAAGCGATCCTGCCTGTGCAATGGGAAGGGGGTGATTGTGCGGACAAACAATTTGGCACGTATCACAACCGAGAAACCGGTTGCCTCGCTTTGCCGCAATGTCCTTCGGTAATTCGCCGCGATGGATCAACGTCCAATAACTCAAACACCGTCGAGCGTCCAAGATATAGGGGTCACATAACGCTCCTGTTGGACACGCATCCAGACATCGTCGGCACTCTCCACAAGGATCGAATACCACCGGCAACAGAGTCGGCTCCAACGGTTCCGTAGAAAGAAAGGCGGCAAGAAATACCTTTGAACCGAACTGTGGATGAATGAGTAACGTGTTTTTTCCCACCGTTCCCAAACCGGCAGTAGCGGCGTACTGTTTTTCGAGGATCGGAGCCGTATCGACTGTAATCCGGAAGCGACCATTGGGAAACAATTTTTTGTATGTTTCTTTCAGTATTTCAAGTCGGGAACGAATCCAGCGGTGGTAATCTGTGCCTCGAGCATATTCGGCGATACCACACAACTGTTGGATAGGATGCGGTTCGCCATTCAACACTTTGGCGTAGGAAACGCCGAGCATGAGAATCGACCGAACGTCAGGTAGCAACGATTTCGGGTGTTTCCGTGCCTCAAAATTGCGGACGAAATGTGTCATTCCGGCATGCATCCCGGCTTGAATCCAGTGTTCAAAGGCATCGAAATGTTTTGGCGGTTCGGCACTCGTGATTCCGCTGAGTTCAAAGCCGAGTTCCCTCGCGGCGGCAAGTAATTGTTCCGTAGCGGACATGCCGTGGTTCCTTTGTCCTTTCGAGGCTCAAACCACTCCGCCGTTATAACTCATTTTCTCTCGTTGTCAATAAGAAAATACGACCTTGACTTGTTTCCGGGATTTTCCTACGATTCCACCACAAGATTGCGAATAATCGAGAATACGATGCCGGACGTTTTGACACTTGGAAAACGAATTTTACGACGAGAAGCCCACGCTATTCATAAACTCGCGGAACAACTCGATGCCCGATTCCTGCAAGCAGTCTATCAAATCCTCCACTGCAAAGGAACCGTCGTCGTTTGTGGCATGGGAAAAGCCGGTGACGTGGGGCAGAAAGTGTCCGCCACGCTCTCTTCGACCGGCACTCCCTCGCACTTTCTTTGTCCTGCCGGTGCTATTCACGGCGACTTGGGCAAAATCAAGTCCGGCGACGTGCTTTTGATTTTTTCCCAAAGCGGCGAAACCGACGAAATCGTCCGCATTTTGCCTTCGCTTCGGTCGCTCCGCATTTCGATTATTGCAATCACCGCGTCAGAGCAAAGTACGCTTGCCAAAAATTCAGAAATCGTGTTGCCGATTGGCAAACTCGAAGAAGCAGATAAACACGGGCTCGCACCGAGTACCAGTACTGCCGTTATGATTGCACTTGGTGATGCGCTGGCATTGACCGTCAGTGAGCGGCGAGGATTTCTGGCAGAACACTTTGCCCGATTTCATCCCGGCGGTTCACTCGGTCGTAAGTTGAGCCTCGTGGACGAACACATGCGAAGTTTGGATCGTTGTCGAATTGCTCCTGACTCTGAAACGATTCGAGATGTATTTGCTCGACAGCGCATTTCTGGACGGCGGTCTGGAGCGATTCTACTCACGCAACAGGACGGTCGCTTGTCAGGTATTTTTACCGACAGCGATTTGGCTCGGCTTTTTGAGCGACGTGATGAACATCTTTTGGATGCGCCCATTCGAACAGTGATGACGTTAAAACCGACTTCGATAACATCTGGTACACGAATGTTGGAGGCGATTGCCATTATGGGCGAAAAGCGAATAAGTGAATTGCCGATAACGGACGGCAAAGGTTTTCCGCTCGGCATGATTGACATTACTGATGTTGTGGCAACGTTCCCAGAAAGCACCGAAAAAGAGTCGGCAACAAAGATGAAACTCAAAGTAGTTGCGTAACATAACTCATAAGCGTGTTGCCGTTATTCGCTTCCGAATTCGTCCTGCTTCGTGTTGCCTACGACTTCTTCTACCGACGTTTCACCGGCAAACGTTTTGCGCCACGCATCCATTCGGAGCGTCGTCATTCCTTCGCTCAATGCCAACTTTTTGATCTCCCACGCCGTTGCATTTTTACCCGTGATTTCCCGCACCGGATTGGATGTCGTCAGCAATTCGTAAATTCCACTTCGTCCCCGATAACCGACTTGCCGGCACTCTCGGCAACCCACCGCTCGGTACAAAAATCCTCCTGCCGCGTCCAATTTATCCCAGGGGAAGTCTGGCGGCATATCTTTTTTGTCGGGAACATACTTTTCCTTGCAATGCGGACAAAGCCGGCGCACAAGCCGCTGTGCCATGACCGATTCCACGCAACTGGATACCAAGAATGGCTCGACACCCATATCGATCAACCGGGGGTAAGCCCCCGCCGCATCGGTCGTGTGCAACGTACCGAA
>Ga0082212_10012979_pt1 | contig 10453 bp, 8 predicted proteins | sample TergutNt197P3_FD_71548 | JGI IMG/M metagenome (GOLD analysis project Ga0082212, IMG submission 71548) | Neocapritermes taracua P3 segment gut microbial communities from Petit-Saut dam, French Guiana - Nt197 P3 | ecosystem: Host-associated > Arthropoda: Insects > Digestive system > Gut ...
CCGATCATTTTATTGTACGACGACGGAGATGGCGATGAATGGGAACAATTTAAAATAAATATGACAGCTCTGGCTAAACTTTCTGAAAGCGGTTTGGTTAAAGCCGCATACCCGGTGGGAGCGGGAGGCGTTGGCGCTGCACTTGCCCTTATGGCCTTTGGCAACAAAACCGGAATTGAAGTTGATTCTAATTCATTAAATTTGATTGATGAAACAACATACCCCGGTTCTGTGCTTATTGAACTTGACGGAGAAGCGATAGGCAGGGCCGGCGGAGAGGTGCTGTTGGGCGAAGCGCTGCAGGCTCCTGTGTGGAAAGGCGCAGGGCGGACTATTACAGAACCGGTATTCCGCATCAACAGTTCCCCGCATACACAAAATGCCTCTTCGGCAACTGTTCCATTGGCAGAACTGAGGGAAGCCTTTGAAGCGCCGCTTTGCCATGTTTACCCGCAGACATCACATAGCGGCACAGCACTTAAGTCAGATATTTACCCTCTTAAAAAAACCAAAAACAAAAAACGATCTTCATCATCTGTCAGAACTTCCAGTCCATTGGCTGTGCTTCCTGTCTTTCCGGGAACCAACTGTGAATGGGATATGGAAAGAGCGTTCAGGAAAGCGGGAGCGCGTACACGTTTGGTAATTTTCAGAAACCGCAATGCCGGCGATATTACTGCTTCCATAAAAGAGTTGAGTACGGCTATTTGCGAGGCACAGATTGTAGCGCTTTCAGGAGGATTCAGCGCAGGAGATGAGCCTGACGGATCGGGAAAATTTATTGCCAATGTTTTCAGATCGCCTGCCATCGCCGATGCTGTGCAGGAGTTACTAAAAAAACGCGGCGGCCTTATGCTGGGTATCTGTAACGGATTTCAGGCTTTAATCAAACTTGGGCTTGTTCCATACGGCGCGTACCGTGAAGCATCGGAACTGTCCCCTACCCTTACTTTTAACAACATTGGCCGCCATGTTTCAAGGATGACCCGAACCGTAACAATGCCTTCGGTTTCTCCATGGCTTGCACTGGAAGAACCTGGCTCTGTGTTCATACTGCCGGTTAGCCATGGCGAGGGCCGGGTTACGATAAACAAAAGCGAGGCGGAAGCTCTGTTTAAGGCGGGACAGGTTCCTTTTTGTTATTCGGATATTAATGGCAATCCTGTTATAACAGAGCCGGATAACCCAAACGGATCGGATTATGCTATCGAGGCTATAACAAGCCCCGACGGAAGAATACTCGGCAAGATGGCCCATTCGGAACGCTGCGGTCAATATGTACACATCAATATTCCGGGCTACAAAGCCATGAGGATTTTTGAAGCCGGAGTAAAATATTTTACTTAATCAAATACAATGATCGAACTGCGAAGATATTATATAAAAACAATCCTGCTTGCTGCGATTATTTCGCCTTTTGCGGTAACCCTTGGAGTTATAATTGGGATTTCTGCAGAAATAATTATTCCAATATCTCCTTTAAACCACATTCTCTTTATTGTACCGCTGTTAATTCTGTCAGCCGGACCATGGTTTTTATATTTAAAAAAAACTGATGCACCCGAAAAAGCATCAGAATTGTTTTTTCCGGTTTTTCTTGTTGCCTGTTATTATTTGTGTATATGGATAGTCCTGTTTGGACTGGCTAAATACAATACAGATAATAATTTATTTTCAACTTCTTTTATTTTACTCGCGTTTCCGTACTTTATCATCAATATTATTACCAGCTTTCTGGGAAATCTGAAATTCTTTCCGGTAATTATTTGTGCAATAACAGCAACTATTGTGTTGTCAATATTAATTAGCCTTAAAATTCAAAAAGAAAAGCTTCAATTTGATAAAAAGATCATCTATTACAGTTTGATATTCATTATTTTATGCAGTGTTTCTGTTTTTCAATTGTACGATCGGAGCAAAAAAATACTTTCAAGTAACTATGATGTAACAAAAATTACGGACGAAGTAGATCTCCATGAATATAACCCTTATAATATCCATAACAAGCTGCAGAAGCTTAATGAGACGGCAACAATTTCATTCACCGAAAACTATCCCCGGCTTGACGGCGCAACTGCAGCATATCCTGTCTACGCTGCAATAGTCCAGGAACTATACATGGGTCTTGATAAAAATTATTATTCAGATTATGTGCGATGTTCAGAAACCGCCAGGGCTTATGAACGGCTTATCAATGGGGAAATTGATATTTTTTTCGGGGCAGAACCTTCCAGGCAGCAAGTTGAAAAAGCACATGAGAACGGTGTGGAATTTGTCCTAACACCGGTTGCAAAGGAAGCGTTTGTACTCTTTGTCAATAAAGAAAATCCGCTAAGCAGTCTAACAATTGAACAGATACAGAATATTTATACCAAGAAGATTACCAACTGGCGCGATCTTGGAGGAAAGAACGAAAAAATAATCCCTTTCCAGCGTCCCGCAAATTCCGGAAGCCAGACGATAATGCTTGCCAGGGTTATGGAAGGCAAGAGGTTACCAGCTCCTTTGCTGGAAGAAAGCGTACAAGGCATGGGAGGAATAATCAACAGGGTTGCCGCATACAGGAACTATTCATCGGCGATTGGATATTCATTCCGGTTTTTTGCAACCGGCATGAAGCCAAACGAAAACATTAAATTAATTGCAATAAACGGAATTGAACCGTCGGTAAAAAACATTGCAAACGGCAGCTATCCTTTTACAATAAATGTATACGCTGTTACGGCCGGCTCAGAAAACGAAAATACAGAAAAACTAATTCAATGGATATTATCAGAACAAGGCCAGGGTTTTATTGAAACCTGCGGCTATGTGCGGCTTAATCTTTATTGAATAAATCAATGCTTTCCTAAAAAACCAAACTTGCCGTATTTATGCCATTTACCGGAATTCTTTTTTTCGTCTTCCATGGTTTTAAAGACATAAGCTGCAAAGGCATTTTCCTCACCCGGCTCCGACGGCGAAAAACCCATGGCATTGTACGAAGCATTAAATGAAGAAAGCAGTATTCCCTGAGCAAAGGAACGAAACGCCGAAACTGTTATCGGCCCCACAAGGTCGGCCTTGTCTTCTTTTGAACCCGTCCCAAGTTCCGATGCCAGCACCAAAGACAAATTTCCCCTGCCGCGTTTTTCAAACTCCGCCACAAGTTCCCGTACAAGGAAAAACCATCCTTTAATGTTATGGTCGATAAGCTGGTCAATTTCCACAACCGATAATTCTTCTGCTTTTTTCCGGTATGCCGGAGGAACACAGACCAGGATTGCATCATCTATGGCATGTATTTTATTCTGGCAGGCAAGCACAAGTGTCTTGGCAGAAATGGGGCTGGAAGGGTTCCAATCAATTAAAATCCTTCTGTCTCCGCTTACAGTATCAGTTTCTTCCTTTTCCCGGGGAATAAAAGCAACAGCATAATTTTCCACCCGCTTGGCAGCTTCCACACAAAGAGCGGTAAGAAGAGAAGATTCGTTTCCTGCAATTAAAATTCCCCTGGACATATTCATATTTAGTATACAGGGGAAAAAGGGAACTGGGAAGGGGGAAAAATCCGCTATTGACAAAAGACTTTATTACATAAACAATTATTTAATAATTTATATTTTTTCGGATTGTTTATTGAAATCAGGAGGACAGTAAAAATGAAAAGAAAATTGCTTTTAGTGTTTGGATTATCCTTATTTATTTTAATTTCCTGCGGTTCTACAGACAACGTATTTGATGAAGATCTGCCGGCGGAAAAGACGGCGATGCTGCTTATAGCTCCAGCCTTTACCGTAAAAACCTATAATGGAATTGCGGTAAATTTAAAAACTTCTATGGGGATGACAGGATTTAGAATACCGCCGGGCAATACAACACTTGTTATGGATATGGACTCCGGAAGATCATTCGGTAACGTTCGGTATTATGCCAAAAACTTTTCTTTGACATATAATTTTCTGGAAGGAAATGAATACAGGATGATGCTGGGGTTTCTTGATAAAGAAGGAAACTATAAAGCTTCTAATATTGGAGAAACGTATATTGGGCTTATTCTTTATCAGGGGAAGGACTATAAAAAACCTTTACTAACAATGAGGTTTTCTTAACAGCTTGGTATAACATACAATGAAGCTATTGTTTAAAAACGGCGCTGTTTACGATGGCAGCGGCAATAAACCGCTAACTGGCGACGTACTGATACAGGATGACAGGATTTTAGAGGTGTCGCCGAATATCAATGCCGCAGCAGACAGGGTTATTGACTGCACAGGGCTTTGCATAGCGCCCGGCTTTATTGATGCACACAGCCACAACGATTTCTACGCAATCCGCAATAACTCCGAAATGTATTTTGCACCCTTTTTGCGCCAGGGAATTACAACTCAGGTTACCGGCAATTGCGGCTTTTCTCCTTTTGGGGCGGATAAAAACACACCGCACAGGAGCAGCCTGGACAGCGGATTATTTCCCATCAAAAACCCCTGCAGTTTTGCCGACTTTGTAAACAGCACAGAAGGGCGGCTGTACACCAATATTGTACCTCTTGCCGGACATGGCACAATACGCACAGGAATTAACGGGCTCGATGCTAAACCCCTTAACAAAGAACAAATTGAACAGCTCCTGCGCCACACCGACGAAGCAATGGAGGGCGGCGCTTTCGGCGGAAGTTTTGGTTTTATGTACGAGCCGGGCATGTACAGCAAAAAAGACGAAATCTACGCTTTTGCCGAACGAATTGCAAAACACGACGGCATCCTTACGGTGCATCCGCGGGCATGTTCTAAAGTAGCGCTTGGGTACCGCCCTTTCTTTTCGAAACCGCACATCCAGATTGCGCTCGACGAAGTAGCCGACATTGCCAAAAAAACCGGTGTACGCGCCGAATACAGCCACCTGATTTTCGTGGGCGAAGCTTCGTGGGATAGCTGCCGTCCCATGCTGAAAAAATTTCACGAACTCCGGCAGCAGGGCTATGAAATCGCCTATGACAACTATGCATTCCTTTACGGCGCTTCGGTAATCACCGTTGTTTTACCGGCGTGGTATTTGGCGCTGCCGAAGGAAGAGCGCGAAAAACCGTTCACCCGCTTTAAACTTAAATTTATGACAAACCTTACCAAAAAATTGCTTGGTCTTGATTTTTGCGATTTTACCGTGGCATATATCTCCGATGAACACCGGCAATACGAGGGTAAGACAATTGAGCAATGCGCCCGGGAAGAAGGGCTGGAATCTTTTGACATGTATATCAAATTAACGGAACTTTCTGACGGCAATGGGCGCATCCTTGCCGGCAAGTATTATAATGAAGAAATTATCCTGGAATTGATGAAAGACGATCTAAGTGTCTTTATGACCGATGCCTGGGTAGAAGAAGCCGGCGTACAGAACGGCGCTTCCTACCAATGCTTCCCCTACTTTTTGGTACGAGCCCGCGATAACAACCTGCCGCTGGAAACCATCATCCATAAAATGACAGGCAAGACAGCAGATCGCTTCCGCATACCAAACCGCGGCTTTATTAAGCCCGGCTGTTATGCCGACATTACAGTATTCGACTACGAACACCTGCGCGTTGAACCACAAAAACCCGACTTTACCCCGGAAGGCATTCGGTATGTTTTTGTCAACGGCGCTGCCATAGTCGATGACGGAAATTACAACCCGCTCCAAAAAGGGAAAATGGTGCTGAAGAGATAGAGGGGTTTACTTGAAAATAAAATTTCTGGCTGTATTTTTTTGCATATTCTGTATCCCAAATTATTCACAAGAAAATTACATGCAGCAAATAAAAACCGGTATATATTATCCAATTAGTTACAGTATTAATGATACAGATTTTGTAGATACAGTTATTCATGTTAAACTGGAAGTTTTGAGGGAAGACATTCTTTGTATTGAAATTTACAGAAAATTTATTGGAGGCCGTAGTGAATTTTGGTTCTTTAAAATTGCTAATATAGAAAATTCCGGTCAATTAATAACTGGTAAATTTGTTAATAGTTCTTTAGAAACCCCAGAAAACTATATAGATTTTTTTACAAAAGGCAATATAAGAATAATACAGGAGGAGGATATAATGATGATTCAAATGATAGTGGAAAACATCAACTATATTGACATTAACTTTACAATGGCATTAAAAGAAATGTAATTAAAATTGAGGATAATTATTTAAGCATGGAAAAGAGACTGTGTAAATCAAAGAGGAATAAAATTATCGCAGGTGTTTGTGGAGGAATAGCTGAATTTTTTAATATAAATCCTTTTATAATCAGGCTTATCTTTGTATTTTCATCAGGGGCGACAGTAATTGTCTATCTAATTCTTGCTTTATTTTTACCAGATGAGGAAGATAATTGGTAGTCCAAGACCAAATGAAAGATGAAAGCCCAAACTTTGTTGCTGCATTGGTAAGCGCATTTTCAAAAGTATCAAAAACACCATTAATAGTTTTATATGGAGAAAATTGCACTTTCTAACATATTGTATGATAAGAGCTAGTTCCGAAACCAACAGAGTTTTGGAACTAGCTCAATTGATTGAAAAATAAAAGTTTTTTCCTGTACAATGGGGGTGAAATAAGTCACACCCACACGGGTGCGTGGATTGAAACATAATTTTAGGTATATAGAGCGCCCTTGAATCGAGGGCGTTTTTTTCAGAAAATTGTAAAATTTTTATTGACAGAGTGTATTTTTATGTTTATAATATTAGGTATATGATAATTTTAAAGGTTTAAATATGGTTTTTAAAGCCCGTTTTAAGACTAACTCACAAACTGAGTATCAGACACTAAAATGCCATAGTGAAGAATGCGCTATGTATGTAGAGCTTTTTGCAAAAAAAATCGGTCTCCCCAAGCCAGCCGTTTTAACTGCCTTAGTTCATGATCTCGGAAAAAATTGTGAATCATGGCAAGAATACCTTGAAGATAGCCATAAAAATGGTAAAAAGAGCAAGAAAGAGGACCATGGAACGGCAGGCGGTCAATATATATATGAAACCATAAAACAGAAATTTGGTAAATCTGGCGAGTTAGTCGCCCAGCTACTTGCCGCATGTGTCATGTACCACCATGGGCTTGGACTACCGGATGTTATTAAGCCTGATGGAACACCAATATTGGCTGAGAGGCTTGAGAAACCTAAAGATGAAACTCATGTTGAAGAGGCAATAGCCAACCTTGATCCGGCAATAAAACAAAAAATAAAAATCATTTTGTCTGATAAAAATTTCATTACAGAAACTATTGGGCTATTGCGCAACCTTGCCAAATCAAAAATCGAAGAAGCCGGATATTTTAATTTAGGACTCACGGCACGATTTTTATCCAGTTGCTTGATTGACGGAGACAGGAGATCAAGCGCTCTTTATGATAAAGGAATACCGGTAAAAATGGAAGATGCTGTTGTAAAACCTGATTGGGAAAAATTACTAGAACGTTTTGAAAAACACCTGACAAGTTTGCCATGTGAAGGGAAACTGAATGAAATACGTCGTAATGTTTCTATACGTTGTGTTGAATTTGCAAAACAAAATGATGGTTTCTATACCCTGACTGCAGCTACAGGGGCCGGAAAAACCCTAGCATCATTAAGATATGCCCTTGCCCATGCTAAGGAAACCAGGAAAGAACGGATTTTTATTATTGCTCCCTATACTTCAATACTTGACCAGAATGCTGATGTGATCAGAGGTATCCTTGATCTAGAAGGTAAAAATGGCGAAATTATATTAGAACATCATTCAAATCTCGATAGGAATGAAAGAACCGAACACTTTTCTGATTCATCAGAAACCTGGAATGTGCCGATTATTATCACAACAATGGTACAATTTTTGGAAGCGCTTTTCGGTTCCGGAACACGAAAAATCAGACGGATGCATCAGCTTTCCAAATCAGTGATTATATTCGACGAGGTACAAACCCTACCTGCTTCTTGTACATACCTTTTCACCTGGGCAATCCGGTATTTGTGTCAAAGTGCCAATGTATCCATACTACTCTGTACTGCAACTCAACCGGGGCTTGATAAATTAATAAAGGACTATGCTCTACCATTATCTCCAGAGAACGAAATTATTTCTGATATTGCCCGTCATTTTGAAGATCTTAAACGTGTTGAGCTTATTGATAAAACAAAAACAAATGGGTGGAAATTGGAAGAGGTTGTAGATTTTATTGAGGGTATTGATGAAAAAAGCATTTTGACTGTCGTCAACACTAAGTCCCAGGCACATAAATTATTTACAAATTTGTCAAAAAAACATCCCGATTGGCATATCGTTCACCTGAGCGCAAATATGTGTCCCGCTCACCGGCGAAGAGAAATTTCACGAATAAAAGAATATTTAAAAGAAAAGAAAAATAAATGTATTTGTATCAGCACCAGGCTTATTGAAGCGGGGGTGGATATTGATTTTGACAGTGCAATTCGGTTTCTGGCAGGCTTCGATTCGATAATACAAACAGCCGGACGCTGCAATCGAAACGGAGAGCTAAAAGATTCATTCGGGAATCCTCGAAACGGTAAAACATATATAATCAATATTGTTAAGGACGAAGAAAAGATAGATTCTCTACCTGATTTAAAGCAGGGACAGGAAATCATGAGACGTATTCTGCGGGAATTCCGTGAAAATGAAAAGAAGTTCAATGGCAATCTTTTGCATCCTGAGCTAATAGCTCGCTATTTCAATTATTACTACGGACAAATGCCTGACGCACTCTTAAAATACAAGGTACCCAAGCGTGATGATACCATTCTGGATTTGCTATCAGATAATACAAAAAGCAGGGAAATATTCAATTTAGTTGCACCACAGAAAGAATGTAAAGCAAAACCGTTAAAAAAATTCCAGCAATCTTTTGAAAGCGCATGGAAGGAATTTGAGGTAATAGCTCAAGATACTGTAGGTGTTATCGTTCCTTTTGAAAAGGGAGAAGGCATTATAGCGGAATTGTATAAACTTCCTGATTTGAAACGCTGTTATGAATTGCTCCAAGACGCACAACAATATTCGGTCAATGTTTATCCAAATAAAATAAAATACATGATCGAAGGAAAAATGATTAATAAAGTGCCTTTTGAAAATAGTTTAGAAATATACACAGTAAATGAGCAACACTATGATTTAGGTATTGGTTTGACAGACGAAGAAGGCATAATGACGCCCTCTATTGCATAAGGAGGTTTGGGTGGAGAATAAAATAGAATATTTGCTTACTGGAAAGTATGCGCTTTTTACCGATCCGGTTACCAAGATAGGTGGGGAGAAAAGTACTTATCATCTGCCAACCTATCAGGCATTAAAGGGAATAACCGAATCAATCTATTGGAAACCGACCTTCATCTGGATCATAGATAAAGTAAGAATAATGCACAAGATTCAGACTGAGTCGAAAAATGTAAAACCCCTCTTAATGGACGGGCAGTACGGGACAAACCGGCACGATCTTTCGATTTACACGTATCTCCGAAATGTGTCATACCAGGTTCAGGCTCATTTTGAATGGAATATGAAACGTGAAGATCTAGCCATTGATCGTAATGAGGATAAACATTATCAAATAGCACGACGTATGCTTGAAAAAGGCGGGAGAAGAGATATTTTCCTCGGAGCACGGGAATGTCAGGGCTATGTTGAACTTTGCCGGTTTGGTAATGGTAAAGGCTATTACGACAATGAAGGAGAATTGGCTTATGGTCTTCAGTTTCATAGTTTTGAATATCCATCAGAAAGCGGGGTAGAAAAACTAGTTGCACGATTTTGGCAGGCAAAAGTAAGGAGGGGGGTAATTGAGTTTCCTCGTCCGGAAAATTGTCCCCACACACGGGAAATAGGGCCAATGGACTATAAAATAGTGATGGTAAATACAGAGGAGGTTATAGACTAATGGGCTGGATTTCAGAACTTAATACGGTATATGACCTGGTTTCCAAGAACAAGAAAATGGATAATAAACCGCTTCCCCTGTATCATATTACGAATAACGCACCGCTGGTAATAACCCTTGACGGAGAAGGCAAATTTCGTTCCGCCAAATTGTTGGGTAAAGCCGAAAGGGACGATTGGCAAACCTGTATGCCCAGCACGGAAAAAAGTGCCGCACGGACAAGCGGCGTTGAAGCATATCCATTTTGCGATAAGCTTGAATATGTTGCCGGCGATTATGCAGAATTTGCTGAAGGAAAAAATCTTGACGAAAAGCATAATGAATATCTTTCTCTCCTGGAGAGCTGGGCACAGTCAGGATATTCAAACCAGAAAATTACGAGCGTCTATAAATATGTAAAAAAAGGATCGCTCGTTAAGGATATTCTGAAGAAAGGGAATATTCCCGAAATGGATACGCCGGACAAAATAGGCGCGGGAGATAACAATGTTTTTATCCGCTGGAATGTGGAAATACCAGGTATTCCCGAGAGCCGGACGTGGCTTGATCCGGGAATTCAACAGC
>Ga0082212_10012980_pt1 | contig 10452 bp, 9 predicted proteins | sample TergutNt197P3_FD_71548 | JGI IMG/M metagenome (GOLD analysis project Ga0082212, IMG submission 71548) | Neocapritermes taracua P3 segment gut microbial communities from Petit-Saut dam, French Guiana - Nt197 P3 | ecosystem: Host-associated > Arthropoda: Insects > Digestive system > Gut ...
TTCAGCAAGCCCTAAATAAACTGCGGTATAAGGTTTGTGCCGGATGTTTTTACTCATTTTGCGGGTTTCGAGGGCGAATACCCATTAGTACTTAACCGAAGAAGGAGTGAAATGGGCGGAAAGAGACGGCGCAAAGATGGTAGAGAGGTTTAATCAGTGGTTACTTAATGTTGAACGCTGCAATTGGCAGATTAGTAATCCAGCCGTAAAAAGATATTTCTTAAGTCATAGTAGCTGGTAGAAGGCAAGACCATCCCTCCGATTCCTTGCACCGCAACGATTCCCGTCATTCTCCAGAATAGACCAAAGAAAGGCGGATCCTCCATGACGATTCTCTGTGCTTCCATGTATAGCCGTTCGCGCTCAGTTACATCAATTGTGCTTTCCGCTCGATCAAGCATTTCATTGACTATTGGGTTGTTATACTGTGTTCTGTTAAAACTTCCTTCCGGATACACAACGTTTTTATAAGACGCTGCAGAATCTTCCATCGGTAACGCAGATATGCACATCTGAATCTGATTGTTTCCGTATTGACCATAAACAGACATAGCAGGAGGGTCAAGCACTTTAATGTCAGTAACTATACCGATTCTCCGAAGTTGCCTCTGTATGACCTCAGAAGCCCTTACACAGGATGCAACAGAGGCTGTTAGTTCAATTGTCTCGCCGTTATATGTGGAGGCTTCCAAATATCTCGCAGCAGCTTCAAGGTCAAACGGGACCTCCGGGATGTCATTGTTTTGGAACTCCGCATTATATGACCAAAATGTTCCAAAGCTATTTGCAAGAGCATAATTGCCGCCGGCGGCAGACGCAATTTCGTCTTTTTCCAGGGCGGAAGCTACAGCCATTCTGAAGTTGTAATCGCCACAAATCGGGTGATCCATGTTAAAATATATAGGGTGCGGGGTGTTCAATATGACAGGGAAGATATTAAACCCCGGATCCTCTTCAAATACGACCATATCTTCGTCCCCTATTCTGAAGCACATCTGGGCTTCTCCATTGAGCATCATAATCGTCCGGGCGCTCATTTCGGGGATGAATTGCAGCTTAATACTCTGCGTAATAGGCGGTTCGCTCCAGTAATTATCATTACGAACGAAGGATACATAGTCGTTCGTGACAAACTCATTAATGTAGAACGCACCAGTCCCAATGTGTACGCCGTTCTCCGAGTCTTCTTTCATCGCTCTTTCGTTGACAATACCGCTGTATGGCTGCGACATCTTGAATAAAAAGTCAACATCGACAGAATTTAGAACAATCTGAACAGTATACTCGTTGATTGCTGTCACTTCTGCAACAGGTCTCCAAACGTCAAACCCTTGTGAACCAACTCCCTCGCGGGACACAGTAGCAGTCCAGATGACATCGGCGGCTGTGAACTTGTCCCCGTTGTGGAAAAAGACGTCATCGCGCAGGAAGAATGTGAATGTTTGATAGTCATCTGTCTCCCAACGAGTCGCGAGATCCGGCCCGAATGTGCCATTACCATTGTTGTGCACCAGACGGTCGTATATCATGATATAAGTCCAGAGACATCCGCCCACTCCGGTTCCCGCTGGAGCAAATGGGTTAACAAGAGCTATAGGGGTGTTGTCTGATATAATATCGATGTGCTCAGCAAAGACTGCATCCGGCTCTTCCGGTTTCGGGGCGCCCGTAGGCGCTACGTCCGGAGGTGCTTGCGTTGGTGTTGTTGACGGTTGACTGCTTACTCCGGTATCGCCGGCACTATCGCCTCCGGGTTGATTGCTATCACCATTGTCTGCACAGGAACCTAATACTGATAAACACATGAGCAAGGCTATCCACAGTGCTATTATTCTTTTTATTCCTTTCATTTTCCTTTCACCTCATTTTGTAGTGTTTGGTGTTTGTAAAACACTGAGACCCGTCATAAGTATGCATTTTTATCCCGTGTCCAGATGCTTTCAGACATTCAGCTCTCTTTCTTGTACGGTGTTAATTCCTGCTTCCACTATCACCTCAGATTTTATAAAGCTACCACCACCTTACTTAGTCTTTCGTTGACCATGCGTAACCTAAATACCTTGATCTGTGATATCTGTTGCATCTGGTTGTTTAAGTATCAGACTGTGATTGTCGCGGAACCAGATACGACACTAAGAAAGCTACTGAGGGCCAAAATCATTTAGTACTTTAAGGCCGCCCTCAGAAATCACGACAGTTCGGCTGTTTATTGCGCTTCCAGTACTCAAATCGTTTAGGTTGACCGACACATTCAACGTCATGTTTGGTTTTAAACTGCACACTTTACCTTCCCAAATCGGGGCGTCAACGAGATCTATCCCTATGCTGTTTACCATTACATAACTACCGGAGTCGTCTATACCCTTATAACCGATATATACCTGCCTGCTTGAGGCAATATCCTCGAGCGTTTTATCTAGTAGGAGCTTTGCGCTTTGAATCAGGTTGTTTTGCTTTATATTCCCGCCTCCAACAACGGCTGTGGTTGCAAAAGCACCATGATAGTGCAGAAATTGTATATCAGCGAAGATAGATATCATTTCTCCTTCCACAAGAGGCGTGTCCTCGACGACTGTAAATGCGGTTTCCTCACCTCGCGAAATCAGTATGGAAGGATGCTCGACTCCGTTCATCCGTAGACCACGATCGATATGGGCCGCAAGCTCGATAGGGCTGACGCCAGGGCTTGCCTGGCGTATAAAGTCATAGACCGCACGTTGCGCCATCACTGAGGCAAGAGAAATTGGGTAAAGTTCATTACTGTCCTTTATTGCTTTTATATCTTCAAAGGATTCCGTAATGTCCTCCAGAGGCAATCCGTCCGCTATAAGAGCCTGATATGCAGTATAGGGGATGGAAGCACCGTTAACCGTACCCCACTTGCCCTTAAACAAATCATTATCTTTCAGGTACTTAACTGTCTGAACTCCGATATGATCGTTAGCCAGAAGATTCAGACCAATCGGAATAACCTTTACGAACTCGGGAAGTGTGCGCTTAAATGTTGGTATATCGCGTTCACCACCAGTCACAAGCATGACGGATTCTCCCGCTTTTGGCACTATCCACATATTGCTTCCATATGAAAACGCATTGAAATGGTTATTAAGATAACAAACTAGTCCTCGCGAAAGAATTCCTCCGAAAACTATGATTCCTTCCAGACCGAGATTCTCAGCAATTTTTCGAACCGCCCTGTCACGCGCCAGAAAGACTTCATCCGGGAATGCAAATCCATCGCGCATAGTCCTTCCACGGCTAAGAATAGGCAAATTAACATAACTCATCTGCTTTTCTCCTTTCTCTCACTACACCCTTGGAGCAACTTCTACTAAATGCGTTGCTGGTACTTTACTAAGGCGTTCATAACCGTTTTCGGTAATTATTATTGTATCTCCGCAGGCATAGTACCCTATCTCAGGTATGTACTGGTTTGGATGTACTACCATTACCATATTGGGTTCAAGGACGAGTTCGTTGTCTGCTGACAGCTCAATGGTTCCTAATCCAAAGTTATGTCCGCGCGAGCGCATATAGGGAGGCCAGCAATACTTGTCATAACCAGCGGCTCCGATAATCTCGTTTTGCCAGAGGCACAGGTCCTTAGCTTTCGAACCGGGTTTCAGATTATTCAACGCATATGCTAAAGCTTCACATAGCAGTTTGTACTTATCCTTCTCTAAATCTGTGGCTACCCCAAACTTTACGGTTTTACATAACTGCGTGGTGTAAGAAGCGCAACCAATATACGGTGATATTTCAGAGAGTACCATATCGTCAAGTCTGAGCTTATTTTCACTTGCCGCGTTCATACTGGGTAAATCAATACCGCACCCAATCATCTGGAAGTTATCGTCGGCCCCCGCTTTTCGCATTGCGTACTCTATCTCGGCAATTATTTCATACTCACAGGCCCCTTCATGTAAAGTCTCTATCTCGGCAATAAAACCTGCGTCCGCAAGCGTGGAGCATTTTCTGATGATTTCGATTTCCCAGGGGGTTTTTATTAGCGCTACTTTATTGAGCAGCATTGTGGAGTTAGTGAGGGTTTTATCAATAACGGCTCTTTTAAGATCGTCGTAGTAAATATGTGGCATGTGCTCAGATCCCACCACGCCTATAGACTTTCCACATTTTGCCGCTTCCTCACCCGCTGCCGCTAACATGTGGTCGGGAACGACCTCTACCTTTTTAATCCAACTTTCCATACGGGCGCGCGCTAAATCCCATTCACTGCTCAGAAACAAGGTCGGCTCACCGCTAGCCGGGATAACAACACAGGCGTCTCTACCTTGCACTCGAAGATTCGCCACATAGTGGATAGCCTCTATTTTCCATACCCCACCGTAGACAATAATGACGTCAAGGTTGTCCTGCGACATAGCTTCTCTGATACGGTTTAGTCGAAGCGATTGCTCATTTTCAGGATATTTCATTTTTCCCTCCTATATTATTTCAACCCGCTGAACTGTTCTTTGTGTTCTTTTATCCAAGGATAGAGCCCACCGGAACGCCAGCGTTCAAGTAATATTTCTATCGGTTTGCTCGCCTGTATCTCTTCATTTGTTGTAAGATTCTTAACAAGCCCTGTAGTAATGTTTACCTCGAGCTCGTCCCTCTTTTTCACCATATTGGTTATACCCTTGCACTCAAAGACCGGGAATCCAAGATTCCAGGCATTGCGGAAAAATATCCTTGCACAAGACTCGCAAATGACCGCCGAAAGCTTCATGGCTATGAAGGCGCCTGCAGCCGGACGTGAAGAAGAGTTACCAAAATTTGTCCCCGCTATAACAAAGTCGCCGGGTTTAGCGTTCGGAGGGAACTCAGGGTCATAAAACGCCATGCATATCTCAGCCGCCTTATATATGTCATGATGGATGTGCGTAGGCATAATAGATTCTGTGTTAATATCGTCTCCAAACGTCCATGCGCGACCTTTAACTACTTCTTGCATGTTCTTACCTCCTGATTCATGTGATATAAATGATTGCTGCGCAATCATCATTTGCTGATTTTATGGAATCGTACTGCGTCCGGCTGCTCCAAAACCGCAACACACGATATAATGAAACACTTACATATATCTCCTTGGATCGACTATCGTACCGGCTATCGCAGCGGCGGCAACGCTGTATGGCGACCCCAGATATACGCCCCCGCTTTGCCCGGCGCGGCCTGCTTGATTGCGTGGATGCGTGCCTATCATGACCTCGTCCTTTCCCAGATGCCCGAAACAAACCATTTGGCAAGGTCCGCAATATGGAGGAGTGATAACTGCGCCAAGATCTTCAAAGAACGCCGTAAGCCCCTCTTTCCTCATCTCTCTGGCTATTTCGTTCGTGCCGGGGACTACGAGCAGCCGGACGTCCGGGTGCAGTTCCCTTCCTCGCAAGACATCGGCTGCCATACGGAAATCCCCAAGCGAGGAGCCTGTGCACCCGCCAAGAAATGCCTGGTGGACGACAATATCCTCTTTTTCCACCTCTGATACAGGTTTGACATTCGTCGGACGCGGAGGGCAGGCAATCATGGGTTCTATTTTTGAGACGTTCACATCCCACTCTTTCGAGTAATTACAATCAGCGTCGTCGATAACGACCTCATATGGCGCACCTACGCGGTTCCTGCAAAAATCGAGCGTCACTTCGTCAGCTTCGATAAACCCGGTGACCGCCCCCATTTCATAGGCGAGTAGAGAGAATATCATTCGTTGGTATACATCCAAACTCTTTATAAACTGCCCGGAATACTCAAGGATTTGATTTAGCGCACCATCCGCCCCTATGTAAGAGAGAAGATACTGTGCCACGTCACGGGGCGCGACGCCTTTCATAAGCGCTCCATGGAGATTGGTTCTGACTGTTTCCGGAACAGTGAACCAGGTCTTTCCGGTAAGTAACGTCTCGGGCATATCAAGAGAGCTAGCTGTTCCGAACGCGCCGACGCAGCCATATATAGTGCTGTGGGAGTCGCCGCCAACACAAAGGCTTCCCGGATAAGCGTGCCCCCTTTCTATCATAAGCAAGTGCCCGTTTCCTGTACCCATGTCATATACGTGCTTTATGCCGTACTTCTTTGCAACATCCCGGCTTACCGCCATAGCCTGCGCCATTGCGTCATCAGATGGTAAGCAAATATGGTGCCCAAGTGTAAATGCTATCTTGTCGGGGTCAAATACACGAAGAAAATTCATCCCCATTTCGCTCATTTGCTCAACATTTTCAGCAAACATTTGAGGACTGTGGCACATTATTAGGTCTACATCACAGAAGACAGTCTCTCCAGGAAACACTTCTTTTACATGCGCGTGTTTGGCAAAGATTTTCTCAATAGCCGTATGTCCCATATCAAATCATCCCTTCAAAATACATAATGCCTTAGGCATCACTCTTGTTCTTAACGAGTTCCCGAAGTATTTCTATTAAGCCACCTGCCTCTATCTTGTCCATTAGGAACTCCGGGATTGGGCTTGCCTGATATGTTTCGCCCTTCGTAATATTTCTAACGACGCCGGTCTCTATCTCGATTTCGATCTCATCGAGTAAATCAATCTTGCTAAAAGCTTCCTGACACTCCAACACAGGCAGCCCAATGTTGATGCTGTTGCGGTAAAAAATACGTGCGTATTCACCAGCAAGAATTGCTTTGACATTACAAGCCTTTAGTGCCTGTGGCGCAGACTCACGGCTGGATCCGCATCCGAAATTATTGCGGGCTACAATTATACCTCCTGGCGCCATTTTTTCTGGAAAGCTCGGATCTAAATCAAAAAAACATATCTTTGCTAACTCTGCAGAATCTGTAGAACCCGTGAGAAATTTCCCGGACGTCATATCATCAGTGCTTATATTATCTTCGAACTTAGCTCGGACCTGGCTTTTTATTATGGTCATTTTGCATTACCTCCTAATACAACAGTTATAAGATGATGTTTCTTGGGTCTGTGATATAACCGGTCAATGCTGTCGCCGCCGCTGTTGCCGGCGAAGCTAGATATATCTCCGCATCGGGACTTCCCATACGACCTCGGAAATTACGATTATGTGTACCAATGCAAACCTCTCCGGGTCCAATAAAGCCCATTTGCATCCCACCGCATGGTCCGCACTGTGGTGAGCTGAAAATACAACCACAATCAAGAAATATCTTTGCAAGCCCTTCGTCAATCATGTCTTTTTGCACTTGCGCCGAGGCTGGTATTACAAGACAACGCAAATGTCTTGGAATTCTGTGGCCTTTCATTATCGAAGCGGCAATTCGATAATCCTCCATCCGCCCCCCGGTACAAGATCCAAGCAAAATCTGGTCAACTTTTGTGCCTTTGACCTCACTGACTGATACTACATTACCCGGGTTATGAGGACATGCTACCATTGGTTCAAGTTTGTCACCATCAAGGTGTATAGTCGAATCATAATTGCACCCGGGGTCGCTGACCCATTCAGATACAGTATCACGCGCCCGGCCTCTCAGATAGGCGAATGTTTTTTCATCCGTTTCAATTATTCCATTCTTCGCACCAGCCTCGACCGCCATATTGCATATCGTAAGACGACCGTCAATGCTCAGCTCTCGTATGGCTTCACCACCAAACTCAAGCGCTTTGTACGTTGCTCCATTTGGTCCAATCACCTGAAGTAGTCTTAAGATAATATCTTTCCCCATAATCATCGGTTTTAGCTTTCCGGACACCTCTACACGAATTGTTTCTGGTACTCTGAACCAAAGCTGTCCCATAGCGCTTACCCAAACCATCTCAGTGGAACCTAAACCGGTCGAAAAAGCTCCAAGGGCTCCATATGTAGTTGTGTGAGAGTCCCCGCCAACTATTAAGGCGCCGGGTGACACAAAGCCCTGTTCTGGAAGTATTTGATGTGATACACCATGCATGTTGTAAAAGTGCGTTATATCTAGTGATTGCACAAAGCGAATAGCATCAGTAACCCATTTAGTGTGCGCTACAACACATGGTGGTGCAGCGTGATCTACACAGACAACGATTTTGTCTTTGTCCCAGACGGACTCGATGCCAAGTTCTTGAAATGCAGCGTAAGTCAATGCTGCTCCTCCATCTGTCAACATTGCACAATCGATTTTTGCATCAACCAAGTCACCAGCTTTTACGTCCGCTTTCCCGGAAGCTCTGGCAAAGATTTTTTCAGTTATGGTCATTCCCATTTTCTGCACCTCACAAAAAAAACTGTATGGTATGGTCTAGGTTACCGTTTAGTATGCCTTCGATAGATTTATGCCGGATGTTTTTGCCCATTTAGCGGTTTCTGGAGGTGAATCCCCATTGGTACTTAACCTAAAAACGCGTGAAATGGGCGGAATTACACGGTGCTAAGTGTTGAGATTAGTTCAGCGGTTACTCAGTACTTTATTACTCCATGTGGACACATCGAGACACAAAGACCGCATTTTTCACACTTATCGCTATTAATTTCCGCTTTTTTGTCTTTGACCGATATTGCAGAGCAATGGCCAATGCGCTCACACGTACCGCAGCCAGTGCATTTTGACGCATCAACAGCAGGCACGCTAAACGTATACTGAAGTTTGTCAGATGCGGGCACTAAATGCCTAAGCGCAACACCACGCATATCTTCAAGTGTTTCATATCCCTGGTCTTCCATGAACTTCTCGATCTGCTCGTTCATGATTTTTATTGTTTTAAAACCTTCCCATAATATCTTTGAGCACATAGTTGTGAGGGTAGAACCGAACATAATCGACTCAATAACATGCTTATAGTCTACAATTCCGCCACCGCCGGCAATCGAAATCTTATCTGTCATTTGCTTTATCGTAGCGACAAGACGGTTTGAAAGCGGACGCGCACCCGGGCCTACAGTACCACCAAAACCACAGTTCAGTACACCAGGTAGCTTCGGGAAGCCTTTGTTGAATATGTCGATTGGAGGCGCGCCCAGCATGCCTCCGTTAATCGTTAATCCATCAGCACCTGCTTGCTCGATGACTTTTGAGTATGCCATCATAGCGTGACCTTCAAATAGTGTTTTAACCCAGATTGGAATCTTGATTGCCTTTTTAAGTGACGTAATGATTTCACGCATTAGCTCAGGATCCCCGCTGACGGCTCCCCCGAACTTTTTACCGCTTACCGCACTTTCAGTCACTGACATATTTGGGCAGTTGAAGTTTAGTTCGAGTGCGTCAGCCCCCACATCTTCCATAGCTTTTGCTATATGGATCCAACTATCAATGTCGTCACCGAACCCTGAGATATTTGTCCAAATAACAATACCTGTCTGCTCTTTTGCCTGACGAACAAGTTCCACGCCTTCTTCAAGTTCGTTTCTCTTGTCGCTAGGATTGAATGTATAAAGACCCCGTTCAGCGTACATTCGACGCACGCCCTTGACCGGCGCTTTTATTATTGTAAGCTTGGTACTCACCGCACCAGCGCCATACTCCTCTGCCTGCTTAATCAGGTCAAGCCGGTCCGTTAACGGACTTGATGCCACAACGATTGGGCTTTTATAATAGATACCTCCAATATGCTGACCAATACGACTCATATCGATAGTATTACCTCACTTCATTGTTCTTTGTTCATCGTGTAGAATACTGAGTATAGCCCCGGTTCACTCCAATCCATCTATCTGGTCTTTACGTTCCCTTAACCATGAGAACATACCGCCGGAACGCCAGCGATCGACAAGGGTGTCAATCGGCTTTTCTGCTTGTGTATCCTCCCCTGTAGTAAGGTTTTTTATATAGCCGGTAACAAGATTCACCTCGATTTCATCACCTTTTTTCACCATGTTGGTTATACCCTTACAATGAAAAACCGGGAATCCTAAATTCCATGAGTTCCTGAAAAATATCACTGAACTTGATTCGCAAATCGCGGCAGATATCCCCATAGCAAGAAATGTATTGGCAGCCGGACGTGAAGAGGAGTTGCCGAAGTTAGTTCCAGCTATAACAAAGTCGCCGGGTTTTGCATTGGGAGCAAAGTCGGGGTCATAGAACTCAAGGCACATTTTCGCTGCTACGTGAGGGTCGTGATCGATACCTGAAGGCATGATCGACTCGCTATTGATATCATTTCCAAAGACCCACGCACAGCCCTTAACTATTTCCTGCATGATATTACCTCCATGTAGATTATTTGTATTATTAAGCAGCAGTTTTAAAGGTATCTTCGAGGATCGACGATCTTGCCTGCGACCGCAGCCGCAGCCACACTGTATGGAGACCCCAGATAAACGCCTGCGTTTTGCCCGGCGCGACCAACCTGATTGCGTGGATGCGTACCTATCATGACCTCATTCTTGCCAAGGTTTCCATAACAAACCATCTGGCAGGGGCCACAATAAGGGGGACTGATAACTGCACCAAGATCCTCAAATAGTGCTGTAAGCCCCTCTTTTCTCATGCTAATAGCTATTTCATTTGTACCGGGAACAACAATCAGCCTTA
>Ga0082212_10012981_pt1 | contig 10451 bp, 9 predicted proteins | sample TergutNt197P3_FD_71548 | JGI IMG/M metagenome (GOLD analysis project Ga0082212, IMG submission 71548) | Neocapritermes taracua P3 segment gut microbial communities from Petit-Saut dam, French Guiana - Nt197 P3 | ecosystem: Host-associated > Arthropoda: Insects > Digestive system > Gut ...
GAAATACCGTTTGCGGATACTGCCTTTGATCGGCATGTAGCACCCTGTTTATTGGCTTGGCTTGCCCAAAAAATTGCCACGCTTTGCCACCGCAATCGGCTCTGCCGAAGTGGGGGCTTTTTTGTAGCCAAAAGGGCTTTTTGGGTATGTTTTGGCATCCGCTGAGGCATAGCCTCGCGCAGGGATGGGGGCCTTGTGTTGACCCTTTTGAAAGATGGGGGCCATCAGCGCATTGCCCTCAACAACCGCCTTGAACAACTGTGGCGCAGTGCTGAAAAGGCAATTGCAAAACGGGCAGTTATGCTTTTGCTTTGGAGCAATTGACTGGCACTAAAGGCGGTATATGAAAGAAAATGTCCCCACCACAAACTGTGGTTTGCTATGCATGTTGGGATTGTAACCACCAGCATCTAAAGACGTTGCCCGGACTTCCGGCCCATAGGGGATTACTTTCAATTCAATGCCCAGATTCCTGGTGAAATTGTAGCCAAGGCCGGCAGCGAGAGTTCGTCCACTATTCTCAAAGGTCTTGTAGTGCGCGGTATAGTTTGTGTCCAACACGCCCTCGAATTTTAAGGAAGCCTTGGCAAATCCAAGGCTCAAGAGAAAATACAAGCCCTTGTCGGGGGAGACGCAATTTAAGACCAAATCCAGGCCCACGCCCAGGACGCTTGGCGCAGAGTCCCCATTCTCCCCACCCCTTCCATCCCCTATGGTAGGAGGTACCTTTTTACTCTTCCTGAAAGGCATATAGTCAGCACTGCCGCGTGACACAATTTTTCGGGTCAATGGTTTCTCCACAGACAGGCCAATGCCTAGTCCCTTGCTTCCTGTGTCAAAGCCGTAGCTGCTGTTGCCTAACTCTATATCACATGCAGCTGCTGACAGCCTAAGACCGAACCTAATGCCCTTATCGTTGCCTTGTTCATAATCGTTTCTGTTAGGCTGATAGTTATATTTTTCATTTCTTTTGCTCCCCCCAAAACGAGTGGTCAGAGACACACCAATAGCACTAATGCCTTCACCCGCAACTAGTCCATATGAGCCGGATGGCGTGGAAAATCTCGTGTACAGCGGCACAGAAAATCCCAATTCGCCACTGAGATTTTTGTCAAACCTGTAGCCAAGGGCGATGCCTGGCGAAAAGGTGTATACGCTGGTTGATGCATTGAGATCTGAGTGCGAAAATGTGATGCCAAGGCCTACATATGGCCCATACTCGCTGGATTGAAAGCCATAAGTCCAGTCAAGATACGCCCCATACGAACCGTATGTTTCCGAAATACTCTCACCCAGATAACGTACGGATTCTCTGGCCTGTGAGTAAAAAATCCCCCGAGCGGACAGCACTTTTTCTCCAAGCTGTTTCCTGCTCAATCTGTATTGCGGCCCTTACGGCATCAACATCTTCTTTTGTGGTTGCCGTAATGTAAGACAAGCCTGTACCAAACCTAAAGCCTTGCCACGTCCCGCTGTCATTTCGCTGCCGTGTTGGCCTTTCTTGTCTCGGGTTTTCCACCTCTGTCCGATTGGCCCTGGCAGCCCTCTCTAATGCTTGCGACTCCCTTTCTGGTTGCACTACTTCTATTCGATCTTGCCGCTCCGCTGCTACCCTATCCCTGTCAGCCTGTCGTGAATTCTGGGCAAGCGGGCCTGTTGTGCCAAACGCCCGGACAGCTAAGTTGTTAATGTTGCTGTTAATAGCTACCGCATTGTCTCGCGGCACTTGGTGACTTTCATATGTAGTCGCCAAGCGCGAACTCACGTTTGTTAGCGAAATGGTAATAGTGATAAAGCCTCTGTCGTCCATACGGATTTCGGGAACGCACACGAGATTTGCTGCCAACATCGCCCCTATGCCAATTACGGCATTTCTGTCGATCTTGCCGTCACTTTGGTAGCTGGTTTTTGACAAAACTTCCTCTGTGACCGTTCTGTCAACAGCTCTTAATGCCGCGTTCTTAGCTATTTGGCCTTCCAGCGCATCCATGACAGAACGCAAAATATGATTGGGAACGCCTGCGTCCGCAACCGGCTCCAAAACTGCCACAACCTGCTGCCCTGCTGGCTGCGACAAGAGCGGCGCACATAGGCAGTAGCCAAGTGTTAAAGTTATAGATTTTGCGACAATGTATGCCTTAACCATATTTCCTTCCTCTGAGATTCTTGGAAACATCAAGCATGATTCAGTGTGGCGATTGAAAAAAAGCCCCGAGAGTTTCCTCCCAGGGCGTTGGGTTGGTCTATTTACGTTTAGGCAAAACTGATAGTAACTACCTGATAATAGGCAGTTTACCCCCCACCCTCCCGAATTATGTAACATAGAATTGGCGGAGACAGGGCAACCTGCCAAGCGGCTCGCCGCTCGTGTCAAATTGGGGGTGTCGTTCGAAGCCATCATGACTTCATGAATATTATATACGGGGAAAAGTTGCAATGAGCCAACCTGTTGACGAAAGCCTGCTTTTCGCACGTGTTGCGGAAATTATCGAAACCCGCAAGCGCACTGCAATGGCATCAGCCAACCGTGAAGTAGTGCTGATGTACTGGGAAATTGGACAACACATCAATTCGGTGCTGCTCGGGGGAAAGCGGGCCGGCTACGGGAAAAAGATTTTCTCGACACTGTCGAGAAAATTGGTAGACAGCTATGGGAACCCATTTCAGGAGGAGAACCTGTACCGCATGGCACGACTGGCAAATGTATTTCCTGACCGTGGAATCGTGGCTACGCTGAAATGGCTGAACAGCTATGAAAGGCAGGAGGGCGAAAATGAGCCAATAGGCTTAATCCTTTGCACCAAGGCGAGCCGCATTCCGCTTGCTGAACAGAAGAAAAAAATGTTCTGCTCAACAAGTCATACGACTATAATTTAGCTAGCTATAGCCAGAGGAACAAAAATGAGGAAGCTCACTGATTCTTTTCGCCTCTCCAACGAGTATGAGATCCCGTGCCTTGGCTATGGGACATGGGATATGTTCAATGGCGATAGCACCGTTTCGGCGATTAAAAATGCACTCCATGTTGGCTACCGCCACATCGACACGGCGGCATTCTACAAAAATGAAAAAAGTATAGGCAAGGCTATTCGAGAGTCCGGCATTGACAGGTCAGCGCTCTTTGTCACTAGCAAGGTGTGGACGAATGACCGAGGCTACGAAAATACCAAGCGGGCATTTGCTAAGTCGCTCGATGAGCTGAAACTTGAATACCTGGATTTGTACCTCATCCATTGGCCAGCTTCTGCCGCTAAATATGCCGATTGGGAAAAAATCAACCTAGACACCTGGAAAGCAATTATTGAACTTTACAAAGAAGGAAACATTAAGGCTATCGGCGTATCCAATTTCCTCGTTCACCATCTGGAGGCACTGATGAGAACAGAAGTGCCCCCGATGGTCAATCAGCTTGAAATACATCCAGGACACATGCAAAAGGATATCCTTGGCTTTTGCGGCAAGAACGAGATTCTTGTGGAAGCCTGGGGCCCTCTTGGGCAGGGCAAGATGCTTTCTGATCCAAAATTGGCGGCGATTGCGGCCAAGTATCAGAAGAGCGTGGCCCAACTCTGCATCCGCTGGTGCCTGCAGAATGGAACCCTGCCATTGCCAAAGTCATCATCGCCGACCCGAATGGAGGAGAATACGCTGGTATTCGATTTCTCAATATCTGAAGGTGACATGGAAGAGATCAATGCGATGCCATATTTTGGCGGTTCGGGGCAACACCCGGACGAAGTGGATTTTTAGTTGCCTTTCCTCAATGTTTTTTTCTCGAATACCTCCACTGTCCGCTAATGGGTTCCGACTTTGGGCTGAATCGCTTTTTCGCATTGGAGCAGGTAGCTTTCTTGCGGAGGCCGCGCAAGCATTGGGGAAATCACTTGAACTTCTCCAGAGAATTTTTCGGGGCGGCCTTGTCCGAGGCCGACCCGGCGCGCCCTGTGCTGATCATCGGCGCTGGCTGGGGACTTGAGATCCCATGGCGCTCGGCACCCAGAAACACATTTGGCTGGGACGCCGACCCGCTTAGCAGGTTGGGAACCTTGTTGCGACACCGCCGCTGGGTTCCATGGGTCTTCGATGATTTGACAGGGGCTTTTGCATCCCTCTACAAGGTTTCGCGCAGGGTGCAAGTCATTGAAGGTCTGGGAAAGCTAAGGCCGGCGCAAGTTGCCGCAAAACGGCTGGCATGGCTACTGCCTTCAATTCCCCCCTCTCCGCAAGCCCTGGAAAGGTGGGTACATGATTATCGTCCTGGGACTATTATCTGCGCCAATGTCCTGGGCCAAATTAAACCAATGGCTTGTCGGATTGTGGAGGCGGCCTTTGGCCATCGTAGCCCTTGGATAAATGACCAGGATTTGGCAGACCCCCTGCATGACGCCATAAATGTTTGGACGGCCGGGATATTAAGGTCTATTTTGCAAGTCCTCCGTTCAAGCAACTCAAGTCTTTTTCTGCTCCATGACAGAGGAGTGGTACACCAAGAAGCCGACATCGCACTGGGCGAATGGACAGATTCGTGGGCGGAGCAAGTTAAGTCGAACAACAGTTACCTGGAGGCTAGCGACCCGCTGTCTGGCCTGGACATCCTGGAGGAATTTAACAAACTCACATGCAAATCAAAGTCCCGCTGGATATGGCCTCTGGGGACGAGCCAAATTCATATTATTGAGGCGCTGGCATTCAAGCCCTGATATGTGGCAGAGAAAAAGCTAATGGTACAGCCTCCCTACAAGCACAGCTAAAGCCGTTTCCGTTCGAAGTGTGCGAGAGCCAATGCTTACAGGGGAAAAGCCGATTTTTTCCAGCGCTTGCACCTCATCTTGAATAAAGCCTCCTTCCGGCCCGATAATGAGGGTACACGGAGCCTCAATACTCGATGGGCAAGGGGCGGTGGCGGCGGGGTGGGCGACAAGGCGATGGGTCTGGGATGCAATTTGGGACAATTCGTCATGCACAAATGGGCCAAAAAACCTAGCTATAGACAAGTCGGGCAAAACTGTGTCCCTGGATTGCTCTAAGCCAAGAATGCGCTGGTACAGGAGGTTTGCTTCATTCATGCGCTTACTTTTCCAATAGGACTTTTCCACTTTCCAAGCATTGAGGATGATAATTCGAGCAACCCCAAGGCTTGTAGCTGAAGCAATAACACGGTTGAGCGCTTTGGGCCTGGGTAGGGCAACAACAAGAGTAAGCGGCAATTTTTGGGGGGGCTCTTGAAGAAGGGAAGTTTCCATCTCGACAGCTTCCTTATCCAGGGCAACGACTAGCCCCGACCCCATCTTGCCGCCTAAAAGCCCCACTTGTAGGGTATCGCCGAGCTTGATTCGGTGGATATTGGCAATGTGCTCCTTCCGACGACCCTCCAGGCGCACACTGCGTTCTGACACGAAGTCTTCAGGGAACAACACGACTAAATTCATAGAATCCAAGGTGCCATATTTTTTAGGTGACTATATCCAGATCTATAAATCCCGATGAGTAAACAGCCGCATGACCAGCTCGGGCCTGAAAACCGCGCCTGAATGATTGAAAAATATGGAATAGGTACTGATTTTTCTATAGAGCTAAAAAAGGACATCAACGCCATATCAAGGATTAGAGTCAAATATGGCTGGCTGTTACCTTGCGATTCTACCTACTGGGATTATGACGGATATCTTTTCTTCCGCTGGCAATCCAGCGGCGGCATGGACGGCATCTAGATTAACGCCACCGACTACAGTAGCGCCTAGCCCATTTCCTGCAACCGCTAGCAAAAGGGCCTGAGAAGCGGCACCTGATTCCCAATAGGTGTTAGTTTCTCTGCGCATGGCATCATTCCCGCCAAATCTTGATGAATCGCCTGCCATGAGAAATACCGCTGGACTCTTAGGAATCCAAGGTTGCATTCTGTCAAGGGGGCCTAAAATCGCCTCAGGGCCGCCGTCTTTAATTTTTATCAATGTATGGTCTTTGGTTGAATACTTGTAGACACCTTCAGGCAGGGTTTCGCTCTTGGCAACGATTACATATAGTTCCAGCGGATACCTGGCGCTCGCGCTCGGAACTGTGCGCCTGCCAGTGCCTGGGCGGTTTTCGCCCTGTGCGCTCCATAGCAATTGTGTTAGGACATCTATGCTCAGGGCTGGCCCGGTTAGGGTGCGAACACTCTGGCGCTCTTTTAATGCCTTCTCCAGGGAAATGGAACCCAAGGAAGGGGCAGGAAGCTTGATGGTTTGCGGGGATTGGGTCTCCTGAGCAACCAGTGCTGTGGCGAGCAGGGAAAATGCAAGTGCGCGCATATTGACTCCTAAATGAAAGTGGAAACCACAGTGTATCATATCTTTAACTTGTTATAACCTTTACGGAAACTCAAAGAGGAGGATCAAAATGCCTAGACTTTTTTCAGCGGCCTTAATTGTCGGGTTGGCCATTTGCCTGCCACTGAACGGCCAGGAAGCGACGCCTGAAGAACAGATCAGGAGGCTCCAGTCCCAGGTCGAGACCCTGAGATGGCAACTCGACCAGGTCAGAAAGATTGCCGACGACAATCAGTTTTTCTTGCGTCTGTCAGACATGGCCGAAGTTGACAAAGTGATTCTTACGGGCAAGCCAAACCCAAGGGAAAGGGAGCGCTATGGCATAAGCAATGACCGCCACCCAATAAGGATTTATTGCTATACCTTTGTTCCAAAAAAGATTGACAAAAACAAAAAGCATCCCGCAGTAGTCCTCACTCACGGCGGAGTCCATGGTGACTTTGGAACGTATCACGTTCATATGGTGAGGGAAATGCTGGAGCGAGGATATATAGTTGTCGCTCCCGAATATCGCGGCTCAACAGGCTATGGCAGGGCGATGTACGAAAACATTGACTACGGTGGCCTAGAAAACGATGATGTAGTGACATGCCGAGATTGGGCAGTTGAGGAGCTTCCAATAGACCCCAAGCGTGTGGCTGCCGTTGGATGGAGTCACGGGGGGATGATTTCCCTAATGATTGGATTTGATCATCCCGAAAAATTTGCCTGCATTTACGCAGGCGTGCCAGTCTCTGACCTGCTGACGCGGCTGGGTTATCACGAGCAGAGCTACACAAATGAATTTGCGGCAAGTTACCACATCGGGAAACATCCGGTTGATGCCGTAGATGAGTACCGCAGGCGCAGTCCGATTTGGAATGTCCACAAGCTCAAAATACCCCTCATGATCACAAGCAGCACCAACGACCGGGACGTAAACGTCGTGGAGGTGGAACAATTGATAATCCACTTAAAGGCGGCAGGGAAAAATTTTGAATCCCACATTGAAAAAGATGCTCCTGGCGGCCATAGCTGGGACAGGATAGATACCACTTTTGCGCGAAAGGCAAGAGTGCGGATGTACGATTTTCTCAAAAAACATCTTGGCCAGTGATTTTACTGCGAGTAGTTAGAATGAAGTAGTTCTAGCGTTGCGTTCCAACAAATTAGTTTTCTATTGGCGTTGGTGCTTTGAGCAGTGCTTGGAAATCAACAATTACTGCTGGAGAACGACGGCCATTGCGGACACTGAGTCCATGTCCCTGTTATTAAAGGAAATAAGCAGGCGATACCCAAGCTGTCTTCATTGTCTCAATCGCCATGCCTGGCCTCCAGTTTGAACTGTTTTATTGCTACTGTGGCAATTTCGCGCAGGGCTTGCCTTTTGGCAACTTTTAATCCTTTCGTACCACCACTTTTTTTTACCGCTCTCGTATCTAACGAATTTGAAGGAAGATCTGGCAATATGCCAATCATTGCGTTAATGGGAGAAAATCTGTCCGGATCGGCGTTAGCTAAATAGTGGAGCAGGGCACCGATCATAGTTTGTTTTGGAAATTCCATGGGAGGTTTGTTTCTGAGGTGCCTGTCCATTGCTACAGCGGCCGCAAGGCCAGTGGCCGCTGACTCCAGATAGCCTTCCACTCCACTTACTTGGCCAGCAAAAAACAAGCTTTGGCGACATTTTGTTGCAAGGGTTGCGTTGAGCAGGCGAGGGGCACAGACATAGGTGTTGCGGTGAATGCTGCCAAATCTTGAAAAAGTGGCTCCTTCAAGGCCGGGGATTAGCCTGAATATTTGAGCTTGGGCCGCCCAGGTTATTCTGGTCTGAAAGCCGACCATGTTGAATAAATCACCAGCTATTGAATCCTGGCGAAGCTGTAATGCGGCGTAGGGCCAGCGCCCGGTTCGCGGGTCGGTCAGGCCAACCGGCTTCATTGGGCCAAAGCGCAAAGTGTCCATGCCGCGCCCTGCCATCACTTCGATCGGTAGACAAGCTTCAAAATATTTTGCCTCAAAGTCATGGAGCGGGGTGCAGGGGGCAACTAGTAATGCATTCACCAATTGTTCGTACTGATTTTTATCCAGCGGGCAGTTAAGAAAATCTGGCTCGCCTTTGCCATACCTCGAGGCAGGGAAGGCTATGGAGGCATCGATGGAATTTCTCTCCACGATGGGGGCAATTGCGTCGTAGAAGTAAAGAGCCGACTCGCGGAAAGTGGTTGAAATCCATTCAGCAAGCGGAGCTGCTGTCAGTGGGCCAGTGGCAATTATGGTAGGCATGTCTTTAGGAGGTTCGGTTACCATGGCAGTTTCCCACTCAATGTTGGCATGGCTTCGGAGTTGTTCTGTGACTCTCTGTGCAAACAGCTGTCGGTCTACAGCCAGCGAAAGCCCGGCAGGGACGCAGGTTTTCTTTGCAGTGGCTAAAATCATCGAGCCTAAATGCTCCATTTCTGCCTTCAAAATTCCTGTAGCGCTAACGGGATCATCGCTCTTAAAGGAGTTTGAGCAGACCATTTCTGCTGCAAGGCAGGTCTGGTGGGCTGGCGTAGTGTTTTTTGGCCTCATTTCGAGGAGCATGACTCTATGTCCCAGTTCCGCAAGTTGCCACGCAGCCTCCGAACCAGCCAAGCCGGCACCAACGACGCAGACGTTATGATTTTTGCCCATACACCTTTAGGTTATGCCGGTACAGTATTCAGCGAAACCCCTTGAGAAAGTTCACAATCACAATTTCTTTCATTTTTTTTCTATTTTTCCAGAATTTTTTCTTGCAAAAAAGGTTTGTAGTGTTAGTCTGGTTGTCTGCGCTTGCGGGCGCGGCGGTTGTCGGGATCTTGCATTTGTGTAGTGTGCGGGGTTTTGCGGCGTGTGGGCCACCTCCTTGGGGGGTGTTCTGCGGGCGTCTTTGGGAGTCGGATATGGAGAATGGGAGCCTTTGAGTCGGTTTTGTCCCGTGAGGGTAGCCGACGTACGAATGAGCGAATAACTTAGGCGTTTTTGGTTTTTGGAATCAAATTTTGCTAAGGATTTAACATGAGAGTTTGATCCTGGCTCAGAATGAACGCTGGCGGCGTGCTTAACACATGCAAGTCGGATGTGCAGTAATGTGCATGGCAGACGGGTGAGTAACACGTGGGTAACCTACCCTTTGGCGGGGAATAACGTTTCGAAAGGGGCGATAATGCCGCATGAGACCATTTATTGTGATATGAGTGGTGAAAGCCGGGGACCGAAAGGCCCGGTGCCAGAGGAGGGACCTGCGCCTGATTAGCTAGTTGGCGGGGTAGAGGCCTGCCAAGGCGACGATCAGTAGCCGGCCTGAGAGGGCGATCGGCCACACTGGAACTGAGACACGGTCCAGACTCCTACGGGAGGCAGCAGTGGGGAATTTTGCGCAATGGGCGGAAGCCTGACGCAGCAACGCCGCGTGGGTGACGAAGGTCTTCGGGCCGTAAAACCCTGTCGTCGGGGAAGAAGGGGCAGCGTCGAACAGGCGTTGTTTTTGACGGTACCCGGAGAGGAAGCCCCGGCTAACTCTGTGCCAGCAGCCGCGGTAATACAGAGGGGGCGAGCGTTATTCGGAATTATTGGGCGTAAAGGGCGCGTAGGCGGTGCGCCAAGTCAGATGTGCAATCCCCGGGCTCAACCTGGGAACTGCATCTGAGACTGGCGCGCTAGAGTATTGGAGAGGGCGGCGGAATTCCACGTGTAGCGGTGAAATGCGTAGAGATGTGGAGGAACACCAGTGGCGAAGGCGGCCGCCTGGACAGTAACTGACGCTGATGCGCGAAAGTGTGGGTAGCAAACAGGATTAGATACCCTGGTAGTCCACACCGTAAACGATGGGCACTTGGTGTGGCGGGAGTCGACCCCCGCCGTGCCGCAGCTAACGCGGTAAGTGCCCCGCCTGGGGAGTACGGTCGCAAGGCTGAAACTCAAAGGAATTGACGGGGGCCCGCACAAGCGGTGGAGCATGTGGTTCAATTCGACGCAACGCGAAGAACCTTACCTGGGCTTGAACTGCTATTGACAGTGGCAGAGATGTCATTTTTCGCAAGGACAGTAGCAGAGGCGCTGCATGGCTGTCGTCAGCTCGTGTCGTGAGATGTTGGGTTAAGTCCCGCAACGAGCGCAACCCTTGCCTCTAGTTGCCAG
>Ga0082212_10012982_pt1 | contig 10451 bp, 8 predicted proteins | sample TergutNt197P3_FD_71548 | JGI IMG/M metagenome (GOLD analysis project Ga0082212, IMG submission 71548) | Neocapritermes taracua P3 segment gut microbial communities from Petit-Saut dam, French Guiana - Nt197 P3 | ecosystem: Host-associated > Arthropoda: Insects > Digestive system > Gut ...
ATTCGCGTAAATTCCAGCCTGGTTTCGGTTCCCGTCGCTGTAACGGATGTTTCCGGACAGGTGATTACCGGTCTTTATATCGACGATTTTCACCTGTCGGAAGACAGCCGACCTGTGAAAATATCAGGGCTGGCGGACTCAAGCAGGTTGAATATCGCGCTGCTTTTAGACGTTTCCGGCAGCGTCAATCACAATTTTGAATTTGAACAAAACGCGGCGATTAACTTCCTGAAAAGAATCTGGAAAGAAGGAGACGTCGTCACCATCATCTCTTTCGATGAACAGTCGTATGTTCACCTAAAAAGCGGCGACAACCTTCAGGAAGCCATGTGGACACTGCGGCAGGTGCGTCCGACGGGGAAAACCACTTCATTTTTTGACGCCGTAACACTGGCCGCGCAGCTTATAGAACAATCGGCGGAGGAAGACACCCGGCAGGCGATAATAGTTATTTCAGACGGTGCCGACAACACAAGCAAAAGCAGCCTCGCTTCGACGCTCACGGAAATGCAGCGGCGAAACACGGTTTTTTATGCCATAAATCCCAGCGATTCCGCGATCGTCCGCCTGAACAGAGTAATAGCCAAGGGACAGGAAAATCTTGAGGCGCTCGTAAAAGCCACGGGAGGCCTGGTGTTTGTATCGGATGAAAATAGAGACCTTGAAAACATCTTCGGCAAAATATTATCGGAACTGCGCACGCAATACCTTATTATGTATTATTCCCTCATTCAGCGTATGGACGGGAAATTTCATACAATCGAAGTTTTCGTTCCCGGGCGACCGGAATTGAATATCCGCGCGCGGCCGGGGTTCCTTGCCGCTCCTCGTTAAATAGTTGAATATATTGACAATGTAAATAAATTCATAGCATAATCAATCTATTCTAAGTAAGAGGATGATGCTATGAGCCAAATTAATGTAAACATCCGTATGGACGAGGGACTTAAACAGGATTTTGAGTATCTTTGCGCTGAATTGGGCTTAAACATGTCGACAGCTTTCAATGTTTTTGCCCGGACCGTCGTTCGACAACATAAAATACCTTTTGAAATAGCTTTAGATACTCCTAACGCTGAAACAATAGAAGCAATCAAAGAAGTCCGACAGGCGAAGCGTAATCCAAATAAAAAACTCTATTCAAACTTTTCCGAGTTATTAAAAGAAGTTGAAGCCGATGTATAAGGTCTTCGCTACTACAAAATTCAAGAAGGATTTAAAACTAGCCATCAAACGGGGCTACAACATTTCGCTTATCGATGTAGTTATCACAATGATTGCGGAAGGCAAGCCCCTTCCGGAAAAGTATAAGGACCATCCGTTAAAAGGCGAATTTGAAGGCTGCAGGGAATGCCATATTACTCCGGACTGGCTTCTGATCTACGAGATTGCCGACGAAGAGCTGATTTTGTATTTAACAAGAACGGGAACGCACAGTGATTTATATTAACGGTTGTTACGAAGGCCACGAACTGATTTTGCAGTCTATGGTCGCCAATGACGTAAAGAAAATTTTTTTCTGCGGCGGAACGGACAATTTTTACTTCATGGAATCCGTGGCGAAACTCAAATCGCTCGGCAAGCCTTGCCCCGATCTTATCACGGTCCCGCACGAATCGGACGCGGTGTACATGAATATGGGATATTTCCAGTGGACGGGAAAACCGCAGGTAACGCTGCTTCACGTCGATTGTGGCACGATTAACGCCGGAAGCGCGTGGCCGGAAGCGTGGCAGGCCGGTGCGGGCATCGTCGTAATCGCCGGGCGTACGCCGTGGACTACGAATAATGAACTGCCGGGCGCGCGGTCGATCTCCGTTCACTGGCAGCAGGAAGTGTATGACCAGGCGGCTATAGTCCGGCAATACACAAAGTGGGATTACGAAATCAAAACCGTTGAGAACGCTCCACTGCTTATCCAGAGCGCGTTCCGCATAGCGGCGAGCGAGCCCTGCGGCCCTGTTTATCTTACGCTACCGCGCGAAGTCGCTGCGGCAAAAATCCCGGACGGCACCGCGATATGCGATCCTGACGCCTTCAAGCCGGCGGTATCGCCGCAGGGCGATTCGGCGGCGCTGCGCGAAGCCGCAAAAAAACTTGTGGAAGCGCAAAACCCGATAATTTTGGTAAAGAGCATGGGGCGTCACCCGGAATCGGTACCCACACTTGTAAAACTTGCGGAAAAACTTGCGGTTCCGGTTTTGTCTACGGACGTCTACATGAATTTTCCCAGTCGACATTGGGCGCGCGTGACCGAAGCCGATCTGCCAAACCGGGATGTGGTGCTGATTATCGATCACGACGTACCCTGGATTTGTGCCAATCCACCGAAAACCACGACTATTATCTCAATGGATTCCGATCCTATGCGTTTGAAACAGCCGCTCTGGGGTTTCCCGGTTCACATTCCGATTACCTGTGATTCGTCCAAAGCGCTTCCGGTTCTACTTGATATGACTGAGGAATTCATCACTGCCGGCGAAAAAAGTGTTTTTAAAGAACGCCGCGAGGCGCTTTCTGCCGCAAAGAAAATTACCGACGAAACGCTGCAGGCCGAAATCGAAAAAGCGCGGACGGCCCAGCCGATTTCTCCGCTCTGGATTAAGGAATGTGTGAACCAGGTTTCGGACGAAAACACGGTATTGCTGTGGGATATCTCGCCCATCGGTCAGGGAGATCGGACGCCGCCTGGTCATGTTTTCGCTCAGTACGCGGCAAATCTCGGCAATTCCTGGCCGCGCGGCATAGGAATCAAGATGGCCGCGCCGGATAAAATGGTTATCGCAAGCGGCGGCGATGGATCGACGATTTTCGCCAACCCCGAAGCGGCGCTCTGGACGTCCATGAAATACGGCGCGCCAATCCTATATATCGTCAACAATAATAACAGGTATGGCGCGGTACAGGTAAATCTTGACGCCTATGGAGGGGCCGAGAGCTGCGCGGGTAAAGCCGGATTCAACGGCTCTGACCTTTCGCCGTCGCCCGATTTTGCCATGATCGCAAAAGCTTTCGGCGCTTACGGAGAAAATGTGACGGAATCCGACAAGCTGCCCGGCGCGCTGCAACGCGGTCTTGACGCCGTCAGAGGCGGAAAATCCACCATCATTAACATCATCACGGTCGATAAATGAAATATTGAGGTAAGTGTATAAATCATGAATGATTCTTTCGACGAACACGCGGCCGGTGTGTTCCCTGACGAACTCGCGATTCTGAAATCCACCCTTTACCACCTGTCCGAAGGTGTTGTTGTCGCGGATCGTGAGGGCCGTTTTTTGCTCTGCAACCAGACCGCGCGAAAACTGCTGGAAGTCGCGGCGGACGGTGGCGCGCCACAGATGTGGGCCGATATAAAAGGCTGTTACAAGGCCGACGGACTGACGTCCTACGCGCCTTCGGAGATGCCCGACGCACGCGCCGTTTCCGGGGAAGATGTATCCGTCGAAATGTTTATCAAAAGCGAACATAATCCCTCGGGATTCTGGATCACGGCGCGGGCGGATCCGCTTCGCGGCGAAGACGGTGAAATACGCGGCAGCGTCGTGGTTTGTAACGACATTACCCGGAGAATAACACGAGATACGCGGATAAGGATTCTGACGGGCGCGGTGGAACAGACCGCCGACAGTATTATCATCACGGACCGGGGCGGCATCATCGAGTATGTCAATCCGGCGTTTGAAAGTACGACAGGATATAAACTTGAAGAATTGAAAGGTCTCACGCCGCGTATTCTAAATTCCGGCGTTCACGAGCGGCTGTTCTACGAAAACATGTGGGCGACGATTCTTTCCGGGAAAGTCTTCAGGGCTACGATGGCCAATAAAAAGAAGAGCGGCGAGGTGTTCTACGCGGAACAGGTCATCGCGCCCATGTGGGGACCGGCGGGAATCATTACGCACCTTGTCACGATTTTTCGTGACGCGACAGAACAGCGAAAATTGCAGGAACAACAGTTCCAGATGGGTCTGGCGCGCGCGGTGCAGCGCCAGTTTTACGAGGCTCCGCCGCCGTGTGTCGAGGGCTTCGACTTTGCCGCCGCCGCTTTCCCCGCCGACGCCATCGGTGGAGATTACCTGGACTTCGTATCAATGCACGACGGATGTATCGGATTCGCCATCGGCGATGTCTGTGGACACGGCCTGAGTTCGGCGCTCCTGATGGCCGGGTTGCGCGCATATATACGCGCGTTCGCGCCGCTGGAACACGATCCCGCCGAAATTTTTACCCGTACCAACAATGCCCTGGCCTCTGACATGGGGCCGGGTAAATTCATTACACTGGTTTACTGCCGGCTGAATCCCGCGACACGATCTCTGGTTTATTCCAGCGCGGGACACACGCCGGGATTTATTCTCGGAGCTAATGGCGAAATCAGGCTCATGCTGGACAGCTTCGACGTCCCTCTTGGAGTTATAGAAGAATATACGTTCAGTTCCAGCGATGAAATCACGTTGGAACCCGGGGACGTTCTGGCGCTTTTGACGGACGGGATTGTCGAATCGGAAAATCCTGAACAGAACAGTTTCGGCATGGATCGCGCAATAGGGTATGTCCGCGACCATCGCGGGGAAAGCGCCGGGGAAATCGTAAACGGCCTGTATCGCGCGGTACGCAAATTTTCCGACGGAATGCCGCAGGCGGATGATGTTACGGCAGTAATCTGCAAAATTTCGTAAGGAAACGCCGGTATTTTTTAAACCACGAATGAACATGAAAAAACGTCGATGAACGGGAAACTCGCGGAGCAGCGGTTTGAAGATATTGCGAACTTCCTGCCGGAACACACCTTTGAGTGCGGTCAGTGTTTTCGCTGGTCCAGGGAAAATGACGGAAGCTACGGCGGTGTTGTTTCAGGCGCGTATGCAAATCTTTCATACGCGACGTATCCCGGCGAAAAAAAACGCGGCGCGATTACGATCAGGAGCGACCTTTTTGCGGATGATCCTGTTCGCCGTGAAAAATACTGGCGAAACTATCTCGACCTTGACCGCGATTACACTGCCGCCAAACAAATACTCTCGGCAAATGACAAAGTTATGGCGCGCGCCATTGAAGCCGGTTGGGGTATTCGAATTCTGAATCAGGAAAAATGGGAAACCCTCGTTTCCTTCATCATTTCACAAAACAACAACATCCCGCGCATTACCGGGTGCATTGAAAACCTGTGCAGACAGTTCGGCGCGCGCGCAGGCGGATTCGGCGGCCGGGAGTATTACGCGTTTCCCGTCTTTTCCGACCTTGCGCGCTGTATTGGATTTGGCGCGGAAGACCTCGCAGCGGTGAGGCTTGGATACAGGGCAAAGTACATCGTGGATACTGCCGCCGCAGTATCGCTTGACGGCGGGGCGAAACTTGACTCGGGCGAAAGTCTGCCGCTAAAGGAGCTCGAATCATACCTGCTCTCACTGCCCGGCGTCGGGCCAAAGGTGGCAGGCTGCGTTATGTTGTTCGCCATGAAAAAGACGGAAGCTTTTCCCATAGACGTATGGGTAAAGCGCGTCATGAACCGGTTCTACGGCATGGACGAAAATAATCTTGCTGCGATAAAAGACTACGCCGGTCATAATTTCGGAAACCTGGGCGGGCTTGCCCAGCAGTATCTATTCAACTATATCCGGGTTAGCGTAATATCTCCAGCAGACGGTTGAGGCCGGGAATCCTGTCAAGCACGCCGCCGCCCGTGTCGCGTTTTCCGCCATGCAATGTGCAATATTCTACCGGCTCGGTTCCGGATACGAAGACTTCTCTCCTGGTGGAAGAGCAGTCGGGCATGGCAAGCATAAGCGTGTCCGAATCAATGTTGACCGAAACAATCCCTTCGGGACGATCAAACGGGCGCATGTTTGAAAATCCGGGAAGCTGCGCCGCCAATCTCATGAATTCACCCCAGACGAGTCCGGCCGAATTGCCGCCGGTGAGCTGCAAATCACGGTTATCGTCAAACCCGATCCATACGATGCAGAGAAGATTGGATGTGTAGCCCGCAAACCAGCCGTCCCGCGAAGATCCGGTCTTTCCCGCCGCAGGCGCGCGGAAGCCACGGGTGCGTACGCCCGCTCCCGTTCCGTAATTAATGACGTCTTCCATCAGGTTAGTGACCAGGTAGGCGATGCGAGGATCAAGTACGCTCCGCCGATTCGGCTTGACCAGGTTGAGCAATGTGCCTTCGCTGCTGACGACGCGCATAAGCATTTCCGGTTCGCAGCGGATGCCATGATTGGCGAAAGCCGTATAACCTTTGGCAACTTCTAGTGGAGTCATTTCATACGCGCCAAGCGCAACGGCCGGCGTCGGCCTGATGTCCGACCGTAATCCAATACGCTTGGCGAAAGCGGTGATGCGGCTATAGCCGAGTTCTTCTGCCAGCTTCACCGTAGCTACATTGAGTGAACGCCTCAACGCCTCGCGCAGCGTCACCTCTCCAAAGAAGTTTTCTCCATAGTTGTTCGGCGTGTAACCCTTTGGGTCGAATTCTAAATCAAACGTGGTCGGTTCATCGACGACAGTGGAAATGGGCGTATAAACAGTCCCGGCGGATTCGAAATTCAGCGCGGTTTCCAGGGCGGCCGCGTAAACGAAAGTCTTAAATACCGAACCGGGCTGACGGTTGGCAAGAGCGCGGTTCAACTGGCTCTGCGCGTAATTGCGTCCGCCCACCAGCGCCTTGATTTCACCCGTATGCGGATCCATGGCTACCAACGCCGCCTGAGGAAGCGGAACAGCCTCTCCACGCGCGCGCCAGCGGGCAAAAGTATTTTCCAGTCGTTCATCGACGCCTTTAAGGCCGATTTCGACGGCTTCAATGGCAGCGCGCTGCAAATCAGTGTCAAGCGTGGTGTATATACGATAGTTTTGCTCTATCAGTTCCTCTTCTGAAAATTTTTCCAGCAGATCGTCTTTAACCATATCGACGAAATGTCCGGAAGGACCGGTGCCCTGGCCGCTGCGCACAAGTTCAAGCGGCGACTTTTGCGCTTCCACGTATTGTGCATAAGTAATAACGCCGTTGTCCAGCATCTGTCCAAGTACGCGGTCGCGGGCTTCGGCCGCACGTTCCGCTCCCCGCTCCGAAGATGCGTACCTGTTGGGGGCGCGGATAATCCCGCCGAGAAAAGCGTAGTGCTGCAGGGAAAGCTCCCGCAGGTCTTTGTCGAAATACGCTTTCGCCGCTTCTCCAAAACCATGTACCGCGAAGCTCCCCCGGTTTCCGAGGTAGACTTCGTTGGCGTACAGTTCAAAGATATCTTCCTTTGTGAAGCGATTTTCGAGAACCAGCGCCATGCCGATTTCCTTGACCTTGCGCTGCCACTCGCGTTTCGTGGAAAAGAAAAAACTGCGGGCCACCTGCATCGTTATGGTGCTGGCGCCCTGCGCCATCGTCCTGCTTCGTATGTCGCGCAATGCGGCGCCCATCACCCTGATGGGGTCGAGTCCCGGATGATCGAAGAATCTTTTATCTTCCGCGCTGAGTATCGCCTGCCGGAAAAGGTCCGGAAAATCGGAGTAGCGCATCGGGCGGCGTTTTTCCCTGGAAGCGCCGAAAAGGCTGGAAATCAGTTCCGGTTCAATTTCCGCCGATAGCAGACGCCCGCCGGTTTCGAGCGATGTCAGGCCACTGATCCTGCCGTGGTTAAACTCAATTGCTACGCCGTTTTTACCGCCGAAATAAGAGCTTGCCGCCGGTTGAATCTGTATGGAGTTTCCTGTTCGTGTGATTCGCCCGGCTGCCGCCGCATCGTTGACGGTGGAATATCCGGATATTTTCAGGTATGAAACAAGATTATCGGGATCCAGTTCTTGACCGACGGAAACACGTTTGGGTGAAGTAAAAATCAGGGATTCGCCGTAAATGCGCTTGCCGGACAGCCGTTCGTCTATCAGTTCAGAAAATGAGCGGTAATAATAACCCGCTATTCCAGCCGCCACGAAAGTGACGACGAGAAACAGCCCGAAAAGCAGTTTGAAAAATGGAAATTTCCTTCGGCGTTTACTCCGTTTTTCCGATTTTGGTTTTTCCGGTTTTTTACTCACGGCACCCTCTGAAAGAGATAAAGGGTACTCCGAAATTCTCCGGGCCGCCAGATTCGCATGCAATTATTTTATCCGTCAAAGCATGGTAAAATATTTTATGCACGGGAATGAATTATGACAGACAAGCATATCCGACTGACGACACTTACTTCCGCCGCAGGTTGAGCGGCCAAAATGGGGCCTGATGCCCTGGCGCAGGTGCTGCGCCCTCTCGGCGGAATCTTTGACGCTCGGGATTTTCCCAATCTGCTGGTTGGACTTCAAATCAGCGACGATGCCGCGGTGTATAAAATCAGCGAGGAAGAGGCGATCATTCAAACGCTCGATTTTTTCACGCCGGTCGTGGATGATCCGTATGAATACGGAGCCATTGCCGCCGCCAATTCCATGAGTGACGTTTACGCCATGGGCGGCGAAGTGACGCTTGCGCTGAACATCTGCGGTTTCCCCTGCGGTCTTGAACCGGAAATCCTTACGGAAATTCTGCGCGGCGGCGCTGAAAAAGTCAGAGAGGCCGGAGGAATTATCGCCGGAGGCCACACGATTGACGCAAAAGAACCGCTGTATGGTTTGTCCGTGCTAGGTCGGGCACATCCGGACAAAATCTTCACCAAGGCGGCAGCTCGCCCCGGAGACGCGCTGATTCTCACCAAGCCGCTCGGCGTCGGCATCATTACCACGGCTGCAAAGGGCGAGGCTGCCAACGCCGAACACGTCGCCGGCGCCGTCGCTTCCATGAAAAAACTCAATTGTAACGCTTCACGGATTCTTCGGAAGCTCGGAGTGCGCGCCTGCACGGATATTACCGGATTCGCGCTGCTCGGGCACGCCTTGGAAATGGCGGAAAAGAGCGGCGTCGAGATGCATTTTTCGCTGAACGCCGTTCCGTTTCTGGACGGCGTGACGGAATACGCGAATCAATGGCTTTTTCCGGGTGGCGCGTCACGTAATCGGAAATACTATGAAAACCGCGTCGAATTTGCTTCAGGCATTCCTGAAGAGATGCGCAGTCTTCTTTTTACGCCTGAAACGTCGGGCGGACTGCTCGCGGCTATTCCGGCTGAAAAAATCATGGCGGCGGAAACCCTTTTCGCCGAAGCCGGGCATCCCTTTTGGCTGATAGGCAATGTAAGTGAAGGTGGTAATTGCAAAATCATAGTTACTTGAACCACGGATGAACACGAACTTAAAAGATAGCAAGCGCCGTAGGCGCATAACGTGAATAACCGTCGGTGAAGCGAACAACGTGAACGAAACCGGCGGGTTAGAACCAGTTCTTCTTTTTGAAATACAACATCGTTCCGGCTATTATGCCGGTCATTATCAGGCAGATTCCCGTAAACGCCAAAGGTGATTCGTCGAAAGGTAAGTCTACGTTCATTCCGTACATCCCGCTCAGCCAGGTCAGGACGCCCAGGATTACCGTGTAGATCGTGAGGATTGAAATAACCTTGGTCGTTTTTAATTGGGCCATGGTGCCGGAAATATCGAACAGGCTTTCCGTGCTTTCTCTGGAAATCAAGATCAGGCTCAGAATTTTATCGGTCTTGTACTGCAAATCCTCGAAATATACGTCCAGATCACCTTCGTAGAAATTTACCGTCGCGGTTTGCAGTTCGCCCAGAATTTCGCTGTGCGGGGCGATGATATGCCTCATCAGAATGGCGTTGCGTTTTTTCATCATGAGTTCAAGGAGCAGTTCCTCATTAACGGAGTCGCTGTCGGCCACCACGTCTTCGATTCTCACGAGATCCCTTGCAAATTTTCCAAGCCCCACCAAGGCCTTGTCGTACATTGCGTCGATAATTTTGTAAAGTATGTAATATGGAGAAAGTTTAAACGCTTCGGCGTCTTCTTCCGCAAGTTCAGCGTGATAAGTGTCCTGAATTTTTTGTATGTTGTTCGTCATGTGGGAAGTTATGGTCAAAATGTAGTTCTTCCCTAAAACCGCGTGCAGCGTGTTTGCGAAGTGCTTCTTGGCCTTTTCGTTATACTTCGGGAACCGAATGACCAGAAATATGCAGTCGTCATACACATCAATCTTGTCCTGCGTGGTGAAATCCATCAAATCCTGCTCGACTATTTCGTGCAGATTGTATTTTTCAATGAGCGACGAAACGTCTTTTTTTGGGGGATTGACCATGTGTGTCCAAGTCATTTCACCGGCTGTAAGGCTGCCTTTTATCATAATAAAAATACCCCGAATTAATAGTTTTATGCCGGTCGGGAGTATAAAACCGCGGAAGTCGGCAGACAACCTGAAAATGAAATATCAGGGCAAACGATTCGCCGGCGCGGGCAGTTATACCCGCGAACGAAATGATTTTCCGTTGGATGCGCGAGGATTTTTGACACGAGGCAAGGAAGGTTGAGCGCGGCGTACTCAATAGTACGTAAGCGAAACCTGACGCCGC
>Ga0082212_10012983_pt1 | contig 10451 bp, 13 predicted proteins | sample TergutNt197P3_FD_71548 | JGI IMG/M metagenome (GOLD analysis project Ga0082212, IMG submission 71548) | Neocapritermes taracua P3 segment gut microbial communities from Petit-Saut dam, French Guiana - Nt197 P3 | ecosystem: Host-associated > Arthropoda: Insects > Digestive system > Gut ...
AGAAAACCTTAATCAAAGATACCAGATATTAATAAAACAGAACGAGGAAAATACAGCGAAAAAAGACACAGAAAAAGATTATCATAAATTGCTGAAAGATATAGTGTTGTTTGATAAAGCAGATAAATCTATTTTATGCCAGTTAATACGCAGAATAGAAATCGACCAAGACAGAAACATTTATATCAATTACAATTTCGATAATCCATTTTTAGAAGGGAGTGTAGAAAGATTCGTGTAAACGCATAATTAGGGAAAAAATTGATAATAATACAAATACAATTTTGCGTTACAACAGGATAGTGCAATGCGGGAGCGCAACATGAGCGGTTGTAGCGATTTTGGGGAGAGAGTGGTTTGGGAAAACCGCTCTTTTTTTGCTCTCTCCCCAAAACAAACGCGAAAAACTCAAGGATAGTATTTTGACAACGAAAATCGTCACGAAACTGACTTGTCTGACAGCCTGTCGTCAAAGAAAATCAGGAACTGTCCTGCAATCTGTCCCCAGTTGTAAACCGGCATAGACCATTTTTTGGTGATTTGCTTGACTGAAAGATATACGGATTTTTTCAGAGCCTCGTCAGTCGGGTAAATTACCTTGTTTTTAGTATATTTACGCAACATACGATGAAACCCTTCGACTGCGTTGGTCGTGTAGATGACTCTCCTTAATTCTTCAGGGTATTTGAAAAACGTTGATAATTCCGTCCAGTTCTCGTCCCATGACTTCGTGATTTGCGGATATTTTTTGTCCCACTTCTCGCGAAACTCTTCGAGTTTGTACTCGGCTTCGTCTGTCGAAGCGGCAGTATATACTGCTTTTAAGCCTGCCATTACCGATTTGATGTCTTTGTATGACACATATTTTGTCGAGTTTCTTAACTGGTGTATGATACATAACTGCTGTTCTGTTTTCGGAAATACGGTTTCTATTGCTGCCGTCAATCCGCTAAGATTATCGTGACACGCTATCAAAATGTCCATTACTCCACGGTTTTTCATCTCATTGCATACCGTTGTCCAGAATGACGCGCTCTCATTCTCGCTTATCCATAAACCCAAAATATCTTTTCTCCCGTCCATATCTACGCCGAGAACACTATATACGCACTTATTTATTATTCTGCTGTCTTTCTTCACTTTAAACACGATTCCGTCAAAAAATACGATTGGATATACTCTCTCCAACGGGCGGCTCTGCCATTCTACTACTTCCGGCAATATTTTATCTGTGATTCGGCTTATCAGGCTCGCGCTCGCTTCCACTCCGTATATATCCCGCAAATGCTCCTCGATGTCCCGCGTACTCATGCCCTTCGCATACATCGCGATGATTCGCTCCTCAAGGTTTTCTGTCTTTTTCTGATACTTCTCTATCACTCTCGGCTCGAACTCTCCGTTTCGGTCGCGTGGTACTTTTAGCTCGCTCTCCCCGAACTCGCTCTCTATTGTTTTTACGTTATATCCGTTTCGACTGTTTCCGCTGTTATTTCCTTTTTTCTCGCTTTTTTCGTATCCCAAGTGTTCGTCCATTTCACATTCGAGCATCTCTTCTATTGTCCCTTTGAACAGGCTTTTGATTAATTCCTGTACCTCGTTCATATCTTTACAATTCCGCGCCAGCATTCCGGCTAATTCTTTTTCTTGTTCGTGCATTGTGGGTTTCCTCCATTCTTTTACTGTCCCTATTATTTCCACTTACACGTACTTTTATACAGTCTCAACCATTGCCCGGATTATTTTGTTATTTATATAAAAAATTATTCGTCATCATCATCTTTTGGCTCAATAAAATAATCAATTTCTTTTTGGATTTCGCTGTTCAAAAAAGATTTACGACGTTCCAAACGTTCTTTTGCTTCAATCATAATCGCTTTTATTTTCGCCTCGAATTCCGCTTTCGGCGGTAAATGCGTCCAATACTCCGCAACGGCGATACCTGCCTTATCCATTTCAAGCAGTTCGATCTTTTCGCGGTTAGCCGTCGCACAGAGTATAATACCAATCGGAGTTTCTTCGCCCGGTTGACGTTCGTATCTGTCGAGCCATTTTAAATATAGCAACATTTGCCCCATATGCTCTGCTTTAAATACGCCGAGTTTTAATTCGATAGCGACAAGCCGTTTTAATTTTCGGTGATAAAAAAGCAAATCCAAAACAATATCTTCTCCATCTAAAATCATTCGTTTCTGCCGTTCCACAAATGAAAAGCCGTGACCGAATTCGAGTATAAACGCTTCAATGTCCGCGAGTATGGCTTTTTCCAAATCCGCTTCAAGATAATTTTCTTTTAGCTCAAACATATCAAGTAGATATGGGTCTTTGAATATATTAAACGGAACAGCCGACTGTTCTGACAATTCATTATTGGCAATTTCGCGCCGTTCATACGCTTTGCGTGATATTTGATTGCGAAGTTGCCGAACGCCCCAATTCCGTATAGCGACTTCCTGAGCATAATATAACTGCGCTTCTATAGATTTTAGTGGTAAAAGTTCCAATATATGCGACCAACTCAATTTTGCCGACAGCGTCGGCAAAATCTCCAAGTCAGAAAAACGCTCTGCGAAAAGCGACATACGGTAAATATTTCGTTCAACAAAACTTTTTCCGTATTTTGCCGTTAATTTTGCCGACAGCGACGACAAAATCTGTTTTCCGTAAGCGGCGCGTTTATTTCCGAGTACAGTCGAATTGATATATTGTCCGACTTCCCAAAACATCATTGTATTTTCGTGATTAGCGTGAGCGTAAGCGCGATATTTTCGGTTTTCAATAATCGCCGCAACGCGCTCAAACAACGTAGCTTCATCCAAAAGCTCAATGTTCTGCTCGATAGGAATCAACGCTTCAATTTTATTTTTATCTTTCTTGTTCTTTGCCATTCGGTTATTTCCTCATTAATTATATAAAAATTAAATCAAATTAAATCATTTTTCGCATATTTTATTTATTATATTATATCAAAAAATAATAATTTTTTCAACAATTTTGCCAGATATATTATTTGGAAATTTTGAGTTTCGTTTATTTTTAACTTTTTCTTATCGTATCGATAGCCAGATACGAATACAACATATGCACACCGTCTTTTTCATATACCGGCATATTCGTCGCTACATAAATTATGATTTTTGCACCGGCTTTTATCCTTTTTAACTTTTGCCCTACCGTTACATTTATCATACGGTCGTCTGGCGTTCGGAGAAGAACCGTTTTAATTCGCTTTTTTAATGGTGTCACGGTAACGGCGAAACATTCGCCGCTGATTACCCTATAATCGCCGATGACAGCACGGCGAAAAAGCGAAAATGAATTGAAACAGAAAAAAATTATAATAATGATACAAGCTAACACAGAAAATAAATCCATTGTGTAGGAAAACAAAACTATAGTAACAAATAAAGCGGCTATTCCATAGCCAAGCCTGCACAGAATCTGTTTTTGCAGCGGCCCGGGTATTTGCTTGAATGCTTTTAACATATATAATCAACCTTTCTTTATATTATACAAGAATAACGCGTTTCTTTTTCAATAACCCCAGTACGGCGGAAACGGTATTGTTCCGAGCGGAGGATTTTCCCATTTCCACTTGCAGTATATTGTCAAATATCGTTTTTGGTGTATATATGGCATGGATAAGGGTATGCCGGTTGTTTTTGCCGAAAAACATCGGGCCGGGTATGATTTTTTGTTCCGTCAAATATACGAGTTCGCTTATATTGAGCTTGAATCCGGCGTTTTTCAACCATATCCATATTAATTTTTCTTTTCTATTTAACGGGAAACGTGGAAAAATCGGTTTTGCCAAACATATCACGCAGTTGTTAAGCAACTGGTAATCTGCCGCTGTTTCATCAGGCTCCGCTACCTCAACCAAACCCATGGATTCAAGCTCTTTGAATTCCGAATGTTCCCCGGTGGTATCGTTGTATGCAACACCGAACCTGCCTGCCAGCCATAATTTTGCCTGTTTGTCATGCAGGGGATATTCGCTCCCGCATCTGGATACGTTAATGTTGTTTATACCGGATTTCCTATATATTATGCCTTTCGAGATATCAATATCAAAAGTTAATCAAGAATAAACGGTTCGATATGACGCAAATATTTGAAATGCCTGATGAGAGTTATGTAATTGTCCGGACTTCAATAGATTTAGACGATTACACCGACGAAGAAATCAATAATTATGTGACAAGTTATTATAATTCGGCAGACGGATTATCTGACGGAATCATCGCGGAATGTATATTTGAATCGTTGCAGCCCATTGAATATAATTATCAACGCTACGTTGAAACAATCAATGACGCTACGGAAGCGATTTACAGTATTATAATTGAAAAATAAAAAAATTTATTTAAAACGAAGGAGAAAATATGAATAAAATAACAGAAGCATTCCATTTAATGGACACAATGAAAAAGCGTTATTTACAACTTGAATATTTATCTAAAGAAAACCAGCTTGGTCATTCAAGATGTATTAACAATATTCAAAGCATAGATGAATTTGCCGCATTTATAAAAGAGGATATAGAATATATGGAAAACTATATCCCGGAAGCAATCATTGAATTTTTAGACGACGGAGATTATGAAATCTACACACATACCAATTACGGCAATAAATTTTGGAATGAAATAGAACTGCCGTATGAAGTTCAACGGTATTTTGATATTTTCCAAAACCTTATGGGCGGCGGATTAAAAGATATGTCAAAATATGAATTGCAATTTTATGATTTATACCCAAACAGCCTCTATTTCGATGATTTAGAATCATTGGAAAAGCTTATTAAAGCAGAAGATTTAGCGCCGTTTACTGCTTATGAAAATGATAATGGAATAAGCAATGAATTATATTCCGCATAAAACATTTAATTGATTTTATTTAAAACAAAAAAGGAGAAACCACAATGAAAACGAAAAAAACAATAATCGGGATTACCGGCACTTTCACCGGTGAATTTAACCAGGAAGAAATCAAAGATTTATTAGTTAAAGCAGGTTTTATTGGAATTGAACTGACAACCATACCTTTCTTTTACGATTGGGCGGCAGGGCTGCCGAAAGAAAGTATTCCGGGACTCAGGCAACAATGTATTGATTCGATGGACGATTGGCGAGACGACAGAATCCAGTACGGCATAGAATGCTGTATCAAAGAGGCCATCGAAGAATCGGACTCAGATATTCCCGAAGAATTGGCAAAAGCTATTTATAGCGGTACGGTCGATGATTCAAAAAAAGAATATGATATTGACGCTATCGAATTAATCATTGATTTAATTGAAGGCGCAATAAATAAAATAAATACAATAAAGGAGTAAAAACCACAATGAAAACTTTTTATATTCCTGTTCATTTTTACGAACAGGATGAAACAGACGACGAATTCGTGATGATTATTACATCGCGGGATATCGGCGGCGACGAATTGCAAAAACGGCTTACAGCCATCAAAAACCGGTTTATGAAACAGCAGGATGATGATTCGGATTGTAACGAAGAAATAGTTGACGCTATTTTTGACGAACTTGCCGATGAGATAAATGGGGTTTGGTGTTATTGCAACACTCTGCCTGAACTGGTCATCGGCAATCCTGAAGAAAAAGCAGAAAGAACCGGAAACCTTGAAGCAATCGGTATAGAAAGCCTTGCACGCTTATTAATACGGCTTAATCCCGGCGATAGTATGTGTTTTTACGAGTCATACGATAAAGAAGACATCGGACACATTTTTTGTGCCACGACGATAAAAAAATATGAATCCTATGTCATATATATTAATTGTTTCGGCGGCGGGCTTCCGTTTATTTTTGATATTACGGTTTATGATCAGGACCTGAAAAAATTCAAAGAAAACCTGAACGGGTATTTGAACGGCATGGACCAATTCAATGATTATGTCTATGTAGATTCGAGTTTCGTCGAAGGACATGATTCCGATGAATAACATCGATTTTATAAAATGGTTCAAAGAAGTTATCAAAACAAAATTAAAGTCAGGCTTAAAAGTAATTTATAATTATTACATGGCTTCGAAAGAAGAACAACATTAAATCCGGATGTTATATAACATATGGATTATTTTATTTATTTGGAGGTGAAAAATTATGTCAATGAGAAACTACGGCATATATGTGCAGGGAGCGATCATCAAAAAAGAAGATTTCGACCCTGTAAAAGTCATTCTGGCAGTCAGCGAAAAAATATGCAGGATTACGCTGCCGGATAATATTAAAACTGCGTTGAATCTTAATATTTTTAATCGCGATGTAGCTCTGGAAGTCTGCGAACTTCTTGAAGTAGAGATTGAAGATGAAAACGAATTGCAAGATTATTCGTATATTTCGGATAAAATAATCGACGAAGCTCATTTGCCGGAATGGTTCGAGGAATCAGAATCGCCGCTCATGGGAACAGATGGAATAAGCATTTACGCTTTTTCCGAAATAGAAGGCGATTTTTGTTATGACGACGACGAGCATAGCGACGAATATATGGCAGATGGCTATATGTTCTCGTTATATTCTCCGTTAGTCTGGAATATACGGAAACGTAACGATTGGAAAACAAAAGCAGAAATCGTCCAGCAAATCAGCGAAACGGCTAAACCGTTGCTGAAAGATGGTATCGACTGGGATAAACGGCTGGGTTCCCTTATAGGTTCAACATTCGGATAACGTATTGTTATCACAACGCACAACAGGAGAGCTTTTTTTATAAGGCTCTCCTGTTTATACTTAAAACGAAAATATAATAAAAGGAGAAAAATGATTATGAATAATATTTACAGATACTCGATAAATGACGGGGCTGCGGGCGGAATAGTATTCGCGGATACTATTTCCAACGCAAGAATAATACTGAAAAATAAGTATAAAAAAGATTTTGAAATACTCGAAAACGACGACGGTAATCCGGATTTTCTTAAAGTATGGAAATGGGCTGAAGATGAATATTATGATAAGGATTATTTAGACGTCGTTGAATGTTATGGATTATGAATTACAGAAAGAAGGGATTTTATGAGCGATATAAAATTAATCAAGCTCCCGGAGATAACGCGGGGCCGCATCGACCGGATCACAGTTTTTTCGGATTTTCTTGAACTGGCAGCCATTCAAATCAGCAACCGGGTCGATCCGGTTCATTATAAGCAGCGCGATGAACGCGCAAAACAAATCAATGAATCATACACTGAAAAAGAACATGCGGAAATGCGCCGGTATTTCGAGGAGATTTGCCGTCAAATACAACAAAATACCAATGCCGGAATATGCGAAGATATTATCAGCCGCGTTTTCGAGGAATCAGGATTCGCCCGTAACAGTCAAGAGCAGTCTCCGCTTGGTTTGGCAAGAGTGGTCGCAGGGGTCGGTATGGGCAGTAATTTCAAAATACCCGAACACGGATATATCACGCTGGATGAACCCACTTGCGGCAGCGGTTCGCTCATACTGGCGTATGCTGAAGCGATGACGGCTAACAACTTAAACTATTGCGAGCAGCTTGTAGTCAAAGCCTCTGACAAAGACCCTAAATGTTGCCACATGGCGTATATCCAATTAGCGTTATACGGTATTCCCGCAGTTGTTATTCACGGCGATACAATATTAGTGAAAGAATTTTCGCGCTGGTACACGCCAATGTACGTAATCGGCAACTGGGTCTGGAAGCAGCCGGTTGGTTTTACCGACGGTAAAAACAGCGACGATGAAATGCTGAAACGTATGACAGAGCCGTTATACGGCGCAATACGGAAAATACAAAATGTATATAATCTATAAGGAAAAAATAATATGGTAAAAATAGAATTATAATACTATACTGTATAAAACACAGTTATCAATCAAAGAACGGGAGAGCATCATATAGCTTTCCCGTTTTGTTTTATATTTTTAAGATTTCGTAAAAATATAAATCGTTTATATTATATTTATTTTTATTTGATATAATATTTTAACAGTGTAGATAAAAAATATTCTCTGCGTCGGCTTTGCTGTTGGTTGGCGCGAATATTGGAAAATTTATATTTTGAACAAAAAAATTTTTAAAAATATTTATCAAAACCCCTTGACTTCAACTTTACGTCGTAGTTTATAATAGTTATAAAGGGATTTGTGCATAAAAAACGGCAATTTCTCAAAAAAATAATTATTATAGGAGTAAATTTTATGAACGAATTAATCAAGGTCAGAGATATATCGTTAAAATATGATATATCCACCCGCGCACTCAAATACTATGAAGATATGGGACTGATAGCCAGTACCAAAAGCGATGATTACGCATACAGAATGTATGACGAGGAGGCAATCAGACGGTTGGAGCAGATACTTATACTGCGTAAATTGAATATAAGTATCAAAGATATTCAACGCATTTTCAGCACAGCAGGTTCGGAAGTTGTGTTGGAGGTGCTGAACAAAAAAGTCGAAAATATAGACGAAGAAGTTGCGCTATTACATGAACTGAAAGAAATTGTACTGGATTTCATACACGAAATAGAGCGGTTGAACTTCGCTGAAAATTCCGATATAAAGTTGCTTTACGATAAAGCGAAAGAAATCGAAACGCAGTTGATAAGCGTTGATTATATCGGAAAACCCTCAAATGTGAGCCGTTTGCTTGAGGTGACGGATAAACTCAAAAAAAGACAGAACATTAGAATCGTTAATTTACCCCCATGCAGAATGATTACTACCGGAGACCGCGACGGAGACCTCAATAATGAAAAGTGGGAGCGCTTTGGCAAGTTATGGAGCAAACTGGACGAGCAGAGAAAAGATAAATTCTTTCAAAGAGATTTTGCGGTTCATGTGAAGCCGCCCGAAGAAGGCCACCGTGCAGAATGGTGGTATGCGATTGAAGATTGGGTGAGCGAAAAAGACGTAGACGGCTTTGAAATTTTCCAATTCGAGGGCGGGCTTTTCGCGACCGCCATGACCTATGATTGGGACGACAACATTACCGTTAAAGCGTATTACAACCTGATGGATTGGATCGCCGAACACGATAGGTTTATGTACGATGAACGTCCCGGGCACCATGTCATGTTTAATGCACTCGGAGCAGATGATCCAACCCGTTTGGGATTCATACAGGGAGAGTATTATTTTCCGATTGGTATCAAAAGGTAATCCTCAATAACAAGCATTTACGTGTGTACCGTTAAAATTCAAGCGACTTCGTAATTATAAAAATTATCTAATATAATATTAAAAACACGGTTTCAATGATAGCCTTGCTTTTAATGATATAGTTATTCATTATATACATTTCTCAATAAATCCGTTATATCTTTAACGGTTACGCCGGAAACCCCAAGATTTTTCATATCGGGCGGCTCTTTTTCAAAAGCCTCAATAAAACGCGCCATATCTGTATGAACGCCTGCCGGAACCGCACATGATTCGTTGCCCGTTAATAAAGCAGAAAGACGCGCAACATCGTTTTTATGCTTTTGTATGTCTTTTTCGTCTATCTGCTGTCCTGAAGCCTTCCTGTCGGTTAAATCCAGCCATGCCTTTGCTTTGAACAATATAAGGTATGTATGAGGCAAGATAGTTACATCCGACAGAACCGTCTTGCCCGTTAATAATAATTGATAATAATCGTTGTTCAGCAGTATAGCGGAAAGGCTTGATATTTCGTCGCCTAAATAAAGCGGCCTGCAATCATAGGAATTTTCATCAAATACAGAATCCGACTTGGCGAAAAGTTCAATCATATACGGGAAATCCGGGGTTTTCGGTTTATCGAACCGGTAAAATTGCGGCGAACCATTACTCTTGACCCGATTTTCATAACCGCCTTCCCTGATAAAATCCCAAAACCGCCGCCCGAACTCCGGCGTCAATGCTTCAATAATCAATACCATATCCAAATCTTTAGTGGCCCTGAACGGTAAATCTGCTTCATTGAATACAATATCGCAGGCAGCTCCGCCAATTAAAACATATTGATTCTGAAAATCGCGGAAAAATTCTTTGAAAACTTCCAATCCTCTAACCATTCAATTTATCCTCCAATATCTGTTCTATCGCCGCTTCCACACGCGGATCTGTTTTTTCTTCGTCTGTTAAAGACAGTATTGCCGTCAGAGGGTCAACAGCGGAAGTATCATGATATTCTATTTCATAACGCATCACCTGCATAATTATATCAGGAGTTTCATCTTTCGGTATTTGCGGAAGTTTATTTAACCCTAATGCGTTGGCGGTATTTTTAGATACAGCATAAGCTGTACAAGAATTATCGGAGAGCATGGAGTAATGGCACACGGCTGACAAACCGCCTAACTTCGCAGTTTCTATATTTATTTGTTTGTCAAAACGGTACTGCGAGGCAACCGGATTTCTAAGAAAAGGCTGAATTGTTTCCCACAGAGTGCGGCGGCTGTCTTCCCAAATAAAACGTCTCATCTTTTTTTCCGATTTT
>Ga0082212_10012985_pt1 | contig 10450 bp, 10 predicted proteins | sample TergutNt197P3_FD_71548 | JGI IMG/M metagenome (GOLD analysis project Ga0082212, IMG submission 71548) | Neocapritermes taracua P3 segment gut microbial communities from Petit-Saut dam, French Guiana - Nt197 P3 | ecosystem: Host-associated > Arthropoda: Insects > Digestive system > Gut ...
TAGATTTTGATTTTACGGGTGTCGGCGGCAGGCTTAAAGACCTCCGGCTCGGTATCCCCGGCATTGATTGCGGTTAAGAGTTGGTCTATTTCATCCTGCGACAGTACTTCAGTCAAAGGTTTACAATTCCATTACGTCAAGTTTATTAAATAAAATCCCCCGTACCTTGGCCGTATCCAGGTACCGATTATTGAGGATTTCCCGAATTTCCTGTTTGAGCCTGTCTTCGTTTTCAGGCGTCAGATCGGAATAATACTTACTGGCAAAATAATTCCTGGTAAAATCCCTGAGCTGATTTACCCGGCCGGTAAGCTCCGTCTGGGCTGCGTTGTTGTTCAAGTCATATTCAATCAGCATATCCACAACTACGGTGTGGGACTGATCCCTTGTACGGGTATTTAACTGACCAATCAGGGTAAAAGTAGAAAACTGGGGTCTGGTTCCGATATATTCGGAGGTAGGATCCAGCACAGTTTGTGCTTCACCGCGACTATTAAGGATTTTATAGGTTATAACCGCTACAGTAACGATAAAAATGAGCGCTCCAAGGCCTATGGCAACGAATTTTAACAAATTCGGCAATAAACCACCGAGTCCCTTGCCTTTTTTCGACCCGCTATCTACACCGGAATCTTCTCCGCCTAGATCCAGGCCATCATCATCACCCATTCTGGTACCTCCCAACTCCCAGAGGCCTTTTCATGAGGAAACAAAAAGCCTCCATAATTATACACATTATTAACAATTAACTCAAGTAGTTTGTACTTTATTATACTATTATCGGAAAAATCATGACTGAAATGAAGAATGGGCAGGTATAATTTACAGTGTGTCAAAACGACGCATTAATAGTATATAAAAAACCTCATTCGGTGATTAAGCGTTGCTGCTGAATATCATTTGCTTTAGATGTCCATTCGGCAATTTTTATTTCCAATTCCTCTGAAATGCCGTCCAGTTCTTTTTTAATTGCTTTTGCCTTTTCTCCGTTAGAGTAGATTTCCGGTTTTACCAAATCTGCTTCCAAAGCGTTTTTTTCCCTTTCCAGCCTTTCCAGTTCAGCAAGTATTTCTTTTTCTTCCCGCTCCAGCCGGCGTAAAAGTGTTTGGCGCTGTTTTTGCAATTCGCGTTGTTCGGATGCTCCAAGCGGGCGATCTCCGCCGGCTTTTATCAGAATTACCGGATCTAAAGCTAATGACTTTCCCTGTCCTAAATCCTGCTTTACAGCAATAGATGAATCCGGCGAAATTGACAAATCATTCTCCTCAGCTCCGGATCTCCTGAAGAGATCAGGCGATTCTCCTCCAGGCGCCGCCCGCGAAGCTGGCGCCGTCCGCAAAGCTGGCGCCGCATCTTCCTGTTCAATCCGTTCCAGATAATAACCGTAGTTTCCGTAAAAGAGCCGGGCCGCCGAAGGGCCGTCCTTGTCTATTCCGGCAACGTGTTCTTCAGGTGCTCGCAGTTCCAGAGTTTTGGTTGAAAGAGCTTCCATAAAAGCCCGGTCATGTGACACAAAAATAATCGTTCCCTGAAAAGCAAGAAGGGCATCGAGCAGCACATCCTTGGAATGAATATCCAGATGGTTTGTCGGTTCGTCCAATACAAGAAGATTGACAGGCCGGAGGAGGAGGCGAAGCAGGGCAAGACGGCTTTTTTCACCTCCGGAAAGAACAGAGACTGGTTTGTAAACATCGTCTCCGCGAAATAAAAAAGCTCCAAGCATATCACGTATTCTGGGTATAAGGGCTGTCGGAGCGGAATTTTCCATAAAAGCAAGAACCGACTCACTGCCATTTAACTCTTCCGCCGAATCCTGAGAAAAATACCCAACTGCAACACCGCTGCCATAACTCAGCCTTCCTCCATAGCTTTTGTCTGCATCAGCAATAATTCGCAGCAGGGTAGTTTTGCCTGCTCCGTTTTTTCCCACCGTTACAAGCCGGTCTCCTTTTTCAATAATCAGATCCAGTTCCGAAAGAACCTTTTTCCCGCCATAGGATTTTTCAATCCCTTCCAAAATTAAAACCATACGGCCTGAATGAGGCGGCGGCGGAAAATTAATTTTTATTTTTTTCAGTGATTCGGGTATCTCAATTTTTTCCATCTTTTCCAGTTTTTTTATCCGTTCCTGAACCATGGCCGCCTTGGTTGCTTTATAGCGGAAACGCTGAATAAGTGCCTGAGATTTTGCAATTTCTTCCTGTTGTTCTCCGTAGCGCTTTATCAAACTTGCCAGTTCCGTTTCCCGGATCTTTTCATAAGTACTGTAATTTCCCGCATAGCGTTTCAGCCGGCCCTGAAAAACTTCAAATACTTCATTTGTCGTTATATCCAAAAAGTAACGATCGTGGGAAACCAAAAGATAGCCGCCGGAAAAGCGTTTAAGGTAATCTTCCAGCCATGTTCTCGCTTCTATATCCAGATAATTTGTCGGCTCGTCCAACAACATAATATCGGGGTTTTCCATGAGCAGCTTGGCAAGAGCAACCCTCATCTGCCAGCCGCCGGAAAAAGTACTGCATTCCCTGTTCATATCACTGCGTAAAAAACCCAGGCCGTAAAGAACCTGCTCCTTTGTTTCTTCCCGCCTGTAATAACCCGATTCTTCAACTGTCTGAACAAGCCGATGGTGTTCTTCCACTAAAGCTCTGGTACTCTTATCGTCCTGTGTGGATTTTTCCAGCTGCCTGCCCAGCTCATCGATTTTTCCAAGCAATAAAACAATACTGTTCCAGGCCGTTTCCGTTTCTTCCTGCAAACTTCGTCCCCTAAAAACAAGTCCTGACTGGGGAAGATAAGAAATTCGGCAACCGGAATCAGAGGAGACTTCGCCAGCATCAGGTTTTTTAAGACCTGCGATAATCTGCATCAGAGTAGTTTTACCCGAACCGTTTATTCCGGAAAGAGCCGCTCTTGACGCGGGAACCTTAATTCCCGAAGCAGCGTTTTCACTGCCGGCACTGAGTAATATGCTTACATTGTTAAGGACATCCCTGTCTCCGTATGCTGCGGAGATTTTACTGCATTGTACCCGCATCTGTTCACAAAGTTCAATTTCCTGCGCTGAAGTAAATCACCAGAGGCGAAGGGGCACGGCGGTTTACTGTACGGCCTGACATATAATCAGAAGGTACATACTCCATTCGCAGTCCCCGGTTGTCCAGGGTATATGCAAAGACCAGAGACCTGCGGTCCCCGCTTACCGCATTAAAACGCAGGGCCATGGCGCCTGTGTATCTGTCTGCCATCTCTCCCGCAAGATTGTAATCCATGTCCAGAGTACCGCTTCCCAGTGTGGAACTGGAAACCATCCCTTCGGGAAGTAAATTTACTTCGTCCCAGGAAAAATCGCCGTTCGATCTGATTATGAGCGTACCATAATTGGCACTCCTAAAACTTGGCCCGCGTACATGAAGAACCTGGAACAAATTCTGCCGCCGCTCTTTTTCCTTATTCACTATAGTTTCTATAGTTGTCGGTAAAGTAATAAATTTCTCGCTTATCTGTGTTTTTTCTTCGTCTTCCCATTGAGCTTCCAGCATCGATTCAGAATGAAGTATTACATTAAGAGACGTACCGGTAAAATTCCAGGAACGGTTACCTGTTTTGGTGATTGTTCTGTAAACAAACTCCGCGTCCCCGCTCTCCAGATGAATCCGCGCTCTGCCGTCTATTGTCCCTGGTTTAAACGAATAGTTTTGAGAAAAGAACTCTAAATTCAGCCTGCCGGAATCAATCATTGTTCCGTAGGATTCCGGATACCATGTTTGAGTCAGAACAATTTCCAGATCATTGTCTCCGCTTGTATCAATCTGAACCGGCTCGTTTCCCAATAAACCGGTAGTATGTTCAAAGATATTCAACCGGTAAGAAAAGCAATACCCAATACTGCCGCTTCTGGTCATAACCTTGTACCAATTCCCTTCCAGAGGATCACCGGTACTGCTGATAGCCTCAATACCGCCAGCCATATTAAGGATTTTAATAATTTCTCCTTCTTTCAGGCGATAGGTACGACGTGCATTGTTTTCCGGTTTGTCACGAATCGGCAATCCATCCTGGAGAGTTTCTGCATAGTAGAGAGCATATTCATTAAAATCGGCGGCAAATCGTTCTGCCGATCCTTTGGAATTAAAAAATTCCAAATGGGGCAAGGGAACCATAGCCACCTGGTTTTCTTCAGTTTGAAATTCTTCCGGTACTGCTGTGACCCAGGCCTGTTCGATGTTCGAACGAACCTGAACAGGAAGTACAACCCCCGAAGGGATAGCCGGATCATTAATAAACCACAGTAAAACCCCATAGCCTATTGTTTTTTTTGAACAGGAACCAAGGGCGAGAAAGACAAACAGTGTAACAAGCAAGGTATTAACTCTTTTGGAAAACATATTCCTATTTTAACCTTCTACAATACCCCGTGCAAGATGGAAAACCAGCTTGTCTAAAAGTATCTCTTCCCAGGCGGTTCCGGACGAACGCAACATGTATTCGTATTCACCTATTAAGGCAAGAGCGCCATTTGATCGGGGCCAGCGCCTGGCTGCTTCAGAATAATCAGCTCGCGCCCTGGACGTAGTTATGCCAATTTTTTTAAGCTCAATATCGTTTGTGGATTTCAGGGCAAGAAAATCCCTGAGACGGCGAAAACACCATGCAAGAGTGCCGGTAATAGCCTGAAAACTTTGTCTGGAAGCGGAAAGCGAACGGGTTATTTCCAGACTTAAGGGAAGATTCCCCCGGGCAATGGCAGCGAAAAGGGTAAATGCCGATTCTTCCCGTGTATGGGAAAGGCACCTTTCAACATCTTCTCCGGTAATGGTGTTTTCTTTTCCCAAAAATAAAATCATCCGTGAACATTCCCTGCTCAAAGCATCGGTATTGTTTTCCACCATTTCCAGAATTGTTCTGATTCCGCTTTCGTCTATACGGCAACCCTCCCTGCGGAAAAATGCCGAGAGCCATTCATTTTTTTTATTCTCAAAAAGTTCCCAGAAAATAGTTTTATTTTCTTTGGGAACAGCTTCTTCAATCCGCTTGTCCAGACGGGTTTCTTCAGAAATTAAAACCAATATAGTGCAATTTTCCAGGTGCTTTATACATGAAGCAAGAAGTTCAGTTTCATCCTTTTTTTTAATAACCTCTGCATTTTTAATGATAATAAACCGTTCTTCGGAAAAAAGACTGCCATTCCTGATAACCGAAACAATGTCTTCAAGGGGAGTTTCTCCGGCATAAAAGCTTGTCTCCTCTGTATCTGCAGGAAGTTTCCGGCGGAGCGCTTTTAAGGCATCGGATTTTTCTCCCAGTTCGGGACCTAAAAAGAGGTAACAGTTTACTGTTAAATTGTTTGTCATCCTAACAGGCGCGGATTATGTAGGCCAGTTTTCCAAGCACCCGAACATCCTGGCTGTAGATGGGATTATGGGAAGGGTTTTCAGGCTGAAGCCGTATACGGTTTGCTTCCTTGAAAAACCGTTTTATTGTTACCTTGTCGTCCACTACAGCCACCACAATATCACCATTTTTGGCAGTACTTTGTCTTTGAATCAACGCTGTATCTTTCTCTAAAATACCGGCGTCCTTCATGGAATCACCCTTTACCTTTAACGCAAAGTATTGCCGGTTCTTTTTTAACAAAGACGAGTGAACCGGAACGGTGCCGTCCCAATTTTCTTCCGCCAAAATGGGTCTTCCGGCGGCCACCACCCCAAGAATTGGGACATTCACAACATTATTATATTCCCATTCTTCACCAGTACGGACCACTTCCATAGTTCTGGATCGCTTATCTTCGAATTTAAGCTTTCCTTTCCGCTTAAGGGCCGATACATGGTCATAGGCCCCTTTTACTGAAATAGAAAAATAATCGGCTATTTCCCGTATGGTGGGCGGATACGAATGACTGTGTATAAAATCCACTATAAAAGTCAGCACTTCCCTTTGTCTATTGGTAGGCTCTTTCATTAATTTATCCTTTTATTATTATCCGAAGGTGTTCCAAAATATCTGATTCCATTTCAGTATACAACAGGCATTGGAGGTAATGCAAGACCTCCGGGCACATTCATAGAAATTTCAATAATACGCTTTTTAATTACTCATTCTTCCTCAAACTTTGTCTCAAAAAGTCTGACAAGCGCTTCTACGGCTTTTTCTTCATCTTTGCCCTCTGCGATGATAGTTACTTCCGCGCCATAGCCTGTACCCAAGGTAATGATACCCATGATCGATTTTCCGTTAATCCGATCATCTCCCCGCTCAAAAATAATCTCACATTCAAAATCTTTAGCGGTCTGAACCAGCAAGGCTGCGGGCCGGGCGTGAATTCCGGCCCGGTTTATTACCTTTACTGTTTTCTGATACATTTTAAATTACATCCTCGGAACCATAGTAGACCGAACGAGCCTGATTACTTTCTATCCATTTTAGAATATTCCGGTTGAATTCTCTGGATGAGTTATAACCCATCTTCTTAAGCCTTTCGTTCATTGCAGCTACTTCAATAATAATGGGAATATTCCGGCCGGGTTTTACAGGAACTTCCAGCTTGGGAATACTGACACCCAAAAACTCCATGAATTTTTCTTCACTGCCCAGTCTGTCATAATTTTTAGCGGCATCCCATTCTTCCAGCACTACCACAAGCTGTATCTGTTTGCTGTCCCGTATTGCTCTGACTCCAAACAGATGGGTAATGTTTATTATCCCCAAACCCCGGATTTCCATGTGATGGCCGATAATTTTATTGGCCCCTTCACCCAACAGGACATTTCCGTTGACACAGTGCATTTCCACAACATCATCGGCAACAAGCCGGTGGCCCCGTTCAATCAGTTCCAATGCATTTTCGCTTTTTCCCACGCCCGAATCGCCCAAAAGGAGTACACCCAAACCGTAAACTTCCACCAAAACTCCGTGGATGCTTTTTTTGGGCGCAAAGATATTTGCAATGATTCGGGTTAGACGGATTACAAATTCCGATGTTTCCAAATCGGTCTGGAGCAGAGGACATTCAGCCTTTTCAGCCTCATCAAAAAACTCCCGTTCCGGGCTAAGATTGTGCGTAAAAATACAGCATGGAAGCTGATAAGAAAAAAGCTGACCAATAGAATCAACTTTTTTTTCGTGAACAAGCTTTTTAATGGCCGCTACTTCCCCCCGGCCAAAAACCTGAATCCGCTCATAGGCAAAAGAATCGAAAAAACCCATTATTGCAAGGCCCGGCCGGTTAAGGTTGGGCACAGTTATTATTCTGCCTAAACCTCTTCTGCCGCCTATGCAGCGAAGATTCAATGAATTGTGTTCTTTTAGGTCAATGTCTATTAGATCCAGAACTGTAAATTCTTTTTGCGAAGCCATTGCTTTTAGTATAACGTAAAAAAACTAAAGAGGGCAAGGAATATATACCGGGTTATTCTTCTCTAAGCAGCACTTCCTTAAAACCCGCGATTCCGAGCTTTTCTGATACGGTCTTAAGCTCTTCCTGTTTAAGGCCGGTCAAAATCACCCGATAGTAATCACCAAATCGCTCATAGGCAGGATTAAGCCCCGCCTTTTTCAGTTTTTCAAAAGTTTCTACTGCATACTCCGGATGCTTGTAAGCGCCCACCTGTATCCTGTAGTGTTTACCGGTAACACCTTCGGGGATAACCGGCTGAAACTTGACAGCACCCGTCTCAGCCCAGGGCTGCGTAAAAACTGCGGCGGCAGTTTCTGTCCGCACAGTATCTGCACGTACAGTTGGCAACTGTTCTTTATTTTGGCTAAGTACAATTGGCTGGTGTTCTTGATTCAAGTCTTGAGTCCGGATGGGAACATTTTCCGGATTTGAATAAAGTTCCGCCGATGCAGGCCGTATTTGAACAGTCTGGCCCGGCTGTGACAGAAGGCTTACCTCATACAGGCTTTCCACTTTTACCGGTGCAGTGCCGGTACTTATCATATCTAACTGCTCAGCTGCTGCCCGGGACAGATCGAGAATACGGGCTGCCACAAAGGGGCCTCTGTCATTGACCCGTACCGTAACGGTTTTATTGTTGTGTTGATTAGTAACCTTCAGCACAGTTCCAAAGGGCAATATGGGATGAGCGGCAGTTAATTGTGAATCGTTAAAAATTTCCCCCGATGCTGTGGGCCGGCCGTTAAATTCCCATCCATACCAGGATGCGATTCCTTCCTGATAAAAAATCCCCCGGTTTACCTCTCCGACCCGCGCTTGAGCGAAACAAAGAGTAGCCAAAATAAAACCTGATACTAAAACAAGTGTTAGCCTTTTCATACCTTAAATATCGGCATAAATTAAGCACTTTTAACAAAGATTACGCATTGTCTCTGTTGCAAGGATCGTTTTTTATTAAACGTCAACCCTAAACCGCCAAAGCCTGTTTTTATCTTTTTCCGAGGCATAGTCGATCCCTATCCGTTTTGTTGCCGTAAAAACAGGCTGCTTGCCATCATCTTCGATCCACAATCGTCCGGATTCCGCAAGGTTTTCTTTATTAAGTGATTTATCTATCTGCAATTGTTTGGTAAGTTTTCCCGGGCCGTTAAACCCTTCCACACCCCGAATCAATACCGCTTCGGGAAAACCTGCCTTACCGCTAACCACATTTAAAAGCCAGTGTACGCCATAACAAAGATAGATGTACGCATGACCGCCGTCTTCGTACATGATCGCTGTGCGGTCTGTTTTGCCCTTGTGGGCATGGCAGGCAGTATCCTCTTCGCCGTAATACGCTTCAGTCTCGGTAATCCGCAGTTTAAGTATCTTTCTTCCGGTTTTTCTGCAGAGCAATTTTCCCAATAAAAAATACGCCAGGGTAACGGCGTCTTTACGGTAATCCTTAGCAGAAAGTCTGCGGAACACTACAGTTCCAGTTCTTTTACTTCAATTTTCCTGCCTTTGTTCACAAGACAAAAAAACCGGGCAGTAATGGGATCGGAGAAGGGACATTCCATAACGGCAAAAGTAGGGCCGGCGTCGCTTCGGGAACGGCCTATACTGCCGGGATTAAGAAGAAAGATACCGTTCACCAGGGAAAAATGAGGAACATGAGTGTGTCCAAAAAGAGCCGCTTCGGCTCCGGCATTTCTGGCAGTGGCGGCAATTGTCTGTCCGCCTCTATCCAAACAATAGCGGTTACCATGGGTCAAAAAGAGCTTCCGGGAAGCATTACCTGAATTTTCCTCATGAAGGGGAAGCTCCAGAACTAGTGTATCGGGAATTAAAAAGTTAAGATCCACATTGCCACGGACTTTGTACCAGGGGACTGAAAAGCCGGCCTGAGCGGACGCAGGAGCCAGATCGTCCCCGCCGTCACCCAGAAAAAACGCAGCGCTAAAATCCATATCCTGCGCCAATTGTACCTGGCGGGCCCACACAAGGGCTGCTGTTAAAGCCGGTGCATTACCATGGGAATCAGAAATGATCAAAATTGAAGAATTGCCGGTATTCATTGTCCTATAGTAAAAAATAATTAAAATCGTATACCATGTATAAGTACATGATATACTTTGGTACTTTTTTTGCAATAGCAGGAAGCCTGGGGCTCTTTCTCTATGGGATGAAGGTATTGAGCGACGGCCTCCAGCAGGCAGCGGGTCAGCGCATGCAAAAAGTTCTTACCTTCATGACCGGTCGCAGATTAAGTGCGATTTTTACCGGTTTTGGAGTAACAGCTATAATCCAATCATCATCGGCAACCACTGTCATGGTAGTGTCTTTTGTAAACGCCGGACTCCTAACCCTTAAACAGGCAATTGGTGTGATCATGGGGGCCAACATCGGTACCACTGTTACTGCCTGGATTGTTTCTATAATCGGATTCTCACTTAAGATAAGCACTTTGGCAATACCTGCGATTGGCATAGGTTTTGTTTTATCGGTGCTGAAATGGGAAAAATGTAAACACTGGGGAACTGCTACTCTGGGCTTTGGATTTCTTTTTTTGGGACTGGATTTCCTTACCAAGTCCATGCCTAACCTCTCGCCGGAAACCCTTGCCTTTATAGGATCATTCTCAGATAAAAGCTTTACATCGGTACTCGTTGGAACAGCAGCAGGAATGGCGATCACCATGATCATCCATTCTTCTTCAGCTGCCACGGCGATTACTCTGACCCTGGCACATCAAGGTATGATCAATTATGAAATGGCAGCGACAATGATCCTGGGGGCAAACATTGGTACCACTATTGACGCGGCTCTGGCCGCAATAGGGACCAGAACCGCTGCAAAACGGGCGGCCCTTGTCCACGTGCTTTTTAACACCATCGGCGCCGTCTGGGCACTGCCCCTGCTAAGGCCCCTTCTGGCTTTGGTGGACCTTGTTTGCCCCATTCCAATGACGCCGGGCTTGCTGAACGATCCCCAGGTTCCGGTCCACCTTGCAATGCTCCACACAGTGTTTAACCTGACGAATGCCCTTATTTTTCTGCCCTTTGTGAATCA
>Ga0082212_10012986_pt1 | contig 10450 bp, 9 predicted proteins | sample TergutNt197P3_FD_71548 | JGI IMG/M metagenome (GOLD analysis project Ga0082212, IMG submission 71548) | Neocapritermes taracua P3 segment gut microbial communities from Petit-Saut dam, French Guiana - Nt197 P3 | ecosystem: Host-associated > Arthropoda: Insects > Digestive system > Gut ...
TGATGATCCAATGCCCAGAAAAGTGGACGGCAGGGACACTTATGTGATCATAATGATGGTTCCGATAATTAATTCCAGGACGGGCGAAGTGGTAGGCGGCGTAGGCGGCCTTTTTGATATAGCCATGATTCAGCCCACGGTTGAACAAACAATATCGGTTGCATCACCCTCGCTGGTTCCGTAGGGACACCCGCGGTGAACCGAGACCTTCAACTTTCAACTGCCCAACCCCTTATTCTTTCCGATGGCAGCTTTCAATTTCTTGCGGAAGACATCGACGGAAACCCAATCAACCTACTGTGCGCAGGTGGTATCACACCGGGAAATAGTTACAGTTATCCAGATAGACCACCGGTAATACGAATATCGGACGGCAGTTCCGGTTATTGGGAATATAGTTTAGGAGTCGCCCTCGCTCTCAGCCCCGTGCCTGTTTTAACTGTAAGTAGTATTACAAATGATCTTGTAACAGGGCAGGCTCAGGCTACCTATGTGTTACAAGACCATGGTCTGGATTTAGAAATTATTCAGAGGGTTTCTATTGTATCAGGCGGACAAAATTATCAAATTGACTTTGAAGTAATTAATCACGGCACAGCCTCTGTAACGTATGATTTTACATACCATGTTGATCCGGAAAATGATCATGGTGCAAACCTGCAGCCATTTACTGTAAATGGTAGGGACATTGTTTCAAACACCACTTTCGGAGGTTCGGGAAGCCTGAAAAATAGTAACCCAGTGCCTGTTTTTTTTGATTTGGCTACTCCTGATCTTGACATCGTAGTTTCTGTTGCCGGATATCCCAACGCGCCGGATAGATTGAAAATTGGTCATTACGATAGTGTCAGTACATATATGAGCGGCAGATTTGATAATTTAAATTCAACCTCGCCGTTTGCTAATCATAGCGCATACGCTGTTATTTGGGACAATCGTACAGTGGCTGCTGGCGGCACATCCGGACCTATGACCACTTATTTCGGTTTAACACCGTTTGTCGGCGGCGGCGGCGGTGAAGCCAAAGTTGTCATGTTCAACATGAATCCCGACTCCGGGTTCGTCGGCGTTGATCTGCTTACACCCGAAAACGCGCTCCGCGCTCGTAACAATATCCGGACGGCTGTGAGCGAAGTCGCAATCATGCGCGGAAGTATCGGCGCGGGCATGAACCGCCTGCAGGCCGCCATCAATGTCCTGGCAGTAACGTCGATGAATACGCTGGCGGCTGAATCAAGCATCCGTGACGCGAATATTGCGGAAGAAATAACAAATATGACAAAGTTCCAGATATTGGCGCAGACGGGCATTGCGGCGTTGTCTCAGGCCAACGCAAACGCCCGGAGCGTACTAAGCCTCCTGATTTAAACCTCGTTTTTTTTCTCGTAGTGATTAATATAGGAAATAATCGACCCCTTTGTGGTCTGGCCAAGTTTGGCCGTGCGTTCCCGGATACTATTCCACTCCTTTAAAAACAGGTTCAAGCGCAGGGTCATTTCGTGCAAATCCTTTTGTGCGGCGGCGTACTCCTCCGGGGTTAAAACGCTGCTCAAACGCAAATCTATTATATCGTCAATGGCCTGCCTGAACTTCTCCATGTTGCCTTCGCAGACGCGGAAAACGCGGCGAAAGTCCACTTCAAATGGTGTAGGTCGTTTTTCGGGTACGTTTTTATCCATAACAAAAACGTACCACGCGTTCTAAAACCTGTCAACGCCAAGGAAATGTTGGACTATCCCGACTATCCCCATTCTTGCCTCTTGTTGCGCCTGTACCGGTGTAGGGGCGCGATAAATCGCGCCCCTACAGGCCGTATTACTTTAATTGATTGCGCAAATCCCGTGGCAGATAAAAAGTCTTGTTGTCGCCCATATAAACCGCCACGCTTGGAAGTTCCACACGTTTTCCGTTGATAACGGCTATATTGGTATTGCCGTCAACAGACAGGCTGTTTGTCCCGTTTTCGACTTTCAGCGTAAACGTTTTCGCGGCTTCATTCTCGGCTATCTCATACTTCATTCCATCGAACACGCTGGTGTGCGGCGAAAATATCTGATCGGTCAGGCTGTCCAGGGCGCCTGACAAGCCCAATTCAGCAAGAAGATATTTATTGATTTCCGTTCCGTCTAAAAGGCCGCGCGCAATACGCCCATTAGGATGGTATGACGCCAGAAAGACATCTTCGCCCGTGTGTCCGCCTGTTGTGAACGCGATTACCGTGCGCGAAGATATGATGGATCTGAAAATCGTAGCCAATGCCGGCAGTCTACGCCTCTCATTTTCAGGAATGTCATTGGCGAAGTAGTTGCCAGCGGAAATAATGGCCCTGATCTCATCTTCAGTGAGATCGTTTATGCCCGTGTATTGCTCAATGAAAGCTTCCATGTTTTCGGGATCAATTTTGTCAGCATTAATCTTTTGCGCCAATCCTTCGGGCGTAAGTTTAATTTTTCGCAACGGGCCTATCAAAGCCTCAAGCGGCAGTCTTTCATAATTTGAGTTCGTTTTTGGTCCGCCGAAGGTTATGCCGCCGGTACCATGATCGGCAAGAACCAGGACAAGCGTATTACCGTCTTTTTTGGCGAATTCGATTGCCGCTTTTACCGCCGCGTCGAAAGCGAGGAACTCGGTGACCGCGCTGACGACATCGTGGTAGTGGGCCGCCCAGTCTACCTTGCTTCCCTCTACCATAAGGAAGAAGCCCTTCCTGTTCCGCGAGAGCATATCCAGGGCTTTCGCCGTCATTTCGGCAAGCGAAGGCACCGCTTCGGGGTCGCGGTCAATATCGTAAGGCTGCATTACGTCCCCGAAGAGCGCCCACAGCCTGTCGCCGTTATAACCGCGGAAAGCGCCGAGGTCGTTCGCGATATATCCCGTTCCGGTTGAGTTCAGGTGTTCTTTTTGCGCGTCGCTCAGGTAGTTTGTGCCGCCGCCGAACATGACGTCAATCCCGTTATGTACCATAACGCTGCTTATCGAGGCGTAATCGCTCCGCCTGCTGCTGTGCGACATCGTGTCGGCCGGGGTGGCGTGAGGGAATTCGCATGTTACGACAACGCCCACGGATTTGCCCTGCATGATTCGCATTGCCTCGCCTACCGTTGCCAATGGCTGGAATGCGCGCGAAGGATCGACCGGATATATGTCGTTAGGCGTCTGGTCAGGATAGGTGTTTATGAATCCCGCGCGCGACCAGTAGCCGTTAAAATAGGTCGAAGACGTGGGCGCTGAATCGCCGATTATGGAATCAGAACCGTGCGTCTTTACCAACCCGCTTAAATATGGATCCACGGCCAGACGCGCGTCGCCGCCAAGAACGCCCCATTGGTACCAGCGTGATAAGGTAAGTACGGGTACGGAAGTTCCGTCGGAGATAAGCACGATTACATTTTTAATTTCTCCGTCAGACGTTCCGCATCCCGCGGACACTAAGAAAATCGCGCCCAATAGCGCAAAAATAGCGGGAAGCGGTAATAATCTTTTCATCTCATTACCCCAATTGACTTATTATTTTTAAGAACGCGCCGTCAAATGAGCATATAACAACTTCGCAGTTGTTTACATAATATTCCTGGAATTCCTTTTGAGGCCGCGAAAAATGCTCAAGTATGGCCATAATACACCCGCCGTGAGTAATAAACGCTACCGTAGCGTCGTCGGGCTTACTGCCGGCGGTTGCCATGAAGGCCGAGCGGCAGCGCTCTTTGAAAGCCGTTACGCTTTCGCCGCCAGGTATATCGTGTACGCAATTGGTAGAAAGCCATGATGTATATTCGTCATTATCCAAAAGTTCGGCATGTGTTTTTCCTTCAAATATGCCAAAGTCGCATTCCCGCAAATCGTCGTTAATTTCGTAAGCCATGCCGGGATAAAGTATTTCCGCCGTTTGCACACAGCGCAGATACGGGCTGGAAATCAGCGCATCAGGGCGCGGCAGTTTTCCGCTTTCAAAAAGCGCTTCGGCCTGCGTTACGCCTTCGGCGCAAAGCGGTTCGTCGGTTTTTCCTATATACTTTTTTTTAAGATTGCCCTGCGTTTTGGCGTGTCGTATTAAAATAATTTTCATAATGTTATTAACTTTCCTGCGAAAACGCCCGCGAGTATCGAAAGTTCGCATACCTGTATAAAATAACCTGTCGTATCGCCTGTAACGCCGCCGAATTTCCTTATTGCCATGTTTCGATATAAAACGAAAGAAACCGCCGCGAATACAGCGCCCGCCGCGCCCGCAACGGGGTTCAAAAAAATCATTGCTGCCGATGACAGAATCGCCGTCGCCGTCATCGAAACGACGGCGGTTTTTTTATGTGCGGTTTTGGTGAATGAAACAAGGAATCCCGCTGCTCGCGCGCTCTGTGTGCATATTGCCGAAAGCGCGGCCAGTGATCTTGACAGAACAAAGCCGCAGCAGACGATTCCAATCAGCGGGGTATATCCAATCTCTGAAAACAGGCCGAAAACCGCAATCAGATAGGCCGCGCAAAATATGGCGGCGAACGCGCCTATATGCGGGTCTTTTAATATCTCCAGCATTTTTTCCCTGTCACGGCGCGATGAAAGCGCGTCCACGCAATCGCAATAGCCGTCCATGTGTATGCCGCCTGTAATGAGTATCGGGATAAGTGTTGCACCCGAGGCAAATAAAACACTTCCCGTGTCCGTGCCGCAGCAGAAAAGCCGCCATAAAAACAGCAGCAGACCTTCAATCACTCCGACGACAGGCAAAAAACAGAGGGAAAACCGCATATTTTCGTCAGACCAGTCAAAACGCGGAACCGGAATAATTGAATAAGCCGATATGGCAATCCCAAACGATTTGATTAGCTTCATTATTTAAGCCCGGTTTCGATTGCGGCCGTTCTAACGCTGTCCGTTTTGCCACGAAAGAATATATATGCCAAACCGCCCGGCAGGGAAGACAGGATTAACATGAACGAATACAATAACCCCAGCGCAATGCATGATTCATCGGCGACGCCTGTTGCGCCGAATAAACTCATGAAGGAGTATTCCCTAAGCCCCATGCCGTTCAGGCTGATCGGTATCATGGAAATAAGCGTGACGACCGGGACAAAAATAAGAAAATAAAACAACGGTACGCGTATGCCCAGGCTCAGCGCGATAATCCAGACGACCGCGCATCCCATGGTCTGATTGAAAAACGAAATTCCCAGGGACATCCATAGCGCCGCCGGACATTTACCAATAATCAGGAATGCCCTGGCGACATTGTCAAACTTCGCGGCGATTCCAGTTAGCCGCGGTTTTTGCAGCATTGTGTTCAGGATTCGATGAAACCGCGGCGTAAATACGGCGATGTTGCAAATAATAAAAAACAGAAATACGCCCCAGAGAATCAGCGTAATCGGAACGCCGGGAACCGAAACCGGATGGAAAACAACCGTGCAGCATGCGATTACCATCATGGCGAGCATGCCTATATCGCGGTCGAGAAAAATCGAGGCAAAACTTTCGGCGTATGATTTTGACGTTTTGCCCGCGTAATAGACCTTTACGACGTCGCCGCCGATGACTGTCGGAAATGTCAGGTTGAAAAACATGCCGATACAGTAAATGCCGCACAGGTTCGCGAGCGGCGGCAGCGGCATAAGCGGCCGTATCAAAACCCGCCAGCGCAGAACGCATAAAAAATGACCCAGCCAGATCGTTAAAAGCGCTGCGACAAGCAATCCGATACGCGCGCCGCGCATTGTGTCCGCGAACTGACGCAAATCGACTTTATTGAAGATGTAAGCGAAAAATAGCGCTGTAATTAAAAGTTTTGATAGCGTTATGATAAAAGATTTCATAATATCGGGATTAACCTGTTTTCAGAAAAGCGACCGCTGTGATTCATCAAAAAAATCTTCGGCTGGTTTTCGGCGCGCGCGCCCGGTCAGATCGATTTCCTTTTTTTCAAGCTTTTCCAGAATTCCGGCCGCCCTCTGGAGAACGTCGCGCGGCATTCCGGCAAGCCGCGCGACTTCAATACCGTAGCTTTTATCAGCCGCGCCGGGCTGTACTTTGCGTAGAAATATAATTTCCTTACCGTATTCCTGAATCGTCATACGGTAATTTTTTACGCCGGATTGTATTTCAGCCATTTTTGTCAATTCGTGATAATGCGTCGCGAAAAGCGTTTTCGCCCGGCGCTCGGGATTTTCCACCAGGTATTCGGCGATCGCCCAGGCCAGCGACAGACCGTCGAAAGTCGCCGTGCCGCGCCCTACTTCGTCAAGAAGAATCAGGCTCCGTGGCGTTGCGGTATTCAATATATTGGCGGTTTCGATCATTTCCACCATAAACGTGGAGCGTCCTTTTGCCAGATTGTCCGAAGCGCCCACGCGGGTATAAATGCGGTCAACGCATCCCATCCTGGCCTTTACGGCGGGAACAAACGATCCCATCTGCGTCATGATGACGATTAACGCCGTCTGCCGGAGATAGGTGGATTTGCCGCCCATGTTTGGCCCGGTCAGGATAAGTAGTTGATCGGTTGTAGCGTTCATGTAGAGGTCGTTGGGAATGAAAGGCCGGCTTTGACTCTCAACGACCGGGTGACGACCGTCCTGAATAAAGATTTCGTCGTCGGAGGTGATACGCGGCCGCACGTAGTTGTTTTTAAGCGCGGTTTCGGTCAATGAGACATAAGCGTCGATTTCGGCGATAAGGCGCGCGGTTGCCTGTACCCGCGCGCCCTCGGCGCCGACGGTTTTGCGAATCCGTGCAAACAGGTCTTTTTCTATTGCCGCGATGCGCTCTTCCGCGCCCAGCACTTTCTCTTCATATGATTGCAGTTCTTCGGTAACGAAACGTTCGCAATTCACCAGTGTCTGCCTGCGTATGTAATGTTTCGGCACAAGCGGAAGGTTTGTGTTTGTCACCTCGATAAAATAGCCGAAAACATTGTTGAATTTTATCTTGAGCGAGGAGATTCCCGTTTCTGACCGTTCGCGCGCTTCAAGCGAGGCGATGTATCCTTTCCCGCTGTGGCGTATATCGCGCAGATCGTCAAGTTCGGCGGAGTATCCCGTCCGTATTATGCCGGGATCGCTTGCCGATGCAGGCGGATCATCAGCTATTGCCGTTTCTATAATGTTTGCCGCGTCGTCAACGGGGTCGAGTTGTTCCCGTATTTCGTCAAGCCTCGCGACGGAGACATCGCGCAGGAGTGTTTTAATTTCGGGAACGGCGCGGAGCGAATTTTTCAGCGCCACCAGTTCGCGCGGCCCAGAAATGCCGGCCATAACGCGGCTGATCAGGCGTTCAAGGTCGGGAATTTCTTCAAGACGCGACGCCAAACGGCCTGAAACCGAAACGTTTTTTCCGAGCGTTTCAACGGCGTCAAGCCGGCGTTCGATCCTGCTAATGTCGAGAAGGGGCAAAAGCATCCAGGATTTCAGCATCCGCGCGCCCATGCCGGTTCGCGTCATATCCATAAATGAAAAAAGCGATCCCTGTCTTGATCCGTCCAGCGTTCGCGTAAGTTCAAGATTGGCGACGGTCGCGGCGTCGAGTTTCATAAAATCGGACGATTCCAGAAAACGCAGTTCCGCCACTTTCCCAAGAGCGGCAAGCTGTGATTCGCGCAGATAATGAACCAGCGCTCCGGCTGCGGAAAGCGCGAAAATCCGCCCTTCCGCGCCGAAGCCGTCCAGAGTGGCGATGTCGAAATGTTCCAAAAGCGCGCGATGGGCGTAATCGTAGTTGAAAACCCAATCATCCAGAAGACTGGGCGTCCAGTTATCCGACCACGCGCGAGTCAGTTTTTCGCGCAGTTCTTCGCCTGAGCTTTGCTGAAGCACAAGCTCGCTTGGAGTGAAACGCGCGAGTTCGTCCACGGCCTTTGACCACGCGTCCTCCGTGGTAAACATGGCAAATTCCGTCGCCATAAAATCGGCAGTGGAAAGATCCATGAAAGCCAGTCCGATTCCTTTCGGCGAAACGAAGAGGCTTGCAAGGTAGTTGTGGTCCTTGGGTTCGAGCAGCGTTTCTTCAATGACCGTTCCCGGCGTCATGACGCGTGTGACTTCGCGTTTCACAAGTTTTTTTGTCTGTTTCGGATCTTCCGTCTGTTCGCAGATGGCGATCTTGAATCCCTTTTTTATCAGGCGGTTTATGTAGCCTTCGACGGAATGGAACGGGACGCCGCACATGGGAATCGGCGATCCGGATTTGTCTTTGCTGCGGGATGTCAGCGTGATTTCAAGGGCGCGCGAAGCCGTCACGGCGTCTTCGTAAAACATTTCGTAGAAGTCGCCCATGCGAAAAAAGACCAGCTTTCCGGGAAAACGGCGCTTGACCTCGTGATACTGCTTCATCATGGGCGAGAGGTCGTCGGTTGTCATTGCAGTCATACAGTAGCATTTACAAGAGAATGTACGCCGGAAGACAATGAAACGATAGATTTCAAATCCGGGCCGCCTTCGGCGAGAACGATGTCGAGTTCATATGCCGACTGCAAGTTTAACCAAAATTGCGGTCCGGTATTAAAGAGCTTGCCCAGACGCAAGGCAGTATCGGCGGAAATATTTCGTCTGCCGGTTAAAATCTGGCTGACGCGATTGGCCGGTACTTTAATAGTTCGGGCCAATTCAGCCGCGCTCATATTCAGGTTGTCCAGTTCATCCCGCAAAATTTCACCTGGATGTATTGGTGTATGAGGCATGAGTTTCCCCTTTAGTGATAATCTGTAATTTCCACATCACCCGGTCCGGGCGCGCCGGTCGGCCAAGTGAAGCATATTCTCCATTGATCGTTGATTCTAATACTGAACCGCCCCTTTCGGTTACCGCGTAAAGCCTCAAAACGATTGCCTGGCAGAAGCATAAGTGTTTCAAGACGATCAGCAGAATCAAGAACCCTTAACCGCTTTTCTGCCTGTCGGCGAATTGCCGTCCATACCCGGATATTTTCGCCATCATACAACCTCTCTACCCTGGGGTCTTTATAGCCTTGTATCATAAAAACTTTCTAAATTGCTAAAAAAACATAATACGCTATACGTCAAGCGTATCCCATATTTATTTTGATGTTGAGATTCTTGCAAAACCTTCAGTTTTGCGGGGAGTTTTGCAAGAACCTCTGTTTACGAATGATTTCGTTCGCGGGTATAAATCTTATCGGCAACGCCCAATGCGTGGTAATAATTCATCGAAAAGGATTGGACTACCGTTGCTGAATTTAATATTATCTTAACATTTACTTTAAAATGAATTTACAAAATACCATCACTATAAACGCGCAGTAATCAGAAAGGGATAAACTGACCGGTTGGATTAGCCTGCCGGGTGTACAAACTGACCCGCTTTGAGCGGTTATAAAAAGCCTCCAGCCTTGGAGGGGGTTTTTAACAGGAGATTAAAAAATGAGAAAATTGCTTATTTTGTTGGTTTTCACACTCGTCCTTGCCGGAACAAACGCTTCCGCTATGACGATAAAAAATGGCGACGATACTATCGAAGTTTACGGCAGTGTGCGCGCTTTCACGGTGTTCAATCACGTAGATAAAAGCGACGTCATGGCATTTAGCACAGACCAGTTTGTAATAGGGTTGCAGTCAAATTCCCGCGCTGGCGTGAGATGGACACGTGGCAACTTTTTCGTGAACAGCGAATGGGGAATGGCCGCTCGTGATTCCAACGCCAATAACAACGTTAATGTCACGCTTCGCTACATGTATGGCCAGTATACATTTGACAACGGAGGCAAGTTCCGCTTCGGTCAGATACCCGGCATATCTTACTCGGATGGCCCGTTCGACCGCAAACTCAGCGCCGATAACGGCTTGCAGGGTTTTGGCACGATAAGCGACGTGCGCAGAGTGGGTATTAACTACGAGATCAACGGTTTCTCGATTTCAGCGCTTTCAATGCGGCAGGACGCGGGCAACGTTACAAACGCAAACGTTTTGGGCGGTACGTTCAGGGAACTCATGCCAAGGATTGAGGCCGCCTACGAGGTCTCCAGTGTCAGAATCGGCGGATCTTTTGTTACATCCACTTCCTACATACAATCTGTTGATGAATCAGGCAAAGCCGAAAGAAAAAACAACAATGTCAGCGCCGGTCATATAATGGTTTCCGCCAACCCGAAAATCGCCGATAATACGAGATTTCTAGTGTCGGGTTTTTACGGTGTAAACAGCGGTCTTTACGACATGGGCAGTATGGCCATCGCGGAAGACTACAATGAAGCTATCAGCAGAAGTAACCGAATCCTGCCCAGACAAAAAGAAGGCCCGGGCAAGCTTGACAATACAAAAGCTTTTGGCGCCGCGGTTGGATTTCTTGTTGACAAATTTGAAGCGGGCTTCGGTATTCAGAGCTCCAGCAACGACCAGTGGGAAGAAAACATCAACGGAATGGGCTTTTACGCGAATTACAAATACAGAGTGTCCAATTTCAGGATAACGCCGGAAGTCGGCTACATTAATACGGGAAAAAATACC
>Ga0082212_10012987_pt1 | contig 10450 bp, 10 predicted proteins | sample TergutNt197P3_FD_71548 | JGI IMG/M metagenome (GOLD analysis project Ga0082212, IMG submission 71548) | Neocapritermes taracua P3 segment gut microbial communities from Petit-Saut dam, French Guiana - Nt197 P3 | ecosystem: Host-associated > Arthropoda: Insects > Digestive system > Gut ...
AAAGAGCCGCATGTGTCGCACTTCACCCTGAATGAAGCGCTAACATTGATTGAGGATGTGAAACCGGCAAGGGCTTATATCACCCATATCAGCCATCAGATGGGATTCCACCGACAGGTACAGAACGAATTACCCCCGAATGTGTTTTTGGCGTATGACGGATTGGAAGTCCGTATTTAACCTCCATATATGATTAAATCCCTACTTCCAGCTGTTGTTTTTCTCCAGCATAGGCTTGTTCATCTTTCCGAAAACGAGATTCAATCCTGTCCGCATTGTCAAAGATTTCTGTCGTTCGGGAACAGGAATCGGATATATAGTGTCTCCGGAGGTATATTCAATTCCGTCAATCGTTGAATAACGTATGGGAATAAAATCGGTGAGGAAGTAGAATTGTACCGGTCCGGCAAAGAACGTTAACCCGCCACCCAGAAAGACGTTGCCTTTCACCTGCCACGTAGCGCCGGCATTGAATGTAAGAAAACCGAACGGCTGCAAATTGCACGATGCATTGAAACTCTGACGCACACTTTTTCTCCAAAATGTGCTGCGCGACAGGAAATTCACCGATATCGAATTGGTCAACCGGTACGAAGCGCCGACATGAAATACGGGCGTCATCGGAGTTTTGAATTTGTTGTGCTGCACCCTGCAGTCCACCACATGTTGTATCGAATCCCACAGACGGGAAAACAGATCCTCGATTTCATCATCTGAGGAAGCATCATATTCCACTCCTTTGAACTTATATTGACCGTTGAACGACACCCCATTCATTTCATTATTCCACGAAATGAAACCGAGATTGTTCAGCGAAGCCGACACGGTAAGCCGCTCGTCAATTTTGTATGCGGCACCGAAATCAAATGCGATGCCGGGGTTTTTAAAGACGTAATTGTTGACCCAATCGCTGACTTCATCATCATCAAAATCTTTTATTTCCACATCATCAATAAAGCCTTCTGCATCTTTTGTTACATCAATAGGAAGCGAAGAATAAACACTTCCTTTCACATTCAAATCCCACTGTTGCTCTTCCGTATACAAATCGAATTTATTAATTTTTGTTGCAAAGGCTAACTGCCCGAACAAAGGTTTCACATTGACGCCCACAGTCAGTTTGTCATCGATCCTGTGACTGTATCCGATGTTAAATTGCGTGTAAGCTAATGATTTAGCGTGCATGGGTGAAAAATTCAATGACGTCTCTTTAGGGAAACCTTTATCGGTCACATTGAACAGGTCTCTCGGTAATGCGGTGAAGGCCGAAATATGCTCCGACACTCCGAACGAGAAGTAACCATCACCCATCCGGAATCCGAAGCCGATCATATCCCAATCCATTCCGCCGTTAATGATGGCGGCATTTTTTCCGATGGATTTCCACAACTTGGCGTAATCATACTTTTCTTCGATTGGCCAATACCATTTGTTACCGTGCTGTTGCAAAACGTCTTTCACAGCAATGTCGGAGAACAAGTCCACGTTAAAGTTGACAAAGGGAAACGTCAAATACCAGTCTGCACTCGGTTGAAAAGCCGGGTTCATCTGCGAGATTTGCGGGAGAGTCTCCATAAAATAGAGCGCGTGCGGCTGACGAACCTGTCCGTTAACAGCAATGCCGAACAGCGTCAAACATATAAAAACAGATATTTTTTTCACTTTCATCATGGTTTAATCAAAAAATATTGAAAATAATCTTCCTTTAGAACGCACCGAAAGGTCTATATCAAGAAAATCGGCGCCTTTGACCTTCACAAAGGCTTTGTCTTGTGTGTTGGCGGTAGTTTGAAGAATGATTTTTTTTACTTCTTTCGTTCTGAAATCTTCTAACAAATCATCGCTCAATATGATTTCGATACGATGTTCACTTGTTTTTGAGGAAATTCTCGCGCCGGATAAGACAGTTGACGAGAATGTTTCCGATTCGTTGATGACGGTTGCATCTAATGTAACATCAAACGGCAAACCGTTATTCACCAGAATATAAAGATTCACATATTCAATATTGTTGACAAAGTTTTCACGATTGCCGACAATTTCGTTGTAATCAAAATCCAGAGTGTCTTTACGACTGTATTCTTCTGCTTTGACATGCAGCGGCACAGTGAGCGTACATTCTACTTCAGCCAGTAAACCATCCGCGTTTTTCACAATGAAATTTTCCGCATCACCATTCGGATTACCATTGGGATTGGTCATCCCTCCAAATTCAAGTTTCGGGTAATTCCCGCTGGCAAATTCGATGTCGGGCATCGTTATTGAAATAGGATGCACCACAGGCGTAACGGTGAGGGTATTACCTGTTCTCGTGGCTCCGGGTATTATATAATCGAATGGCGGATTTGATTCCAATCGTTCGTCCAAAACGGTTAAAACGTGCGCTTCAATATTTATGGGTAAGTCTGCTTTATTGGTAACCATCGCATCCATTTTGATGTCCTTAAACCCGACAATTCCGTTAAAACCCAAATCATCGAAAAAATCAAGTTCCATGTCGTATTCCGGTTCTGCATTGTAGTCCACTTGACCGAAATAACCGGACATATAATTTACTTTCATATCGTAAAGCCTGAAACCAATCCTCCCCACTTCACTTGAACTCGGAGTGTTAGTAAGGGCTATCTCGCATATCACCATTAACAGGTGATTACTGTTGGTTTTTATTTTATATCCTGCAAGTGGATAGATGACAGTTCCGGAAGATGGCAGATTTACGGTTTGTGTAAAAGCGATGCCATCTTTTGTCAATTCAAGAATGGTAAATTTGATCGTACCGTAAAGACTACCGAATCCGGCAAGTGCAAAACTGATTTCGCCTGTTGTCAATTCCGCCTCGTTGACGTAACTGTCCTGCGCATAGTCCGATGTCGTTAATTTTACCTCATAGATACGGGTTCCGGTAAGTTTCGAATCTGCGAGTGTCAGACCCCCCAATTCAAACGGCCAAGTATTGTTTCCCGTGGAGTAATCGTCTATGCCGATATCGTCATCCCATTTGATATTGTCGGATAACGTATACTTGATACAGACAACCCCCTCGTCGTCAATAAACGGTTCGCCAAAGTCCATGTGTTTACACATCATTTTATAGAGGGGAATATGTATTTTCGCGAGAGGCGCATTAACTTCTACTTTTCTATAATCCAAGTTGTCCTTATTATAGACAATTTCGTTTTCGAGGCACGATACAAGCGCCATGACAAGCGTCATGATGAATATGTATGTTTTCGATTTCATCTGTTTCATTTTTTGTTTATTTTAATATTTCAACTTCTACACGGCGATTGGCTGCGCGTCCTTTTTCGGTGTCATTGGGAGCGATGGGACGTTCGAAACCATAGCCTTCATAGTTCACCCGTTCCTTTGCAATACCCTTTGAGATCAAATAATTCCGCACTGAAAGCGCTCTGTTTTTGGATAATGTCTTGTTCGTCGTCGCCGAACCTACATTGTCGGTATGCCCTGAAACCTCGATTTTTACATCGGGATTTTCTTGCAGCAAAGTGACCAATTTGTTGAGTGAGGCGGACGATTCGGAACGCAGGGAGGCTTTACCTGTGTTGAACAGGATATTTTCAATCACCATCTTTGCACCGCTTTCCATCTTTTGCAGGGTAAAATTACGGATGACCAGCATACTGTCTTTTTTAAACTGTAATGCGCTGTTGGCAAAGAAATATCCTTCGGAAGTGACTTCTATCAGGAACGGCCCCATATCACTGAGAATCAGATCGTATTTTCCGTTTTCATTGGTGACGGTAGTCTGAATAAAATTTTTGTCGTTTGCTTTGGTTGCTCTGATATTTGCTTTAAGCGGCTCGGCGTTACTTTCCCCGATCACTACTCCCGTCATGATGTATGTATTGACACTTCTTTGCAATGTGATATTTTTATTGCCCGAATCTTCCGCTATATTTTTCAACGGCAGACTTTCGTTAAAATCAAAATAACCTGCTGCTTTTACCAGCAGATCAAAATTATCCTTGTCTTCCACCTTCACAGAGTAGAATCCGGTATTGCCGTCGGATACCGTGCGATACGATACATTGCCCTTTTTGATAAGGATCTCTGCGAAAACGGGATTATCCGTTCTTACATCACTAACATATCCGCCAAGCGTATAGGGATAAAGCAGTTTTTCCAGTTCAAAAACGTAATGTAACTTGTCGTGACGTTTGACCGGATTGATAAAACTGTCGGTAGCCGGATGATAACCCGTAGCTTCTACGAGCAGATAATAATCACCCACATCCTCCACCTCCAGAAGATAGCTCTGCTGTATCGTATCGTTGGTTGTTGTGGCAACAGACATACCGGTTGTCCTATTCATCATCTTAACGGTGGCAGGCAACGTTCGTCCCGTTTTTGCGTCAACCACATTACCGGAAAGTTCAAATGGGATGCGTAAGTCTTTTTTGGCGTAATAGACGTCCAATCCACCGAATCCTCCGTTCCTTCTTGAGGCAAACAGAGCGAGGGTGGTATCGGAAGTGAGGCGATAATACAGATCGTCGTCAGGGCTGTTGATCGGATAACCCATATTGACGGGATCGCTCCATGTTCCGTCCGGCATCATCACGGATTGATATATATCAAATCCGCCCATGCCGGGTAGCCCGTTTGTCGAGAAATACAGGGTATTGCCATCGGGAGTAACAAACACGCATTCCTCGTCGAACGGCGTATTAAGACGGAACAGATTTTGTGGACGATAAAAACTGTTTTCCTTTTTCTTCGGTGCAAACCATATGTCTTTTCCGCCAATTCCGTCAAGCCGGTCGGATATGAAGTAAGCATCGCCGTTGTCGGTAAAACTGACACTGCCTTCTGTTGAGATTCTATTGTTGAGCATCTTTTTCAACCGTTTATTTTTGGTGGTTTTCCCATTTTCTTTGAACTGGGTACGATACACATCGCCGGAACCTTTGTAATACAGCAACGAGCCTGTATTGTTGTCCACGCCTGCCACACTGAGATGTTTGAACGATTTTAACCGTGAATCCTTGACCTCGCTTGCTTCACCATTGGCAAATTCTGCTGCGTAAAGGATGCGTTCGCGCGAAACAGAACGCGAAGCAATGTTCGTTTGATTATCTTTCGGACGACGTGAGGTAAAATACATTGATGGTGAGGGAGATAATAATTCCACCGCACTATAATCGTCATAATAACTGTTGACATTGGGGCCTGCATTAATGATGAACACAGGAAGCGAATCCTGCACGGCCGTTACCGAAAAATCACATATCGCTATGTATCGGTTAATTTTGTCTTTCATTTTTTCCGACTGTTTGGGCATTAACGTCGCTGCATATTGCTCAAAAGCCTCTTTTGCTTCCTCATACTGTTGATGATATATCAACGCAATGCCTTTCTGACAATAATAATCGGCAGCAACGGCCGAATCGGCCTGATTGAAAAATGGAAGCGCACGATTCGGATAAATGCCATACAAATGGCTGACCCCTATTTTGTAATTGAGCGGCGAATAGTCATCTCTAACACTGTACAACAACATATATTGTTCTAACGCAGCATCATACAACCCTTTTTTATAATATGAATCGCCTTTCTTGATCGCTTTTATCAATTGACTGTTTCCTTCCGACTGTGCAAACAGTTCTTTTTTGTCGATCTTCGGTTTTTCTTGAGCATACAACGATAGACATGCAACAAGAAGCAACGAGGAAATAATGTTTTTTGCCATATTGCCTGATAATAATTATAGATTTTTGCACAGCAAAGATACGAAAAAATTTATTAATTGACACATGTACCTCAAAAAATCGAAAAATTTTTTCTCTGTGGAAAAAATTGTTTCGAACCATCATTGTTTATAATATTGAAATAAAGTAGATTAATAAAATTTATCGTGATGAAGAAAAAAAAAATAAAAAAAATTACAGAAAAGTAATTGTTTTTAAACAAAAAGATATACTTTTACGCCCTGTATTATTTTGTGATTTATGATAACGGATTTGAATTATTTGCATCAGATGACCGGCAATGATAGCGGGATGTTGAAAACAACGATAGAAGTATTTCTTCACCAGTTAAATGAAATGCGGGATGATCTTCAAATGCTGCTGAATAACAAAAACTGGTCGGAGTTAAGCCGATTGGCGCATAAAATTAAATCGTCGGCGCTGATGATGGGCATCGAACAAATGAGCGATGATATGAAAGAATTGGAACTTCTGGCCAGGGAAAGCAAGAATATCGAAAAATATCCATATTATGTAGCACGTTTTAATACCATAACCGATTTAATCGAGGTAGAATTGAAAATGTACCTGGACGCGGATGAAGAATGAAAAATTGAAAAGTAAAAAATCATAATTGTAAATTATTTGTTTTATATGCTAAAAATTAATACGATAGGAGATGTCACTGAAGTAAAGTTTGACAATACTCAAAAATTAAATGTTCTGGTAAGCGAGTCTGTAAAAATCGGACTTCAAAAATTGTTCGAAAGGCCCAACGCTAAAGTGCTGATCAATATGGAAGGTATTTATTTTCTTGACAGTTCAGGATTTGCTGCATTTTTGTCTGTTTATAAGATCGCTAATAAAAATAACGGACAAATCATTTTTTGCAATCTAAGTGATTCTGCATTAGATCTTTTTAAAGTTTTGCAATTACATACTGTGTTTAAGATTGTTAATGATCATGGCGAGGCTATCAAATCGTTCAGATAGATATGCCGTACCGCCATATAATCGGGTAGCCACACCACTAAAACCTCAAGTGCAAATGACGTGATATTGTCGCTGCTTGTGGAATGTCCAAACGTGGAAGTACCCTTCATAGAATTTTTTATTGACTAAAAATCAATCCTTTCTCCTGATATTTCGCAATATCAGTTTTTTCTTTTTATAGTCAATCGTTGCTTTGTGTTTGAGCAGGAAATCACTTCCGATAAGTCCTGCTACACGTTTGGAGGTAAATTTCTTGTACAGGTTATTGACATGAGAAAGGTCGATCAGCACCACAGTCCAATTGACACGTTTCAACTTACACAGTTTGAACTTTTTGATGCAGCCAAAACTGCTTTTCAATTCGCCGGCATGGATACCCGATGATTCTATTTCCTGCACTTTCTGTTCGCCAGCCGGCGCTTCGGGGATCAATGTCGCATCAAAAATAGTGTGCGATGCTCCGGTATCAATCAGAAGATCATATTTCCGACCATTAATGACGCCGCTGACGAACAAGTGATAACTGTTGTCCTCGCCTAATGTGACGATGTCTATGGGAAGGATGGTTTTCATCCGATAAGGCGCAAACCCAAAAAGAAACGCAAACTACTCATTGAGATGTTTCTTTGCAGCCACAGCCGCCCCGATAATACCGGCTTCGTTCAGTAACTGAGCGGGAACAATCTTGGTACGTGTCTCGAAAGGAATACCGTTTTTCTTGAGTTTTTTGGCCAATCCACCGCCAACAACAATCATATCCGGCCAAAACATTTCCTCTATATAATTAATGTATAGTTTCAGACGTTGCATCCATACATCCCAAGTGAGGTCAAAGTTTTTACGGGCTGCGTCCGACGTCCATTGTTCTGCATTCTCAACACCTCCGGGAAGACATATATGCCCCCATTCACAGTTAGGCACTAATTTACCTTGTGTGAAAAGTGCACACCCGATACCCGTACCAACAGTCAACATAATGACTACATCCTTGTTTTTCCGGCCGGCGCCGTATTTCATCTCTGCCATGCCGGCGGCATCGGCATCATTTACGGCCACACTTTTACAGCCTGTACTTTTTTCCAGCAATTTTTCGAGGTTAACATTCAACCAGCCATCATCTACATTAGCGGCGGTCTTGACAACCCCATGCAGCATCACTCCCGGAAAGCCAACGCCAATAGGGCCTTTCCAGTCAAATTTTTTTGCTATCAACTTAATGGTAGCCACCACAGCTTTTGGTGTCGAAGGTTCCGGCGTAGGTATCCGGTATTTATCGGTGGTCATTTCACCGATTTTTACATCAACAATAGCTCCCTTGATACCGGATCCACCGATATCTATACCCAGTATATAATTTGATTTCATTGATACATGAATTAATTTTTTTAAACCCACAAATCTAAACATTTTTTTTGAAAAAATACCATCATAAAAAAATGATACATTTGGTTGACAAATTTATAAAACCTATTTTTGCACCAATAAAAAACGGAAATAAGTGTTTAAATTGTATTTAGAGTTAGGTGTGGAACATATTGCCGATTTGCAAGGCTACGACCACATTTTGTTTGTGACCATGTTGTGTGCGGTCTATGCATTTAAAGAGTGGAAACAGGTGTTGATTCTGGTTACCGCCTTTACCGTCGGCCACTCGCTCACCCTGGCCTTAGCCACGTTGAATATTATTCGTATATCTACCGCTTGGGTGGAATTTTTGATCCCTGTCACCATTTTCATTACCGCTGTGGGTAATATGTTCACAAAAAAGTCAGGCAGCGCTTCCGCAGGTGTGAAATATATGCTGGCTCTGTTTTTTGGCCTGATTCACGGTTTGGGTTTTTCGAACTATCTGCGTAGTTTATTGGGAACACAAAAATCAATAATAGTTCCTTTACTGGCGTTCAATATTGGCGTTGAACTCGGACAAATCCTGATTGTACTTTGCGTTTTGACGCTCACGGCGTTGATGCTCCATATTTTCAGGGTGAAACAACGCGATTGGATATTGATACTTGCAGGAGCCGGCGCAGGAATAGCCTTGACGTTGATGATGGAACGATGGCCATGATTTCATGCAAACTAAGTTAAACTTTCTACTTCTTCCACAGTTTATCCATATCTTCCAACGTTTTACCCTTGGTTTCGGGCACCATTTTCCAGACAAAAACAGCCGAAAGAACACTCATCACGGCATAAAAACCATACGTCATGCCTCCGCTAAATTCTATCATCGGCGGGTATGTTGACGAAATCAGATAGTTGGCAATCCATTGCGCTGCCACTGCTACAGCCACTGCTTTTCCGCGAATCCGGTTCGGGAAAATTTCAGCGATGAGCACCCAACAAATCGGTCCCCACGACATCATGAACGAAGCCGTGTAGATGATAATGAACACCAATGTGCTGATGCCGATAGTATTGGTAAACGACAACGCCGATATGGCAAACATACCAACAGCCATACCGATAGAACCGGTGATCAGCAACGGCTTGCGTCCCCATTTATCCACCGTAACAATGGCTACTACCGTGAAAATCACATTGACCAGACCCATCACCACCGTTTGCAACAAGGAGGCATCGGTTGCCGCGCCCATCTGCCTGAAAATAGTAGGTGCGTAATACAGCGCCACATTGATTCCAACAAACTGCTGAAATACAGACATGAGTATACCGACAATAATCACTATCTTACCATACGAGAATAGTTTCGACGTGGATACATGATGCACCGTTTGCTTGATATCTTCTAAAATGGTTTTTGCCGTGTCCAATCCGTTGATGCGGGCAAGCACATCCAGCGCTTTGTCGTCACGGTTCGATAATGCCAGAAAACGAGGTGTTTCGGGAACGAGGAACAACAACAAGCCAAATAAAAATGCAGGGATAGCTTCCGAAAGAAACATGTATCGCCAGCCTGTGCTGTTGATCCATGCATCGGTTTGACCACGGGCAATACCCCAATTCACAAAATACACCACCAACATACCAAAAATAATGGCAAACTGGTTGCACGACACCAACCGCCCACGAATGGCAGCCGGCGCTATTTCGCCGATGTACATGGGGCAGACAGCCGATGCCAGCCCCACTCCTACCCCACCAATTATCCGGTATAGATTGAAAGTGAACAGCAAAGACATGGTCATTTCACCTTTCGGAAAGAATATCGTTTCGGGAAAAGCCGATCCCAAAGCCGAAAAGAAAAACAGTCCGGCGGCAATCATCAGGCTTGTCCGGCGTCCGAAATTAGAAGCAAGATAACCTGAAATTATTCCTCCGATGATACAACCGATCAGGGCGCTCGAAACGGTAGCACCATGCATAAACGAACCGAGTTGCAGAGGGTCGGTGAAATGGGTTTTAATGGCGCCGACAGCGCCCGATATGACAGCTGTGTCATATCCGAATAGCAAACCGCCAAGCGTAGCGACTAATGTGATACCTGCTACGTAGGACTTATTGTAATATGTATTCATAACATTAATTAATGTAGAGACGCGGTGATCCACGTCTCTACAGAGTTTAGATATAACGGTTTAACAACAGTTCGTACAACTCCTGCTTGCCGCTGATTTGTTTGGGTTCGCCAAGTTCTACTGCCAGATTGCGAAGGTCTTCGAGCGTCAGTTTGCCGGCTTCAAATTCGGCGCCTTTTCCGCTGTCGAACGACGCATAACGTTCCTTGCGCATTTGTTTATAAGGCGATTTTTCAAGCACATCCACTGCGATGGTCAATGCGCGGGCAA
>Ga0082212_10012988_pt1 | contig 10450 bp, 8 predicted proteins | sample TergutNt197P3_FD_71548 | JGI IMG/M metagenome (GOLD analysis project Ga0082212, IMG submission 71548) | Neocapritermes taracua P3 segment gut microbial communities from Petit-Saut dam, French Guiana - Nt197 P3 | ecosystem: Host-associated > Arthropoda: Insects > Digestive system > Gut ...
AGTTTGTCTGTAAAGCGGGTTTCTTGCAGAGATAGACCTGTTATCTTACGCAATTCCTTTTCGTTTTTCTTCCAGGTCATGCCTTGTATCAGGATTTCGCCCTTATCCGGTTTGCGCAACCCTTCCATCATTTCCACCAGCGTAGTTTTGCCTGCTCCGTTCGGGCCGAGCAAAGCCACAAATTCCCCTTTCGGAATAGTCAGCGATACCCCTCTTACTGCCCGTACATCTTTGAAAGACTTGACGACGTTTCTTATCTCGATTTTGTTCATAAATTACCGTTTGTCTTCCAGCAGTTTTTCCAGCAGCATATTCTTGTCATTAACAGCTTTCAATATGCGTTCATACAGTGCATTTTTTTCATCATACAACGCCATGATTTTTTCGATCGGGTTGAAGTTGTATTGATAGGCAACAGATTGTTCATGAAAGGTATTGGATATAATATTTACGGCAATTTCATCATTACATTTTTTTATTGCATCAACCGTGATATGTAGCGCTTTGGCTAATTTGTCGAGCATCTCGTCTTTAATTACTTCCTGAGATTCGAGTTTAGAAATTTGTTGCTGACTTATTTCAAGTTCTTCTGCTAAAATATCCTGTTTAATACCCTGCATTTCGCGAAAACGTTTCACATTGGCTCCATGATGTACTTCTTTGGTCTTCTGATGCATTTCTTCGGCGTTCATAATCAATAAATTTATACTTTTCAAAGTCACAAAGATAATCATTAAAAGATAACCATACATCAAGCAGTGTATTTTACAACAAAAAATAGTACGTTACAAACAAAAATAGTTGGATACAGAACATGTAGTATTTTTATTTGCATTAAAATTGTGATATTGATAAAAAATGAAAGTAAATGGTAAAAATATTTTTGTGAATTATCTTAGCCTGCTTGGCATAAGACACACTGATTCATTTTCCGATCAATACTTCAACGAGCATCCGCACAAAAATAATTTGTATGGACTGTCAAAGATGTTATCCGACTATGGGATTCGAAATGCTGCAACCCGGATCGAAGACAAAGACAACGATATCTTCAATATCGAATGTCCATTTGTCGCTCATTTTGGTGGCGATTTCGTAGGGGTCTATGGCATAGACCCTGAAAAAGTACATTTTATCAGGAACGGCCAGCAACTATCCATTCCTGTTTCACAATTTATACAGTCTTGGTCAGGCGTAATACTTTTAGCTGAAACCTTGCCCGCTTCCTGCGAACCGGATTACAAAGAACACCAGAAAAAGGGTCTGCTGATAATCGCCCAAAAATCAATCCTTGCTTTATCCTGTATCTTGATTTTGGGACTTGCTTATTTAAATAACACCTATATTTCCCCTCTTTCCCTCTCACTATTGGGGAGGGCAGGGGAGGGGATGTTGGGTTTTTCTTTGCTTTTATTAACTAACCTGATTGGCATATACATCTGCTATCTGTTAATACTGAAACAACTGCATATCCAAAGCCGGTATGCTGACAAGATTTGCACCTTATTCAGCCAAAGCGACTGTAATAATGTATTGGAATCCGATGCCGCTAAGCTGTTTGGCGTTTTTGGATGGAGCGAAATCGGAATGGGGTATTTTGTTGCAAATACAGTTATTTTACTGTTTCTGCCTCAGTTATTGCCTTATTTGGCGCTCATTAATATAATGGCGCTTCCCTATACCTTATGGAGCGTATGGTATCAGAAATTTAAAGCCCATCAATGGTGTCCGCTTTGCCTGATCGTACAAGTTCTGTTATGGACAATATTTATTATTGATTTAATCTGTGGTTACATTCAGCTACCGACTTTTATTCATAATGCCCAATTCCATTCCCCCTTTGAAGGGGGTTGGGGGATGTCATTCTTTTCTCAATTCTTGATTGCCGGTTGTCTCTACGTCATCCCCATTTTTGCCCTTAGTTTGCTGCTCCCTAAACTAACCGAAGGCAATCAGGTAGCACAACTTCGTCAGGAAATCAACAGTATCAAAGCCAATGAAGACGTATTTCTGACTTTATTAAAACAACAGCCATATTACGAAGTCAGCCAATCCGATTCGCAAATTCTTTTCGGCAACCCTGACGCCAAATTAAAAATTTCCATTTTGACCAATCCCTTTTGCAACCCCTGTGCCAAAATGCACGCAAGAGTAGAAACGTTGCTTAAAGAGACAAAAGGGAATGTATGCATTCAATATATCTTTTCCTCTTTTAATGAGAGTTTAGACTATGCCAATAAATATATGATTGCAGCATATTTAAGTCCCCCTCTATCGGAGGGGCAAGGGGAGGCTCTGCAGTTATATTCAGCCTGGTTTGCCGGAGGCAAATCTTTAAAAGAAGCCTTTTTCAAAGATTTGTACTTGGATATGACTAATCCTGCCATTGAAGTGGAATTTCAAAAGCATGAAGCATGGAAAGAGAAAACGCAGTTGCGGGCTACGCCAACCATTTTGGTAAATGGTTATAAGTTACCTGAAAATTATAAAATCGAAGATTTACATTATTTTAAGGAATTTAATTTCGAAGTTAAATAATCCCTGTTTCTTTTGTTGGGGACAGGGAGCAATAATCGGCCAATTATTGTAAAACACAACAAATGTGAGTTTTTTATATTTTTTATTTATTTAAATTAATTTTCATTATGAGTAAAATTTCGTTAGATTTAATTAAAACTCTTCTGACAACGGAAGAAATGAAGAAAGTAACAGGCGGTTCCGGCTCTGGATCTGGAGAATGTGAGGGTAATGCCTTTACTTGTTGGTGTAACGGCAGAAACATAGGAACAGCATCAAGTCGTGAATGTTGCGATGGAAGGTGTGCTGCATGTACATGGTGTGAATAATTTTAGGTAACTTCTAAAATTATTTAAAATACAGTTTTTCAAATGCAATAAGCGGAAGCAATCTGTCTATTTTCAATAGTTTGTATTGCTTCTTGCTTTGCATTTATGTTGTAATACTAAGATAAAAAATAGCTCTTACTAAACAAAATTTATTGTCGCATTACTAATTAAATATTTTTATATCTTTGCAGTAAAAAACATGAATTGATAAAAAATAATAGCTCAAATCGTGTAAAATCAGTTTAACAAACATCGCACAAAATAATAATGAAATGTAAAGCAACGCTTAAAATAATTATTAGTGTATTTGTGACTGTTTTCTTTTACAAATGCTCATTTGAAAATGGAAATGATCAAAGTTTAATACAGTTTAATGTAAGTGCATCTTATATAGAAAAGGAGATTGCATTGGAAGATATCTGTGATATTGAATACTTGCAACTAGAATTGGATGATGATTTTTTGTTTAGCCAAGTTCCGCAAATTGTTACCACAGATAAAATTATTATTTGTCAACATAATGTTGGAGACATCCTCATTTTTTCAAGAAATGGAAAACCTCTTTTTAAATTCAATCATAAGGGAAACGGACCGGAAGACTATACAAATCTGAACGGATTGATATATGATGAAAAATCAAATGAGTTTTTTGTAAAATCAGACAATAAAATTATAGTATATTCCGCCTCTGGAGTTTTCAAGAGATTGATACCTTTGAATGGAATGTTTATAAATGAGATAGTGAGTTTTGATGCCGAAACACTATTATTATATGATGATTATGATTCATATCCTACTCCATTTTCTCTTATTTCGAAAGAAAATGGAAGTGTGGTCACAGCGGTTGATGTGCCTAAAGAAAATAAAATAAACGTTCTGTACTCACAAATTGAAGGAGAAAATGTTGTAATGTTAAGAGCGCCTACCTTTCGTATTGTAAGGTATTATGATGGCTATCTATTGACTGATTTTTCGATTGATACTGTATATTTCCTTTCACGTGACAGAAAACTATCGCCGATTCTTTTAAGAAAACCTGCAATACAGTCAATGTTTCCGATCACTTATTTGAATAGTTTTATAGAGGCTGGGAATTTCGAATTTGCATCTACTGTTACAGTAAAGAATGAAAACAACAAACTGCCTCGGATTTTTTTGATGCGTGACAAGGCTACTGGTTCAGTGTATAGACAAAAAATCACTTTCAACGACTACAAAGGAAAACAGATAAGTCTATCTCCTGAAGCAATAGCTAATACCCAAGATAGCAAATTGGGACTAATCGTTCTAAACTTGGTAGAATTACAAAATGCCAATAGCGAAAACAGACTTAGCGGTAATTTAAAAGAATTGGTTGATAGTTCAGACAAAGATGGAAATGATATTTATATGTTATTGCATTTTAAGTAAGTATGTAATAAGATTATGTTTTTTATGCAGACCTTTTATATTGATACCACCAAAGACCCGTTCCGCGATTCTTTTGGTTGGGTAGCGCCCGAATATCATCTGATGGGCTGGGCGCTCAGTTGTCTGCAATTGCATCAACTTTGCGGCAGTATCACTTTGTATGCGAACAGCCCGGCGGCCGCTTTGTTGATTGATACGCTGCAACTTCCTTTTAACAGCTTGATTCTTGTACATGATCAATTAACGTTGCCTCATCCCGATTTATGGGCATTGCCCAAGATTTATACCTATTCGCTACAGGAAAAGCCATTCCTGCATATTGATGGGGATGTGTTTCTTTTTGAACCGTTAGACTCAGGTTTGCTTGATAGCGACCTTGTCGCTCAAAATAAAGAAGTCGCAACAGAACATTATTATTTCCCTGCGCAGAAAGCATTGATGCGTCATTTTTCCTTTTTTCCGCCCTGCGTGAAAGGGGATTTTGAAAGTGGGATTCCTGTTCAAGCCTGCAATGCTGGTATTATCGGTGGACATAATATTATATTTTATCGCGATTACACAGCTTTGGCCTTTGAATATATCCGAAAGAATGAAGACAGACTGAAACGAATCAATGTGAATCGTTTCAATGTATTTTTCGAACAACATCTTTTCTATGCCTTAGCCAAAGAAAAAGGCATCCCGGTTAGTGTTTTGATAGAGGGAATAATAGAAGATAACGGATACAAAAATATGGGTGATTTTTACGATGTGCCATTCAACCGAAGCTATCTGCATTTGTTGGGAGAATTCAAAAAAGACGAATTTACCTGTATTCAAATGGCGGCCAAACTTAGAGAGCTGTATCCTGATTATTATGATCGCATCGTGGCCTTGTTTCACAAAAAGAATATCAGATTAAGCCCTTGCGGATTTAAGAATAACCTCAATCCACCAATAAATCCAATTGACGAAGAAAGTAATACGCATCTGCAAAGATTGAAATTTGCCGCAACGCAGTATTCACCGGATATTGAAAAAACGGAGTTCCGAAACGATTTTGAAATGTTTTACAGTCAATTAATCTCTTTTTTAAAGGTTAACGATGTTGCCGATTATTTATTTGAAAGAAATTTAATTGCCCAACATTGGTATCGCGATTTGTTTGCCGATATGTCCGGCATTTTAGACAAAGTTATAGTACGAAGCCCGAAAACAGAAATAATCGAATCATCGATTAACTGGGCGGGAATATTCAACAAACACTATAGGGTAGGAGCCGGATATTATGCGAACTTACAGATAACAAAAGGGCATTATTACAATTTGGTTGTGCCTGAAGCTACTGACAACGGATTTTCGCTGTACGATATCAACGAATTGGAACATGCCTTGCTTCAATTATTATCAAAACCGTTGTCCATCCACGACATACTGCTCAAAATGCAGATTTATTTTGACGACGATGTACTGCAAAATCACTACGAGGCATACAAAGACTTAATTCTTTCGTCAATCAAAGAATTAGTAATCAAAAGGGTTATATGTAGCTGTACATAACCCCATAAATCCGTTTGCTTGTTTGTTATTCTTTTTGTAATTTTGTCGTGTAATATTCGTATTATTCAATTTCGTATTGATATGGTTCAGCATAAAAAAAATATAAACATTTGGAAAAGAAAAAGATTTCATTTAGTGAATTAGTAAATGTTCTGAGTCAAAGAGAGATGAAGAGCGTGAAGGGAGGATCTCTTACATGTCTTTGTGTATGTGATGGTTATAGTTGGATGGCTGCATGTCCTCCCGGTGTTTCTGCTTATGAGTTGCCCTGGAATTAATTGTATGTCGCCCGCTTGTTAAGAGTTATGTAATTTTAAAGTGAATTTCTGCCTCTCGTTGTTGGAATTGAGCGAATGTGATTTGAAATTAAATCATATTGCGACAACGAGAGGTTTTTTTTAAAAAAACAATGCGAATCTCAGTTAAAATTATCCTATTTCTAATGTCACTTGATTTGTTGTTTAGTTGCCGACACAACATTAGAGTAAAGACATGTAGTATCCCTGTGATTGAAATTGCTCAGAATCTCGGCAAATATAAGGCATTACCATTAAGCGAATTTGTGACTGAATTGGAATATACTCCCTTAGAAACCAGCGATGACTGTTTGATTGGTGAATGGGATGGTGGGTTTAATCATATTATTGTTACTACTTCATATATTTTTGTAGCCGGTTACAGATTTTGTTATGCTTTTGATCGCAACGGCCGTTTTTTATGCGAGATCGGGAGAATTGGGCAAGGGCCGGGAGAATATCAATATATGCGCGGTTTATCCATAGATGAGAATAAAAAATCTTTGTATATAGATGCCGTTTATTCCATATTGGAATATTCGTATGACGGCGTTTTCCGCCGGTCTATTAAAATTCCCCAAACCCAGCTTAAAGTAAATGATCGTCTCGAATCCTATTCTATGAATAATGTTTATCTTGTTCGCAATAATTTGTTTATTGGACACACAGATAATCCTATGGGTAATGCAAAATATACTTTTCAGCTGATTAATGACTCGGCCCAAGTAGTCGAATCTTTTGATAACCATGTTCAATTCAATCGCACAAAAGCATTTTTTAGCTCGTCTGAAAGAGCAATGAGACCCTATCGTGTATTGGAAAACATCTATGTGAAAGAGGTACCAAACGACACAATTTATTGTCTGAATGTTAATAACGAACTTATTTCTCAATTTGTATTTAATTTGGGGCAATATGCTTACAATGTAAAAGATAGAGAAGATGCGGGAGTGAATAATCCTTCGTCGCAAATACCGCATATTTTGCAACTCAAAGTAATCTTTGTTCCATATATTCCAATACCTATGGTTGGTACTCACAATTTTATTTTTTTTAGTTATGAAGCACGGAATCTCTCCGAAAAATATACTTTCCCCAAAAGGAATGTTTCACCTCCTCCTGTCGGCGTACAAAATTTTATAGAGACAGATAGTAAAAGTCATCTCGGAATATATGATATTATCAATCAAAGAACACAACTATTAGATACGGATCCTGTATTACGAAGACGGGGATTAATCAATGATTTAGATGGAGGCTTACCCTTTTGGCCAAAATATTATTCTTCGGCGAATGAACTGGTTGATGTTTGGCAAGCGTACGAAATGAAAGAATACTTAACGGATACATATTTTGCCGCCCAGGAAATCAAGAATCCGTTTGCATACCAAAAATTGAAAGAATTGTTGAAACGCTTGAACGAAGAAGATAATCCTGTAATAATAATTGCTAATTTGAAGAAATAAATAGCCATTTTAGTAACATTAGCCGCTTTGATCATGCGTTTTATCCAAACCCTCTATCTTGATACCACCAAAGACGAGTTCTATGATTCTTTCGGCTGGGCAGCTCCCGATTATCATCTGATGGGATGGGCGCTCAGTTGTCTGCAGTTGCATCAACTCTACGGCAGTATCACTTTGTATGCGAACGGCCCGGCGGCCGGTTTGTTGATTGATACGCTGCAACTTCCTTATTCAGAAGTAAACCTTGAACTCGATAATTTAACTTTAATTCATCCCGATTTATGGGCGTTACCCAAGATTTATACCTATTCGATACAGAAACAACCGTTTCTGCATTTCGATGGAGATGTATTTCTTTTTAAACCATTAAGCTCTGATTTGCTGAGTGGAGAACTTATCGCCCAGAATGTAGAAGTTGCAACTGAAAATTATTATATGTTAACTCAAAAAGAATTGATGCGTCATTTTACCTATTTCCCACCTTGTGTGAAAAAGGATTTTGAGAGCGGGATTCCTTTTCGAGCTTGTAACGCCGGTATTTTTGGGGGCAATAATATCGCTTTTTTTTATGAATATGCAACTTTGGTAGATGATTATATCAATAATAACGCAAAAAAATTGAAACACATTCATGTGAATGCGTTCAATATATTTTTTGAACAACATTTGTTTTATGCATTGGCAAAAGAAAAAGACATTCCGGTCAGTGTTTTGATAGAGGGAATAATAGAAGATAACGGATACAGGAATATGGGCGACTTTCATGACGTTCCATTTAACCGTAGTTATCTGCATCTGCTTGGCCATTTCAAAAGAGACGAATTTACCTGTATTCAAATGGCGGCCAAACTAAGAGAGCTGTATCCTGACTATTATGAGCGCATCGTAGCCTTGTTTCACAAAAAGAATATCAGGTTAAGCCCTTGCGGATTTAAGAATAACCTCAATCCACCAACGCAACAAATTGACGAAGAAAGTAATACGCATCTGCAAAGATTGAAATTTGTCGCATCGCAGTGTCCGTCGGATATTGAAAAAACGGAGTTCCAAAACGATTTTGAACTGTTTTACAGTCAATTAATCTATTATTTGAAGGCCAACAATGCTTTAGAATATGTATGTGAAAGAGATTTGGCTGCTATACATTGGTATCGCGATTTGTTTGCCGATATGTCAGGAATCTTAGACAGAATCATTGTTCGCTGTCCGAAAACGGAAATAATCGAATCATCGTTTAACTGGGCGGGAATATTCAACAAACACTATAGGGTAGGCGCCGGATATTATGAAAATTTACAGATAACGAAAGGGCATTATTACAATTTGGTCGTGCCTGAAGCTACTGACAATGGATTTTCGCTGTACGATATCAACGAAATAGATCATTCCTTGCTTATGCTTTTATCCGAACCGCGATCAATCAATGAAATCATGCTCAAAATGCAGGTTTGTTTTGATAACGATGTATTGCAAAATCATTACGGTATTTATCAAAATTTTATCTTTTCATCTATCAAACAGTTGATAATAAATAAAGCAATACAACCTTTATGAAGTCTGAAACACCAACAGTTTTCGCAAAAGAATCAGTGATAATACCCCGTATTATTCATCAAGTGTATGAAGATATGAACGGCCCCTCGAACGATTTGCGTGTAATATCATCAAGTTGGAAGAAATTTCATCCTGAATGGGAATACAGGTTTTGGAATAAAGATTCGATAGAAGATTTGTTGCATTCGGTATTTCCTGAATTTCTTCCGGTTTATCGAAGTTATCCTTACAATGTACAGCGTTGGGATGCAATTCGGTATTTAATCCTGTATCATTTTGGAGGTTTGTATGCGGATATGGATTATGAATGTTTAGAGCCGCTGAATTTATTATTGCAGGATGCTGACTGCTGTATGGGATTGGAACCCCGTATCCATGCAATGCAGTATAACAAGCCTTTTATGGTTGGCAATGCTTTAATGGCGACTACTCCGGCACATTCATATTTTAAACAGATGATTGAATATATGATAGAAAATCAACATACTGTTTTTTCAGATATAGAAGCGTGGCAAATATTTGAATCAACAGGCCCTTTTATGACGACAAGGAATTATAATAACTATCATGATAAGGAACAAATAAAGTTACTGCCTGATGAGTTGATTGCGCCGCTATGCTTTCAGGAGGTCAGAATGTTGGTGGAAGGAATTCATGTAGACGATATTTACCGAAAAATAGAAAAAGCGTATGCCATTCATTATTTTGTAGGATCATGGTTATCGCAGGTAAGCAGTTAGATTTTATTAACTATTACATAACTAATGTTTCGCACTTCTTTTTTAATTCTCTGACCTCTTATTGCATACAATCAACAAGACTTTTCCCAATTATCCAATTCCTTTCGACCCCCAAACAATATATGACAGGCTGCAAAATTCCGATCAGGGTGGACATGGTTGTTCGTTTGGAAAACCTGCTTCTCTGCGTTGTTCATCTATTGGAAAAACTTCGGACGCAGATTGTTGTATTGGAAGCTGCACCCTACAATAACGGGATTGTTCAAAATATGCTGATTCTATGGATTTGCTTTTATTTTTCCGTAAAAGTAACTTTTAATGAACAAATATTTCAGACAAAAACTGCCGTAAACACGTCATTGCGAGGAGCGTAGCGACGAAGCAATCCAGAAAAAAATAACGCTGGATTGCTTCGTTTATTTCGACTATGCTCAATAACCACCTCGCAAACATAGGATGACGATATCCTTGTTCAAATAAAATTTGGTTTATGTAATAAAGATGTGTTATCTTTGTTCAATAATCGCTACGCGTTGAAAAATATGCAAATATGAATTAATCGGCTGATTATTCCAATGCATCCTTATTATTATGAATAT
>Ga0082212_10012989_pt1 | contig 10449 bp, 11 predicted proteins | sample TergutNt197P3_FD_71548 | JGI IMG/M metagenome (GOLD analysis project Ga0082212, IMG submission 71548) | Neocapritermes taracua P3 segment gut microbial communities from Petit-Saut dam, French Guiana - Nt197 P3 | ecosystem: Host-associated > Arthropoda: Insects > Digestive system > Gut ...
AAGCCCAGCGCCGGCAAGCTGATTGTAGACGGCAAGGACTTGTTTAAGATGAAGGAAAAAGACCTGGTGGACTACAAAACCGCCACGGTGGGTTTTGTGTGGCAAAACAACGCCCGCAACCTCATCCCCTACCTAACCGCCCTGGAAAATGTCATGATGCCCATGCAGTTTAACCACATTAACCCCATCAAAAACAAGAAACAGCGGGCACGTGAGCTGTTGGAGCTTACCGGCATTGGGCAGCGGGCCAAGCACAAACTTAGCCAGCTTTCCGGCGGCGAGCAGCAGCGGGTAGCCCTGGCCTTGGCCCTGGCCAACCACCCATCGGTGCTACTGGCCGACGAGCCCACAGGCAGTGTGGACACCAGCACATCGGACAAAATCATGGACATGTTCCGCACCGTCAACAAAGAGCTTGGCACCACCATTGTTATTGTGACCCACGACCGGGAAATTTCTAAGAAAGTAGAACGGGTGGTGGCCATACGGGATGGCAAAACGTCCAGCGAGTTTATCACAAGCTATTCCGATAAGCTGGCAGGCATTGAAGGGTTTGCCCGGGGCGAGGCCATCGAGCTGGCGGTGTTTGACCGGGCCGGCCGGGTGCAAATTCCCCGGGAGTATTTAGACAAAATGGGGCTGGATGGTAACCGGGTGCAAATTCACATGGATGAAGAAAACCGCGTGATACTGAGCGCGCCGTTGGGGCAAGAAAGCCCCGGGCCGGATGCCATAAAACCCGAAGATAAGGAAGTGTAGGGAGTGTCCGTTTCACTGGAATACAAGGATGTCGAAAATAAGCTGCTGATTTTGTACTTGATCAACCGCATGGAAATTTCCATGTCCCGGGCGCAAATTACGGATTTTGTCATGGCCAAGGATTTTATGAACTACTTCACCCTGGAACAGACCCTTTCTGTCATGCTGGAGCAAGGGCTGCTGGAAGCGTCGGAAGAAAACGCCCAGGATGCCAGCACTACCCGCTACGCCGTTACCAACAAGGGGCTGGAAAGCCTGGACTATTTTGTTAATCACATCCCCCGCCCCATGCGCGGCCTTATTAACCAATATGTCATAGACAACCGGGGCAAGGTAAAACGGGATTACGAAGTGACCGCCACCTACTTCCCCAATGTAGAAAGCAACGACTTCCAAGTCAAATGCGGCGTGTATGAAGACCGGCGGGTTATTTTGGAGCTATCCATTTCCGTAGACACCCGGGAGCAGGCCAAACTGATACAGGGCAACTGGCGCAACAATGCCAGCGGGCTGTATCAGCGGATTATTGATGCGGTGACGACGGATGGCAGCCCGTAAAGTAGGCCCGTATAAAAACCCCAACCCGCGTCTTGACAAAATCCCACCAACTGGTATACTAAACTGTACCCTTGCGTAGATACTGGCAACTCCAACCATGTCTGGGCAATGGGAATAATTGTAGCGGCAACGCCGCACATTAAACCATAGGAGGATCAACATGATCAACAAGCAAGAAATCATCGAAAAGTTTGGCCGTGGCGACAACGACACCGGCTCACCGGAAGTGCAAATTGCACTACTCACCGCACGCATCAACCACCTAACAGAGCACCTGCGCGAACACAAAAAAGACTTCCACTCTCGCCGCGGTTTGCTTAAACTCGTAGGTCAACGCCGCGGTCTGCTGGGCTACATCCACAGCACAGACATCACCCGCTACCGTGCCCTTATCGCCGAGCTAGGCCTCAGGGATTCCATCAAAAACTAACACACAAAAATACGGGCGCTCGCTCTTTATTAAAGGCGGCGCCCTGTTTGTAAATTTAAGGACTAAAATCGTGGGGTTTCACCCCACACCCCACGAACTTTTGAAAAAGTTCGATCAAAACTTCCCCAAAATCGTGCGTACGCACGATTTTACATTAAAGTTTTTGCCGCGCTTTTTTCAAAAAGCGTGCGGGGTTTGGGGCGGAGCCCCAATACACACACGAGAGGATTGACATGTATGAGAGAAACTTCAGTATATTCTACCATGCTAGGCGGTAGGAAATTATCTGTAGAAATTGGTAGGCTGGCGGAGCTGGCCGGTGGGTCTGCGCTAATGACGTATGGCGACACGGTGGTGCTGGTGACGGCGACCACTTCGGAAAAACCACGGGCGGGCATTGACTGGTTCCCGCTGAGTGTGGACTATGAGGAGCGTTTTTATGCCGTGGGTAAGATTCCCGGCTCTTGGTTTAGGCGGGAAGGCCGGCCAACGGAGCATGCCATTTTGGCGTCCCGTTTAATTGACAGGCCTATTCGTCCCCTTTTCCCGGACGATTACCGCAATGATGTGGGCGTGGTGGCGACGGTTATGTCCATGGATCAGGACGCCAGCCCGGAAGTGGCGGCCATGATTGGCTCGTCTATTGCGCTTTCTATTTCGGAAATTCCGTTTAACGGGCCCACTTCTGCGGTCAATATTGGGCTGGTGGATGGGGAGCTTGTAGTTAACCCGGACGCCGCCCAGCGTGAAGTTAGCAAATTGGCGCTGACCGTTTCTTCTACCCGCGATAAAGTGATGATGATTGAAGCCGGCGCCGATGAAGTGTCGGAAGAAGTTATGTTTGACGCCATTATGCTGGCCCATGAAGAAAACAAGAAAATTATCGCGTTTATTGACGAAATTGTGGCGGCCCACGGCAAGCCCAAGCGTGACTATGAAAGAAACGTACTGCCTGAAGGCCTGTACGAAAAAGTGACGGCGTTTATCACAGACGAACGCATGGAAGCCGCTGTGTTTAGCGACTTGAAACAAGTCCGTGACGAAAACCTGGCAAAGCTGCGGGAAGATGTGGACGCCAACCTGGCACCAACCTTTGACGCCCTGGGCGAAGAAGTGGCCGCCGCTTACAAAGCCGCCCTTGGCACCGCCATGTACGACTTTGAAAAAGCCACCGTCCGCCGCATGATTCTGCGCCAGGGCAAACGCCCGGACGGCCGGGGCATGGGCGACATCCGCCAGCTAACAGCGGAAGTGGATTTGCTGCCCCGCACCCACGGCTCCGCCGTTTTCCGCCGTGGTCAAACAGAAGTGTTGACCGTCACCACCCTTGGCAGCGGCGGCGACATTCAAAAACTGGACGGCCTGGACGAAGCGGAAGAAAGCAAGCGCTACATGCACCACTACAACTTCCCAAGCTTCTCTGTAGGCGAAACACGGCCTTCCCGCGGCCCCGGCCGGCGTGAAATTGGCCATGGCGCCTTGGCAGAGCGTGCGCTTTTACCGGTCATCCCAAGCGAAGACGACTTCCCATACGCCATCCGTCTGGTGTCCGAAGTGACCAGCTCCAACGGCTCTACTTCCCAGGCCAGCGTGTGCGCCAGCACCCTAAGCCTGATGGCGGCCGGTGTGCCCATTAAGGCGCCGGTTGCCGGTATTTCTGCCGGGCTTGTCACCGGCGACAACGAAAATGACTACGTGCTTTTAGCCGACATTCAAGGGCTGGAAGACTTCTTTGGCGACATGGACTTTAAAGTGGCCGGCACCAAAGACGGCATCACCGCCATCCAAATGGACATTAAAATTGACGGGCTAACGCCGGAAATTATCAAGGCCAGCCTGGAGCAAACCAAACATTCCCGTTTCTATATTTTGGACAGCGCCATGCTGCCTGTGATTAGCGAGCCCCGGGCAGAAATTTCTCCCTACGCGCCAAAAATGGCCATTGTCCGCATTAACGTGGACCAAATTGCCGAGGTTATTGGCAGCCGGGGTAAAACCATTAAGCGTATTATTGAAGAAAGCGGCGTGGCAAAAATTGACACCGAGGACGACGGCCGCGTATTTGTAAGCGACACGGACCAAGCCAAGGTGGACAAGGCTGTGGCCATGATTAAAGCCATTGTGACTGTGCCGGAAGTGGGCACCATTTTTACAGGAAAAGTAACCCGCATTATGAACTTTGGCGCCTTTGTGGAATTTGCACCGGAAAAAGAGGGCTTGGTGCATGTTTCCCAGTGGGATGTCACCCGTGTGGAGAACATGGAAACCGCCACCCACGTAGGGGAAGAAGTAACCGTTATGGTAACGGAAGTGGACGACCAGGGACGCATTAACCTTTCCCGCAAAGGGGTGCTGGACCCAACGGCGGACACCACCGTTAAACGCCCGCCACCACGGGACAGAAACGGCGGCGGCCGTGACCGTGACCGCCGCGGCGGCGACAGGGACAGAAACAGAGGCGATAGGCGGTGACCCCTCCTATAACCGTTCATACCCTGGACAACGGGCTGCGGGTGGTCATGGAGCCCATCCCGTTTGTCCGTTCTGTCAGTTTTGGGTTATGGGTCAAAACCGGGTCGCGGCATGAAAGCGCCGCGACCAACGGCATGTCCCATTTTATAGAGCACATGATGTTTAAAGGCACGGAAAAGCGCACCGCCCACGACATTGCCGACCATATGGACGCAGTGGGCGGCCAGCTTAACGCCTTTACGTCTAAGGAATACACCTGTTATTTTGCCCGGACCCTGGACACCCACTTTGACGTGGCGCTGGACGTGCTAAGCGACATGTTTTTTAACTCGAAATTTGACCCGGCGGAAATTGACAAAGAACGCAACGTAATTTTGGAAGAAGTGAACATGTACGAGGACACGCCGGAGGATGTGTGCGTGGACCTGTTGCAGGAGAAAGTATTCCCCGGCAGCCCCCTTGGCATGAGCATTTTAGGCAGCCGGGAGAACATTGGCAGCTTTAAACGGGAAGACTTTATGGCGTTTTTACAGGCGAAATACACGCCGCAAAACTGCGTGATTGCCATTGCCGGCAACATTGACAGCGCGGCAGCCCTTGAAAAAATCACCGCCATATTTGGGCATTTTAAAGGCGATACTTCCCAGCCGGAAGAAAAGCCTGCCGTGTACACCCCGGGCTTTTCTGTAAAGGAGAAGGACATTGAACAGGTGCACCTGTGCATGAGCTTCCCCGGCCTTGCCAGCGGCACAGACGAGTCTTACGCCCTGGCGGCAGTCAACACTATTTTAGGCGGCGGCATGAGTTCCCGCCTATTCCAAAAAATACGGGAAGAACATGGGCTGGTATATTCCGTCTATTCCTACAACGCAAGCTACGCAGACACAGGGATTTTTACCGTCCACGCGGCCCTTAACCCGGACAACCTGAAGGCGGTCATGGACCTTATTTCCAAGGAAGTGCAGGGCATGTTTACCAACAAAATTACCAAGGCGCAGCTTAAAAAGTCTAAAGAGCAGCTAAAAAGCAACTTTCTGCTGTCTTTGGAAAGCGCCGCCAGCCGCATGAACAGCATTGGCCGCACCATGCTGATGCTAAACAAAACCCTGACGCCGGACGAGCTGGTGTCTAAAATTGACGCCATTAGCATGGACGGATTTTACCATGTATGTGAGAAAATTTTCAAAATGGACCAGGTGAGCATTTCCCTGGTTGGAAAAGGGATGAAAGAAGATGCAGTCCAAGTTTTTGGTGGTTAAAACCGATGACGCCAAGGATTTGCCCCTGCCCTCCCGCCAAACGCCCCAGTCCGCCGGGCTGGACCTTTATGCAAACGTAAACACGGTGATAAAGAAAGGGGAGCGCGCTTTGGTGCCGACAGGCATTAGGGTGGCGCTCCCTTTTGGCTACGAGGCGCAGGTGCGCCCCCGCAGTGGGCTGGCGCTAAAGCATGGCGTGACGGTGCTAAATGCACCGGGCACTGTGGACGCGGACTACCGTGGGGAAGTTGGCGTGATTTTGGTGAATTGGGGGCAGGAAGATTTTGCCGTGGCGCGGGGCGACCGCATTGCGCAGATGGTGATTGCCAAGGTGGAAATGGTGGAATTTGCAGAAGTGGATGTGTTGCCGGATACCCTGCGGGGGGATGGCGGGTATGGGAGTACGGGACAGTAGACAACGGTCTTGAAAAGCAGTAAGGATTGCTTTGGTCGCTTGGGTGAAATGTGCTATTTTATGGAATGAGGAAAAGGAGCGTCTATTAGATAACTGGTACATCTGACTTCAATGACGAGAGAGATTTTTTTGTTAGCTATAACAAGGCTGACAAGCAATGGGCAAAATGGATTACTGCTGTATTGGAGCAAAATGGATGGAGTTGCTTTTTACAAGCATGGGATTTTCGCCCAGGACATAATTTCGTTGTAGAAATGCAAAATGCTCTTAAAAAATCTAAGCGTTTTATTGCAGTTTTATCTCCTAGCTATGAGGATGCACCCTACTGTCAATCGGAGTTAGCCGCCGTATATCAAAAAGACCCTGCCAGCAAAAACAGACTGCTAATTCCTGTTCGAGTAGTGGATTTCAATCCAACAGGATTATGGGCATCTATCATATACATTGATCTTGTCGGTGAGAATGAGGAATCAGCAGAGAAAGTTTTATTACAAGGTATTGATACTGCAGCAATTCCACGAAAACGTCCCATGTTTCCTAATAACCTTGGTGTTTGTATCTCAGCCAAAGAAATGCAAGCCAATCTACCTACCTCTAATAGTATGCATGGGAGTGTGACATTCGATTATTCGAGCAATGATGGTTTATATACAATAGGCGAAGGTGACAGGGAGTTTACAACAAAGTGGACAAAAGCGAGCAATACGTCTATACATGCATACAACGACCACAGTAGCATTGATAAGATTGCGCGATTGAAAAGTAGTGCAGGCATTGATGAGTTACCTCCCATAGAGAGTTTAGATTTTACTTCAAGAACACGAACTCCTGTAGTCGGAGATTCTATTATTTGGATTAATGATTGTGGACATATCGCAATTACAAAGGTGGACGCAATTAAAGACGACAGCCGCGGAGATACACATGATGAGCTTACTTTTTCTTATGTAATTTATCAGTAAATGGCACTGAGAAGTACCCCGGTCACATTTTCACAACCATCAGTCGACAAAACGTCGGCGTGAGATTCCACAGACACCCCACAACGCCTTGATTTCACTCGGTTTTCGAGAATAGGTTCGGATTTTTTGAAAAACGCTACCGCTTGCCTTGGTAGTTTTGAGAAAATGCGCTATTTTGCGGACCTCCACAAAGTTAGCTAAAGAGACAAAAATGCAAGTAGTTGCGTTTGCCTTCATTTGGTTACGGTTAGTTTTCATAATGATGCCGGCAATTCAGGCGGCAAGCGTTAAACAGGAGGATTTTTCAATGTCTGACATAACAGTCCACAAGTTTACACTTGATATGCTGGACGAGTGCACAAACTTGTATATGAAAACATATTCACAAGCGCCTTGGCATGAGCGTTGGGATTCCAGCCATGTTGTTTCGGATTTCTACAAAAATCATTACGCCAACAACTACTTTATAGGCTTCGTTGCGATGAAAGACGAAAAGATTGTGGGTGTGAGCGTCGGATTCGCAAAACCTTATATCAATGGGATGGAGTATTATATTGATGACTTTTTTGTGTCCACTGATTATCACAGGCAGGGAATCGGTTCAAAATTTATGACGGCAATTAAAAATGAGTTGCTTGCTCAAAATATACACGCCATCATGTTAAACACAGAGCGTGGGTATCCTGCCCACAAATTTTACGAAAGTTTAGGTTTTGAAGCTTCCGAAGCATCAGTCATCTTACTCTCTACTTTTTGAGAAGTTTTCCGAAAATGCCGGCCCGCAAAGCGTTGGCGGCCAGGGACTAAAAGGGGATATTTATGTCAATGGAATTAACGGCGGAACAGGAAAAGCAGGTGCAAGAAAGGGTACAAGAACAAACCAGCCACATATGGGAGATGGTGGACTGTGGGATGGCTAATGTACTAAAAATTATGACAGCGCATTATGGGGAAGAAGCCTGCCAAGTCTATGTAAAGGCAAATAGCCAACGAGTTATGCAGCGTTGGCGCAAGAAAGCAGAGGAAGTTGGAGACAATTCGATTGAATCATTGATAAAGCACTTGTGGGAACCACTACTTGCAAAAGGCTACGAATACACAATGGAGAAAACAGAAATGGGAACCCAGATGCGATGCACAAAATGTCCGGCAGTCGCCCCGGCCAAGCGCCATGGAATTGCTGAACAGATGTTTTATATGTGTTGTGAAAATGACCGGTTTATCGCAGAGGGCTTCAACCCCAATATCGGGCTCAAGCTGACAAAGACACTGATGCAGGGTGATGATTGCTGCAACCATTTTTACTATTACAAGGATAAAAGCAAATAATATGCCCAAGGAGGCAAACCAATGACAGACCCATTACAAAATATCAGACATTTTAGCCCCACCATGACCATTGCCCAGGTGCTAAAATTTTGCGAGCGCATGAACATGGGTATCACCCGGGGTATGGTGCAAAATTATATACGGGACGGGCTGTTGCCGCCACCGGTTAACAAGCGGCTGTACACCCACAAGCACCTGGCGGCCCTGGCCATGATTGGCCGGCTTAAAACCGTGTTTGACATGCCCACAATAAAACAAGCCCTGGCGCCGTACATGGACGAAGAGGGCTTGCCTATAGAAGTGTATGAAGGGCTGATGCAAAAGCTGGCCGGCCTAGAGGCTAAGTGGCAAGCCACCTTTGCTGCTGAGCTTGCGGAAGAAAGCGACGGCGGCCTGCTGTTAACCATGGCTTTTACCACGGAGCTGAAGGCCACAGTGGTGGGTGCGTAAGAACGAACAAACGTAATCGGCCCATACGAAAAAATGCCTTTTGGCAATCGTAAGGGCGGCTACATTCGCTTATTTTTTGCTGGCCACAAACAAGTAATGCCTATACTATGTTGGCAGTAGATGCGGGCGCACAGTGTGCGCCCCTACGAAGGGCAACGCGATTTTGCTGTTTCGATCGTACCCATCTCTACTCTTTCCAACCAATCCACCATCAACTGCCGATAAAGCGCGTCCCTTTCCAATAGGTGGCCAGCGGCGTCCATCACCGCAAAGGTTGCCCTTGGGAACCGCTCCACCAGTTCGTAGGCAATCTTATAACCTGTCGAGTTGTCTTGCCGGCCGGTGACAATGCACGATGATTTGTCAAAGACCACTTTGCTAATTTCATGATGCAAACCGGGGCTGTACCACATATCACAGCTACTTAAAAATGCCATATCCGCGGCTTCCATGGCCGGTTCAATTGCATTTTTCCACTGCGCATACCCTGCCGGGGTGGCCACCACCGCCATGTCCATGTACTGCACACGGGCGGCGCTTTCTTCTATAAAGTCCAATGACGCGGGCTGCCACACAATTTGCCTGGCCGGCAGGTTTTGCGCTTCGTCCTCCCGTGGGTCAACCATGGGGCAAAGCAGCGCCACGCCATCTTTTTTTGGGGACATTTTGCAACCCACCCCCAAGAAAAAATCCCCGCCGTAAGAAGAACCCAGCAGCAAAAAATTTTCCCCACCAATGACGGCATGGATAAACTCCGCTACAATATCCAACATGTCGTCAGCGTTTTTCATCCAGCCGGCCGCCGGCGTTTTGCCCATCCCGGGCAGGTCAAAATAAATCCGGCGGTACTGCGTTTCGCAAAAAATGGGTTCAACCATGCTTTTCATCATGCGGTGGTCAACGGGCCAGCCGTGGATACATAACAGGGGCTTTCCTTGGCCATGCACTTCGTAATAAATGGGAATATCCCGCACTATACAGGTCATTTTGTGTCCTCCGGTCAACATTTAGAACTCCCACGCATCATCTGAAAGCGTCGCCCAAGCATGTTCCGGCTCCATGCATAGTTCAAAACATAGCCCCTCGCCCTTTATGTTGAAGGATAAAAATACATACTGCCCCACTGTTTCCCCGGCAATTGTCACCCCTGTTTTGCCAGAAACATCGGCAATGGCAGTTGGCATGAGCTCCATCTGCTCAAGGCGGCGGTGCGCCGCATTGTACGCATCCCTGTCAGTAAATCTTGGAAAGTGGACTGTCCCATTCCCCTGAACATATGGCGCCTCTGATGGAAGGCACCATATATAGCTGCCATTTTCAAAAACGATAACCGTTGCAACGCCGTCCTCCCAATCTTTTGCAAACTGTACCTTCTCGCCATAAATAGCGGTTACCACTTTTCTTAGCCAGTTAAATTGCTCACGGGAAAGTGTCAAAAACATGTCCATATCAGCATCATCTCCTTTGATGTTATATGGGTGATTATAGCATGTGAAACAGGGCAGCAGTGTGTCTTGTTTGATTGGAAGTTATTTTTTTGCTTCCGCTGGCGGAACAATGATACGGGAGTTGGCATAAACGGAATCAAACATACGTCTTTCAAACGCAAGGGTACCAAATAGACGCAATAATTTATCGTTTGGTTACTTTCCTCGCATTTGTTAAGAAATTGACAAGAAATTGATAACCGCATGTTAAAGCAATTATCAAACAATGCCAATATAATGCGACTATAGGCATTCGGTAAACGTCTTTCGAGCGCAAGGTGCTGAATAGACACAAATTTACATAAGGAGACAACATTATGAAAACAAT
>Ga0082212_10012990_pt1 | contig 10449 bp, 8 predicted proteins | sample TergutNt197P3_FD_71548 | JGI IMG/M metagenome (GOLD analysis project Ga0082212, IMG submission 71548) | Neocapritermes taracua P3 segment gut microbial communities from Petit-Saut dam, French Guiana - Nt197 P3 | ecosystem: Host-associated > Arthropoda: Insects > Digestive system > Gut ...
CAGATGAACGGCGAGGAACTGGAAAAAATCATGCTTGACTTCATCAATGGCGACTATAATGTGCTGATATCCACATCAATCATTGAATCAGGTCTCGATATTCCCAATGCCAATACCATCATCATTAATCAAGCACACATGTTCGGGCTGAGCGATCTGCACCAGTTACGCGGTCGTGTGGGACGCTCGAATATAAAAGCGTTCTGTTATTTGCTCACCCCACCCGTTACCGATCTCACACCCGAAGCACGACGACGGTTACGTGCCATAGAGGAATTTTCCGACCTTGGCAGCGGATTTAATATATCTTTACAGGACTTGGACATCCGTGGAGCCGGCAATCTGATGGGCGCCGAACAAAGCGGGTTTATCGCCGAAATCGGTTTCGAGACCTACCATCGCATCCTCAACGAGGCGATGATGGAATTGAGGGAAGAAAACGAGTTCAGAGAAATTTTTAAAGAAATAGAACAGGATAAGCAGCAGCAGTCAGAAACGCCTGTGTTCGTTACCGAATGTCAGATTGACACTGATCTCGAACTGTTGTTTCCCGACTCGTACATCGAAAATGTAACTGAACGGATCCGGCTGTATCGGGCTTTGGATAATATTGACACTGATGCGAAATTAGTAGATTTCCAACAGGAACTTATTGACCGTTTCGGGCCGATACCCGACGCCAGCCGCGAACTGATCCATGTGATGCCCTTACGCTGGCTGGCGGCACGTCTCGGATTCGAGAAAATCAGCCTCCGCAACGAAAATATGATGCTGTATTTCGTCAGCGACGATAAATCGCCTTATTACGAATCGGCTACGTTCCGCAAGATATTAAAACATATTCAGAAGAATCCGGGGGTTTTCAGAATGAAAGAAACAAAAAACAAACTGACCATGAACGTCAGTCCGGTAAAAAGCATCGGAAAATGCATGGAAATACTGGAAAAATTTCAAAATTAAACTTTCGGATTGCTATTACTCATCCTCATGCTGAACAATTCCTTAGTTCTATAGTCATACCATGAAGGTTGTTGGTATACATGCAGGTCGAAATATTCCACACTTGCCAAAATATGATCAAAAATGTCTGCCTGAATATTTTCGTATTCAACCCATGCGGAAGTGTTGGTGAAAACATAAATTTCAAGCGGGATTCCCACATTGGTGGGCTGTAATTGTCGCACTAAAAATGTAGACGATTCATGGTCTATTTTGGGATGATTTTTCAGATAATGAACGATATACGCTCTGAAAATACCCAGATTAGTTTGGTGACGGCCGTTAAGTGCAACACTGTCATCAATCTTGTTTTGTTTATTGTACTCTTCTATTTCCTTGTCTTGATAGTCCAGATAATCTTTGATGGTATGTATCTTACGTAATTTATCCAATATTTTCTCATCAACAAACTTTACACTTGTCATATCCATATTGATACATCTTTTGATACGTCTCCTACCCGATTCAGACATGGCACGCCAGTTGATTACGGAATTGGTCACTAAAGCGTATGTTGGAATGGTTGTAACCGTATTATCCCAATTTTTCACCTTCACGGCAACAAGCGAAATGTCGGTAACAACGCCATCTGCACCATATTGGGGCATTTCAATCCAATCGCCAAGCAATACTAATTTATTCGTAGCCAACTGAATACTGCTGACAAAACCTAAAATAGTATCCTTAAAAACCAACATCAATATAGCCGACGCCGTACCTATAGTCGTTAGAATAACGCCCGCTTTCATATCAAATAAAATGGAAGTGACGATGATAATTCCAATAATGGTTAAAACTATCTTAATAGCCTGAACCAGACTTTTAATGGATCGCCCTCCCTTAACTCTCTTCGCATGTACAATATTCCAAAAATTTAATAATGAGTAAAGTACCCCTATGATAACCATCACGTAGGTAGCTTCTAATATTTTATTGATGAAAACCAAAAGCGACGAATCTGCCTGCAAGATAAATTGTAACCCGTTATCAATAATCACCAACGGGAACAGGTAAATCAATTTATGGAATACCTTACTGTCATAAAAATCATCATCAAAAGTATTTGAAGTTTTTTGTACGAGTTTATACACTATTTTTTTTAAAACAAGCAATAAAACATAATAGACTATGATACTTATTAGCATCAAAATCAGTATATATATCCATGTAATGCTGTTGTTTATAATGGCTTCATTGAAATTCAAATGAACCAACCATTTTCTAATTACTTCTTCTATCATTTTATGAAATATATGAATTTAACAAATTATTAATTTTAAATAACTTATAATGACAAAATATATTGTTCCAATGCTTCAATTTCCTGTTCTGTCATTTTTGAAGTGACGCCATGCTTATCGTTATTGTTGAATTTCGTCAAGACGTCCTTGATCGTAACAGCGCTTCCATTGTACAGATATGGAGCGGTTCGCCATATTTCTTTCAGTGTAGGCGTATCAAAAGGCACACCGAAATATTCTTCAATACCTGTTCCTACGTTGTATTTTTTGCCGTCAGTCAAATACTCGCCGTTATGACATGAATGGCAACCCGCCCGGATGTAAAGCGCTTCGCCCTGTTTGGCTGTTTTGCTCAATTTTCCTTTCACTAAATAAGGACTTGGCACAGGGCGTAACGATTTCAGATATTCGTCTATACATGCGGCATCTTCTTCCGGCCTTTCGAGAAACTGTATGTGGCGAATACCTGCACGAACGGCTGTTTCGGCGTTGGCTCGGATACCGGTGATCATACACGGAGGAGTAACGTGTGCATACAACATGCTTTTTGTATTTTTGGGGTTACCGATACCATCATTCATCAAATCCCAGTTCAGTCCATCAGCACGTGCATCCGGATGACAGGAAATACAACTTTGCCATGTCTGGAAACAAAGGCTGGCATCGGCAAAAGCCAATTCTCCTTTTCGTATTCTGTCCATTTCGGGTTCTTTTCCCAATTGGAGAAAACGCCTGTCCACAGGAAAATGGGTATCCACTATGGTTAATCCTCCTGAAAAATAGTCGCTTACAAATAATTTACTATCCTGCATGATCACATGTTTTGCACCTTTTCCGAGCATGGGTATGCGTGTTTTATCGTTACTCAGAAAAGTAAGATTATTAGCAAGGTCGGCCGGATTGGACTCTTGTCGTATTTTTTCCAAAATCGGAGGAAGTGTAATAGCAATCAATTCATGCGATCCCGAAGTGGCAATAAACAGTTTGTCGCCGTCGGACGACAGAGTCATGCCGCATGGATTGGCTGCCCCGCGGTAAATATCGTCGAGCAATAAGGTCGTGTAGTATTTTCCTGCCGGAATATTGATCAGCGAAACGGCATTGGTATTCATCCATCCGCGTTCCAGTTGGGTTGTAGGGAAGAAATAACGCGACAGGATATGTGTAACGAACAGCAAGTCGCCATTTTTTGAGAAACAGACGTCTTCAATAGATTGCGTTCCGTCACCCAGCGGGATATGTTCCAGTACAACGTCACGCTCCGTATCAACTAACGTCACTCGTGCACTCACCGGACTTTCAAGCGCCGACTGCAACGGAAGATAATTTCCTACAGCCAGCAGTTTTTCGTCAGGCGACAAGGCCAAGGATTTAGGCTCTCTGGTCATCGGCAAACGATTGATTTCCTTTCGCTTTATCAAATCAACAATGGACAGGTCGTTTGAAAAGCGATTGGCTGCATAAGCCCGTGTTCCCTGTTTATTGACATGGATGGCAGCAGGATACATGCCAACATCAATCGAAGCAATTTTTTTGAAATTGACCGGCGAAAGAATGTGTATTTTTCCTTTGGACGAAAATTCCGAAACATAAAGATTCAGTGTATTCCCCATTGCCGAAAAGCAAATATCCGACGGCTGAAAACCAAGAGGATGCACACCTGTTACTTTTTCTGTTACAGGATCAACTTTTGCCAGTGAACAGGCTGTTGACAACAATATGTATATTTCTTTGGTAACCGGATGAATAGCCATGCGTTCGGGCGATAAATATTGCTGTTGTCCGACCGCTCCGGCAATTGAAAATACAGCAAGAATAACCATCATTCCTGCAACATTCAGGTATTTGAAACCTGTCATGTGATTTTTATTTGTTGATCAAATCTTATAATACTGTTCCCACCCTTTGCGTGGCGGCGTACCGGCAAGTAAGGTGTTGGCTAATTGATTATTGGTGATCTTCTTTTTCTTTCGGTCAAATTCAATCTTCACACCAAGTTTTTGTACCATCACGCCCAGCGCAAATACCTGACTCAACGGGCCGGATATTTCAAACGGCGAACGTGTTTTTTCTTCTCCCTTGCAGGCCAGCAGGAAGTTTTTATAGTGATTCGATGGGCTTTTAGGCACTTCGGGCAGTTTTGATTCCATTTCTTTGGCTTTTTGTTCGGGAATGATTGACAGCGCACTGCCATGCGATCCGCCTTTGAAAGTCAGCGTTTTACTATAGATGATTTTGCCGGGATTCAGTTTGGCTTCGAGCGTACCCGATGTTGGCGGGGGAATGTTGGGATCCAGTCCGGCTACGCCAAACCCTTCGGGAATAGGAGGCAAGTTGTTCACACCGTCGTACCATGTGATGTCGCAGGCAGGCATGTTACCTCTTGCCGGAAAACGGAACAGGAGCGTTGAAGCCATCGGGAAGAAGAAAGGATTATGTCCTTCGAGTTTCACGGGACTTATTTCATAAGGCAATCCGAGATCGAGGAACTCGTGCGCCGTGTCTATCAGATGTGCGCCCCAGTCGCCCAGTGCACCCATTCCGAAATCGTACCAGCTGCGCCATTGTCCGTTTACGTAGTCCTTATTATAGTCGTGGTATTGTGCCATGGTCAACCATTTTTCCCAATCGAGCGTCGAGGGAATCGGTTCGGCTGGCGGAAAACTTTTGATATTCGGGTCCCACCCGTGCCAGCGGCGCGACGAGTTCATGTGTGCTGTGATAGCCGTAACATCCTTGATGATACTGGCATTTACCCATGTTTTGAACTGAAAATAATTGGCTTCAGAATGCCCCTGATTACCCATTTGAGTGGCCACCTTTGGATATTTTTTAGCGGCTTTGATCAGGAGTTCATTTTCGTAGAATGTACGCCCCAGCGGTTTCTCGGAATAGATGTGTTTTCCGAGTTTCATGGCGGTGACCGCTATGGGAAAATGCGAATGATCGGGGACACCTGCGGTAACGGCATCAATTTGATTACCCATCTTGTCGAACATTTGTCGGAAATCCTGAAAACGTTTGGCGTCAGGAAACATTTCCATGATCTTAGTCGTATGTGGGGCGCCCATATCCACATCGCACAAGGCTACTATATTACATAAACCTGTGTCATGCAAGGCGCGGATAATTCCTGCACCCTGATTGCCAATACCGCAACAGGCAAGGTTAACACGTTCGTTGGCCCCGACAAGACGAAACGGGACAGATTTGGTTGATCCCTGCACGGATGTGAGGATCGTGGGCATGGCGCTTGCCGCTGCCGAAAATGTTGCAGCCTTCTTCAAGAATGACCGGCGGGTTATTTCGTATGAATTCATTATTGATGTTTTTTGATAAAATATTTTGCACAAAATTAGAAAAAAAACAAATCCGATGCAATACGGTCGGCTATTATTTTCCCTTTACGGGTAAGCGTAAATATACCTGCCTGTTCCTGCATGATACCGTTTTGTATATAAATATCAGCCTGTTGCATGAATATATCCACAAAATTTTTACCGAAACGCTTGCGGATATATTCGATATCAGTACCCCATGCAGTACGCAACGATACTAATATGTAATCGTTGTATTGCTCGACAGTTGTCAGTTGTTCGCGTTCAAACCATGCAAAATCCTGCGGTTTTCCGGTGGGAAGGCTGAAAGCATGCTCCAAAAGTGTAATATATTCACTATTATTGCTGATATTCCATTGTCGCGATTGTCCGTCGTATGAATGTGCTGCCGGCCCGATCCCTATATACGGTTGTTGTTGCCAATAGGCGCTATTATGGCGCGAGCGAAAGCCGGATCGTGCAAAATTCGATATCTCGTAATGCTCATAGCCGGCTTTTTCCATCGTGTCCAACAAAGTATCGAATTGCCGGATGCTCTCGTCTTCGGGTATCGAAAAACCTTTCCCTTTCATTTGTTGCCGCCCGAATACTGTTCGTGGCTCGATGGTGAGATGATATGCCGACAAATGAGGCGCGTTCAGTGCGAGCGCCTGCATCAGATTGGCTTCCCAACGGGTTTGTGTCATGGTTGGCAAGCCGTACATCAGGTCAATATTGATATTGCTAAAACCTGTACGACATGCGGCTTCTACTGATTGTATCGCTTCACGAGCTGTGTGCCGGCGGTTCATCCAGCGCAAATCATCGTCGAAAAACGACTGTATTCCGATACTTAAACGGTTGAAGCCCAAATGACGTAACCCTTGCAAATAATCGTCGGTCAAATCGTCGGGATTGGCTTCCAAAGTAATTTCGGCATCCGGAGCAAGCGAATAATATTGTGAAATAACGTCCATCAACCCTGCCAATTCATTAACAGACAAAACCGACGGCGTTCCGCCACCGAAATAAAGCGTTTTAACATGTAGCCTTTCTTCCTCCCATTGGGGGGGATTGAGCGGGGGAAAAGGGGCTAAATAACCTTTCCGCAAAGCAATTTCCTTTTTCATTGCCGTAAGCATAGCTTCTCTGTCTTTCATGGCCACTCGGAAATGAAAGTCGCAGTAAAAACATACCTGCCTGCAATAAGGAATATGGACGTAGATCAATTTTTGATGTACGATTTTTGATTTTCGATTTTGTCTATTCTAACTTGATGTCGACCACCCTCGAACGGAGTATTCAGAAATACATCAACGATACGGTATGCTATTTCTTTGGTAATAAATCGCGCCGGCAAAGAACAGATGTTCGCATCATTGTGCGCCCGCGCCAACCGGCTGCTTTCCGGACACCAACACAATGCGCCTCGGACAGCAGTATATTTGTTCACAGTCATATTGATGCCGTTACCACTTCCACAGATGGTTATTCCCAATGCACAATCGTCCATTATTATTGCTTGAGCCAAAGGATGGGCGTAATCCGGATAATCCACCGACTCGGACGTATCCGCTCCGAAATTTTTTACTGTATAACCCTTCTGCTGAAGGTAATCAACTATTTTCAGTTTTAACTCGTAACCTGCATGATCATTTGCAATGCCTATTATTTTCATTTGATGATAAATATTTACTTGTTTACTTTACTTCTCGGATGAAATTCCACAATCGTCTGTCTCAAAAAGTCGCGATCCAGATGAGTATATATCTCGGTGGTGAGAATAGATTCGTGTCCGAGCATTTCCTGCACTGCACGCAGGTCGGCGCCACCTTCCACCAAGTGCGTAGCAAATGAATGACGAAACGTATGCGGACTGATACTTTTCTGCAAACCAATAGCCGCCGCCAGATTCTTAATGACGGTAAACACCATCACGCGCGAAAGCGTTTTACCATGTCGGTTGAGAAACAAAAAATCCTCGTGTCCCTTGATAATATTCAACTTGGTACGGTCGGACAGATAAAGTTCGATTTCGTGGATAGCCCTGTCGCTGATGGGAACTAACCTTTCCTTGTTGCCTTTTCCTCTTATCTTTATGAATCTATCCTTGAAAAACAGATCAGACAAATGCAGTCCCACCAGTTCCGATACACGTAATCCACAACTGTACATGGTTTCGAGCATCGTCTTGTTACGTTGTCCTTCCGGAAGGCTCAGGTCAATGGCAGCCAACAGTGCGTCAATCTCATGAACAGTGAGTACATCGGGCAGTTTGCGGCCAATTCTCGGGTAGTCAATCAGGCGTGTGGGGTCGGCGTCAATGAGGTTGTCCATGAGCATGTATTTATAGAACGCGCGGATGCCCGACAACAGGCGTGCCTGCGAACGCGCCTGCATACCATGCTCGCCCTCGTAAACGAGAAAGTCTGACAGCATCGCCGGAGTAATTTCTTGTGGTGTGGCTGTTGAGGCGATAGTTTGCAAATATGCCTGTAATTTGTTCAAATCATCAACATACGCCTCGATGGTATTGGCCGACGATGCTTTTTCGATTTTCAGATAAACAACGAAATCTTTAACTGCTTGTCCCCAAATGGTAAGACATGTAAGAGGGGTAGACATGTAAGATGATAAGAAATTTACAAAAAAATCAATTATGTGTTCGTTGCTGGCTTACGCTTACGTTTCTGACCTGCCCGCCTATGGGCGGATTGAGTTTTGAAACGCACACTTCCGCCCGTTCTGTTTGCGGAAACCGTTCGAATATTTTATTCAGAATGCGGGCGCTCACATGTTCCAATAAATGCGACCGGATGGACATTTCCTGCTTCACTAATTCGTATACTTCGGCGTAATTCAGCGCATCGTTTAGATCATCTGTTTCCGACGCCTTTTCCATTCCGGTATCCATCACCATATCTACCGTGAAATGATTGCCTGTCATTTGTTCTTCGTGGTAACAACCATGATAGGCGTAAAACTCCATTCCGTTCAATCGGATTTGTCCCATAATTCTCAACGCTCAACTCTCAATTAATTTCCTGTACCTGATTCGTTTCGGTCCTTCGTCACCCAGCCGTTTCCTGCGGTTTTCTTCGTATTCGGAATATGACCCTTCGAAGAAATACACGTTCGAATTGCCTTCGAAGGCAAGGATATGCGTTGCGATACGATCGAGGAACCATCGGTCGTGCGAAATCACTACCGCACAGCCGGCAAAATTTTCCAGACCTTCTTCGAGTGCACGCAGGGTATTGACGTCAATATCATTGGTAGGCTCGTCGAGCAGCAACACGTTACCTTCTTCTCTAAGAGCAAGCGCCAGATGTAAACGATTACGTTCGCCGCCTGAAAGTATGTCGCATTTCTTCTCCTGGTCGGCCCCGCTGAAATTGAACCGTGACACATAAGCGCGGGCATTTATCTGCCGTCCGCCTAACGAGATTAACTCATTCCCTTGTGAAATTACCTGGTATACTGTCTTTTCCGGATCAATATCCTTATGACTTTGGTCAACATAAGCGATTTTCACCGTTTCTCCTATTTCGAAAGTGCCGTTGTCAGGCTTTTCCATATTCATGATCAGCCGAAAAAGCGTTGTTTTACCGGCTCCGTTGGGACCTATAACGCCCACGATACCTGCCGGAGGAAGCCTAAAGTCGAGATTATCGAACAATAAACGGTCACCATAACCTTTCGAAACATTTTGTACCTCAATGACTTTGTCGCCTAAGCGGGGGCCGTTAGGAATAAATATTTCCAGTCGTTCTTCTTTCTGTTTCGTATCTTCACTCATCATACGATCGTATGCCGAAAGACGCGCTTTAGCTTTGGCGTGCCGCGCTTTGGGCGCCATTCTAACCCATTCCAGTTCGCGTTCAAGCGTCTTTCGGCGTTTACTTTCCTGCTTTTCTTCCTGTGCCAGTCGCTTGGTCTTTTGGTCAAGCCACGACGAATAATTGCCCTTCCATGGAATACCTTCGCCACGGTCGAGTTCGAGAATCCATCCTGCCACATTGTCGAGGAAATAACGGTCGTGGGTAATCGCAATTACCGTACCCTTGTACTGCTGCAAATGCAATTCAAGCCATTGCACCGATTCGGCGTCGAGATGGTTGGTAGGCTCGTCGAGCAGCAGGATGTCAGGTTCTTTCAGTAACAGGCGACACAACGCCACACGACGACGCTCGCCTCCCGATAATATTGCCACCGAACTATCGCCATCCGGACAACGGAGTGCATCCATAGCGCGTTCGAGTTTGCTGTCAATATCCCAGCCGCCAATATGCTCGATCTGTTCGGTCAGTTCGCCCTGACGAATCATCAGTTGATTCATCTCATCGTCACTCATCGGTTCCATGAAACGATTGTTCACTTCTTCGTATTCTTCCAGCAAATCAACTGTTTCCTGCACTCCTTCCTGTACGACTTCCTTAACGGTTTTGGTTTCGTCTAAGTGAGGATCCTGTTCCAGATAGCCCACCGAGTAACCCGGCGAAAACACTACTTCACCCTGATACGATTTCTCTATGCCTGCTATGATTTTCAACAACGTGGATTTGCCGGAACCGTTCAATCCGATAATACCGATCTTGGCGCCATAAAAGAAAGACAAATAGACGTCTTTCAGCACCTGCTTATGTGGCGGATAAATCTTATTCACCCCCACCATCGAAAAAATTATTTTTTTATCGTCTGACATATTTCATTTTTAATTTTTGTCCTGAATTAAATTCAGGATTGATTCTCGATTGACAAAGCGCAAAAATAAAGAAAAATAGCAGGAAATTGTATAATCTATGTAACTTTGCCATTGTTTTTTTTCACCATCCATTTTTCAATTTTGGCAATTTATAAAAACATCAGGGATTTAAGTTTTGAAAATACGG
>Ga0082212_10012991_pt1 | contig 10448 bp, 12 predicted proteins | sample TergutNt197P3_FD_71548 | JGI IMG/M metagenome (GOLD analysis project Ga0082212, IMG submission 71548) | Neocapritermes taracua P3 segment gut microbial communities from Petit-Saut dam, French Guiana - Nt197 P3 | ecosystem: Host-associated > Arthropoda: Insects > Digestive system > Gut ...
TTCCTGAAAATAACGTTCGACGGCAAGGGATTTCCCGTATATCTGAATAGTTTTTACACGGTGAGAAATGAATATGTTTCTTCTCATATTGATGCCTATTTGAAAGTTCCGGTTATGAACGGAATGGAGATAATTCATACCACTTTTTATCTTTACGTTGAATAAATATTGCGCAGTAATAGACTTACAGTAAAATGGACGAAGGATGATCCTATTTCAACTACCGTATACCATTTCTATAACTCTGTCGGCGAAATCGTTCCCGTTTCTCATATCGATCTTGCCGTAGTTAAGATGCTTTCGGTTTTCTCCTTCCTGTTCCCATTCTCCCATTATAAACAGAGATTCGCCGGTAAAAGGATTGGAAGACAACTCGCAGGTAATGTACCTTGCCTGCTCGCGCATGCATGGGAATGCGATGAATGCGCTGTCGCAGTCTTTTTCGAATTTCGGGATAATAACAACGATTATGCTCTTTTCTATGGTGTCTCCGAAAATTTTCATGATGAATTCGTCAGCGGAGAAAGCCGGTTCAATGTCGGGATTTTTTTTTGCGATGTCATCCGCGCTGGACATGCAATTCTGCATAAAAATCTGCATGTTTTGCGGGTTGGTTATTATGTTTTCGTAAAAAAATTCAATGTTTGAAAATAAAAGGTAGGGTATTACTTTGTGTGTTAGCAGATAGTTAAATGTGGTTTTGTATTCATTCATGCCTTCATTCTGATCCATAATTTTTTCCTCCTGTTCTTTTATACAACCATCTCGTCTTCTCCGGCGCGAGCGATAATAATTTCCCCCGCATCTTCCAAATGCCTGATAATCGAAATCATCTTCTGTTGAGATTCCTCTGCGTCTTTAACACGTATCGGGCCCATGTATTCCATATCATCATTTAACATTTTTGCGGCGTTTTTACTCATATTTCTGAATATCTTGTCCCGCACTTCTATTTCCGCAGCTTTAAGGGCTTTTGCCAGTTCCTGGGAATCCATTTCCCGCAGAACCTTCTGGATGCTGCGGTCGTCAAGCATGACAATGTCGTTAAAAACAAACAATCGTTTTTTGATTTCATCGGCGAGTTCGGGATCGATGTTTTCCAGTGCCTCGATGATTTGCTTTTCTGAAGCGCGATCTATAAGGTTAAGTATTTCCACAGTGTGTTCAACACCGCCGGCCATACTTTGAGAACCACATCCGGAAAGTTTTTTTTCTATCATTCTCTCGATTCCGCGAATGACCTCAAGACTTGTTGCGTCCATCGTGATTATAAGCCGGGTTACTTCACTTTGCACCCTATAAGGTAAGTTTTGTAAAAGGATAGCTGCTTTAGCCGGTTCTATGTGCGACAGAACAATAGCTATTATATAGGGCTGTTCCCTCTCTATAACTCCCAAAACATTTGCAGGATCGTTACGGCGGATAAAATCAAACGGTTTGGCATCGGGATCACGCTCTTTTGTATCGGCGGGAAGCGCTGCCAGGAGCATGTCAAGCAAATCTTGTTTTTGTTTCCTGACATAGCGAATAATAAAAAACGCTGTTAAAAACCAAACAAGGGTAAACGCAATTCCAATGATAATTGTATCAGTCATGTAATGCTCCATGCGTTAATCTTCCGGGCGAAGATCGTCGCTCAGCGATATATCAGTAAAAGAATTCAGGATATAATGCAGTACACCAGGGGCGATTCCCTGCTGAACCCCCAAGGCCGCTTCCATCTGCATGGTCTTTAATATACGCGCATATTCGTCCTTTTCCTGATTGATGATGTTACCAAGAATTTTTTCGATTATTGCCGGATCGTATCCGTCAACCACAAAGCGCAGGCCGTATTCAAATATGTCGCGCTCATCCGCCTTTTTGTGGTCTATGCTGTTTTCCAGCGCCAGGAGCCCTTCTCTTCTTGCCTTTTGCGCAACGGCCAGGGCGTGTTTCGCAAAAGCGGCATACTTTTCAGTAAATTCATCACGGTTCATACAATTTTCTCCTTATAAAATCACCATATGCATCGCCGAAGGGTAAATCGCAATCGGCCTGTATTTTGCCATCAATCCGGTAAAGGCCGGTGCCGCGTTTCTGCCAGGCGGGTAAGTCGTTATAATTGATGCCGCGCGAGAAGAGCAGTTCGTTTTTTTCAGCCACGGTTTTTCTTTCCAAAAAACGGGCAGTCTCTTCCGCGCCCATGTTTTCTTTGCGCAAGAGCCAGTAGCAGTGGGCATTGAGCGAGTTGCGGTGCGCGTCTTCGGCCCGCCAGCGGAAGTAGTCGATAACGGTTTCTTCGTTTGGCAGTTGAGAGAGGCGGCAGTCGAATGCGGCAACATCGCCTAACAGCAGGCTGAATTTCGCCGATGCCTCCCCGGCCAGTATTGAGTTGTACTTCCGCGTTTTCCGGCCAAAGAGATCGATTTCCCTGTCAAAGAGCAGGGAAATTTCATCGCTCTGGGTGTAAGCGTACAGAACCTTGAAGCCGCAGTCCATCAAATGCGCTGCGGCGGCGATCATAAGGTCGCGGAAGCGTTCGTCAAAGGGCGCCTGGAAACGGGCGCGATCACGGCACAGCCGGGTAAAATTGCGCCCGTCAAGCCGCGCCGCGATCCAGAGGCCGGGAAGAACACGGTGGTCGTGGGAAGTTTCATAAACCCGCATCTGCTTGTCAAGATCGTCAAATTTCATCCGGTTCACCTATTTCCGGTTCGCTCCCGCTTCATTGTCCCACACCTTGCCGTCTTTGTCCATTTTCCAGGGGTCGGACATTTCTTTGGGGATTGGAAACGGCGCCTCCGCCGCATCGGGCGATTTCTGTTTTTCAGACAGGAGAAGCTGCGTATTTTTCCGCCTGAAAGCCCGGTGCCACATTTTTTTATCTTCCTTTTCGGAAGAAGCGCTTGTTATGCCCCGGATTGGGTGTTTCTTTTTGCTTCGGCTCATTGTTCCTTCCTAGGATTTTCTGACCTTATTGGCAACTATAAACCCCATGAATCCCGTTAATAACATGCCTAAACCTGTTTGTAACATGGACAAGGTGGATAAGGTTTCCGCTGCCGGAGTAGAAGAGCTCCGTACGCCTATGGTATAGCCGATACTTAATTTCATGCAGCTTGCAATATCATGTACCGACATACCTTTGTAAATAAGGCCGAACAACACAATTAACGCCAGGTACGTGGTAATAACCCTCGACAGGCTGACGCCATATCCCAAAAACAAATCCAGTATCAGGTTCAAAATTGCCTTGAGTTTATTTATAAATTTATTGCTTGTGCTTTCATACCAAAGGCGTTTGCGCTCCATTCTTTTTCCCTGTACATACGCCCATTCCGCGTCTTTGTTATGCCCCCTTTCTTCCCATAACGCGCTGAACTGACGGTAGATCCTTTCCGCTTCCCTGAATTTTGTTGCAAGGCCGCCTTCAATAATTGACATTTCATTTTTTACATTATCCAGCCTGATCCATTTTTCCAGAAAGCCCTTATAAACAGCTTCATTTTCCTGTACAAGAGTGGTGCCGGAATAATTTTTTTTGAGATTATCACAGGTAATGCAAAATGTTTCAAAAGATATGTAGTTAAGGCTGGAGGATTCTATTTTACAATCCTGAAATACGGTTATCCCCTTGAAAGCCGTCCGGTAAAAATCGGTGTATTTTAAATAAGCCCCCTGCAGAGTACAATCCATTATGTCCGCATACCGAAAGTCGCACGTCTCTATCACGGCATCCCTGAATTTGGTTTTGTAGATCTTCGCGTCTTTAAAAGAAGCGTATTTTGCCGCGCCCGTGCCTTTTATCGTTGCACTGGTAAAATCGCAGGCATCAATGAATGCCCTTTCAAACTTGCAGTCAATTAATACCGATTTTTGAAACAAGACATTTTTAAGCGTTTTATTATCGGAAAAATCAACGCCTTCCAGCTGTTTCCCGGAGAAATTGATGTTATTTTTTGTAAAATCAAATTGCGTTACATCAAGCCCCGTGATTGTGTTTTCCTGCAGTTTGCTTAATAATTCGATATCTGTGATTGTTGCCATAAAAACCTCCTATAAAAAGTCAACCAGGAAATAATCTGTTAGCCGACTTTTTTCCTTTTTTTACCGGCAACGCCGGTTTTCTTTATACTTTTACCTGGTATCTTTTTGGATACAGGTTTATACTGCTTCTCAAATACCGCTTCTTCAACCAATCGTGCGGTATTACTCATGGTTTCCGATTTCTTTGCAAGTTTCCGGTCAATCATCATTCCTATGTCAAACTCAACTTCTTCGCTGAGCATGTGCCAGATAATCGTTGCAAGCTTTCGTGCTGTTGCTATTATCGCCCGGCCTGATCCCTTGCTCTTTTTCATTGCCTCATATCGCTGCATCAGCCGCCAGTCAACGGTCTTGGCTTTCATCCGCCGCATTCCCATTACCACTTGCACCAGCGCGGTTCGCAGTTCTTCAGGCCCACGCTTCGTTATCTTTCCATGACGCACCGTTTCATTCGAGTTTTGCACCCACGGGGCCAACCCGCAATATGCCGCATATTTTTTCGCGCTCGTAAACCGTTTAATGTCATCGGTATACGCCCGTATCGTCCAGGCGGTTATTTCTCCGCAGCCCGGTATGCTCTTCAGCAGTTCTACCGTTTTGTCCCCTCCCGCAAGCCTTCGAAGCGGCTTCTCTATCTCGTTGACGCAACTGCCCAGTTGATCTATCGTTTCTGTAAGTGTTTGGGCTTCGAGCCCGTTTTCACACTTATTTAGGGTGTCCAGTACTTGCTGGCGCCCTTTTTTACTTTGCAACGACCCTTTTACGTCCTCCATCCCTTCCGCCGTCAGCAGCCCGTGAATCTGGTTCTTTACCACCACTTGCGCCCTCACCAATGTGGTTCGCGCTTTCAGTAACCGCCGCAGTTTCTCACTTTCCCGGCTGCACAGTTTCGCTTCCGGAAGCATGTCTTTTTCCAAAAACTCCGCTATTGTCGCCGCATCGTGTTTGTCTGTCTTTTTAACAGATTCGGTCACCACTTTCAGTTTCAGCGTGTTGATAACCGTTACCTTCACTCCGGCGGCTTCAAGCCGGTCACGGAAATACCGCGTGTTCCCGGTCGATTCTACGCCCGCCCGCACTTCCTTCCCGCTTTTCCGCCACGCGGACACTCTGTTCAAAAATGCCGCATACCCTTCCGATGTTGTCGGGTACTTTTCAAACGTGTTCCCGCCAACACCTCTCACGCAAACCGTAAATTGCGTCTTGTGTAAATCAACTCCTACGTTAACCATTCTTCCTCCTCCGGTTTCTCGGCAAAGGCCCTGTTCGGTAAATGTGCTCCATTCTCCTATTCGGTCTCGCAGACCATGGAATGATGCGGCTCCGGTTCTTCATTCTCCTTAGCGGTCTCTTGGACCAATAATCATGACGAACCATAACCTTCCCCTGTCGATACTTTCTTCAGGTTATACACTATTTTCCGACCCTGGTTAACTTTTTATCATTCCTCCTTAAATGATACAATACGGAAAGCAAGGCCGGTAGCGGAAACTTCGTTTCCAAGCCAAACGTCTATGCGGGGTAATGACGTAGTTAGGGCCATTCCCCAGAAGGCGATGCGGCGCTGGTTGTTAATCGTTAGTACGAGGTCAATTATATTGCCCCAGTTCCAGGTACAACCAGCGCTGTTCTTTCCGAACTTTGCTTAGTATACCAGCTTCGCATCTTCTTTTATCACAGCCTCGTTAGGCGAAATATGGCAACTAGTTGTTCTTTTAAAATATCAAAAAACTTGTTCTCAAGAGAAAAGATAAAGAAAAGCGTAATATGGGTATCCCACCATACGCAGATTTGTAATTCCGCAAATTTCTTAAAAATTCAGTACGTTCTGGGATAAGAAGAACCTCTGTGCCTGTTATAGTGAATACCCATAAAGTGTAACCTTCCAAAGTTTTCTGCGTCCTGTTGACAAAGGTCAAAAAATATGGGTAAATTTAACCGAGTAGTGGAATTTTTATAGATTCCCGCCGGCATTTTACTCGTGGGAGAAAAGTGTGACAATAGATAACAAGACTTTGATTTATCTATGCGGGCCTCATACGGCGGGGAAAACTACAATTCGGGAGTCCTTGAAAAATCACCCAGACGTTGATTATTACAATGGAGTTGAAATTGGGAAGAAGCTTTATTACGAGGCAGTGGATAAGGAAAATTTTACTGCAAATCAGAACGAAGAATTTGAAAAGAAAATTGCGCAGATGGAATTGGCTCGCGATGCGGATATCCTACAAAAAGCCTACAAAATTGCCGTTGTTGAAACATGGCACGTAGGGAATCTTGCATATGCAATGAAAAGGAATCCCAATTCCGTCGATGTTCTCGTAAAATTGGCTCGCACTTCGCCTTTTTTTCAAAAATCATTTGGTATTTGGTTAAGGGTTTCGAAAGAAACTATTTTTCAGCGGACAAAAACATTCAGCGAAGACAGAGAATGGGCTAGTGAATTTTATACGGATCTCGATTCGAGGATGGAATCGTGCTTTCAAGTGTTGGGCATAACCAACGACAACTATTGCATTTTGGACGCAAACAGAACATTGGAAAAAAACATGAACGACGTTCATAACATAATCAAATCTATTGCGCGGGGGGAATTATGCCAGTGTATTTGACTTTAGGCGGGAGAAACATCCTCACGGAAGAACTGAAGGAATTGCACGATAACCTTGAAAAACTGACAGAGGAAAAAAACGATGCGTATCATAATAGCGGTGACACTTGGCACGACAATCCAACTTTCAATGAATTGGAGCAGAAGGAAGGAAGATTGATGCTTAAAATACAGGAGAAACAGAAACTCCTGTATGATGCTGTGGTTATAGATACGAATCAAAGGAATATTGAAAAAGTTGCAATTGGTTCCATTGTTGTAGTGGAGAAATATGTGGCACAAAAAAAATCATATTCCACTGAAACTTGGGAAATCGTGGGTTTCTCTGAATCGGATCCGGACCGCAATAAAATCGCATACAACACTCCCTTGGGAAAAATTCTGTTGAACATGAAACAGGGGGAGCTTAAAAAAACTAAAGACCCAATGGGTGAAACTGTCGAATACAAAGTAGTGCGGTTACTGCCCGATTGGCAGGAGTAAACGATTGCGTGTGCTTTTTATCAATGTATCAAAAGAATATGGCGCCAGAGTTTACCGGGAATATCCGTTGGGAATAGGGATACTTGCTACAATTGTTCGGTGCGCAGGGCATTCGGTAAAAATATACGATATGGTAGTTGAAAAAACGCCCATTGTCGATATTATTTCGGATTTTCAGCCTGACCTAATAGGATTGTCGTTTACGTCAATAAGCGCAAATACTGCATACAGGTTACTTGAAACTCTTAAAAGTACTGTATCTGCCGTCTTTATAGCAGGAGGAATACACCCGACGTTATACTACGAGGAAGCTTTAAGCCATGGGTTTGATTTTGTCGTTGTGGGCGAAGGGGAATATGTTATTTTGCCTTTGATCAATAATGTGAAAAAAAATGGCAATTATGCTTTTGATCAGTTAGAAGGAGTTGCCTACAAAAACGGCGATAATGTTGTTTATAAACCTCAAGCAAAACTGGTGGACATAAACGAACTTCCTTTTATCGACAGAAGTTTGTTCGTTATGGACAATTATCCATATCATTCAATAGTGTCAAGCAGAGGCTGTATCTATAAATGTCGGTTTTGCAGTTCAAAAGGATTAACTGGATGCAAACCGCGAATGAGTACCCCTGAAAAAATAATTTCGGAGATGGAATTTCTTGTCAACGAATATGGAAAAATTAACCTTTACTGGGCTGACGATATGTTTTTTCATAATCACGCCACGCGAATCAACTTTTGCAATTTGCTTATTCAAAAACGTTTGCCGATTCAATATATTATCCAGTTAAGGGCTGATAACATAAATAACGAACTTATGGCGGCATTAAAGCAGTCCGGGTGCATAAAAGTAGCCATTGGCGCAGAGTCTGGTTCCAATGAAATACTTAAAACAATACGGAAGGACATCAATAGAGAAACAATTACAAACGCCATTTACTGTGCGAAAAAAAATGAAGTCAGAATCAAAACATGGTGGATTGTGGGGTTGCCGGGCACATACGATCAGCAAATGGAATCGCTTGAAGTAATAAAATTGTCGCGTCCCAATGAAGCGGCAATTCATACTTTTGTTCCATTACCCGGCAGCGAATTTTGGGATAATGCGGACAAATACGGGATTGATATTAGCAATATATCTTTGCAAAAGCTGGAGACGTTTGGCTATTATGCCAATCTTGATGACATACACTTCGACTATATTTCAGCAAAAGAATTACACACGTTAATCAACACGTATGAGCAGGAATTGGTGAGTTATGGGTATGTATCAACCGATGAATCCAAAGGTAACGAAGATTATATCTACACTTCGCCAAACCAAAAACAAACATTTGAGGTATAATTTTCATGGCAATTAAAAGCAAATACCTCAGACTCTCTGTAACCGATGAATGCAATTTGCACTGCAATTTTTGTCATAAGGAAGGACAGAAGGGAAAGGCTAAATATCTTCTTACGCTTGAAGATATAAAATTTGTTGTAAGCCAATGTGTTAATTTGGGTTTTGATAAATTCAAATTAACTGGAGGTGAACCGCTTATAAAAAAGGATATATTAGATATTGTTTCTGTTATGAGCAAACTTAACCTGCCTAATTTCTCGATGATAACTAATGGAGTTCGCCTGAAAGAACTTGCACACAAATTAAGACAGGCTGGATTACCCAGATTAAATGTTACCATTCAAACGTTCAACGAAGATGTATTCAAGAAAACAATACACGAAGATATTGAAAATATAAAGCGCACTAAAAATGGAATTGATCAAGCACTTAAGGTAGGTTATACCGACTTAAAACTTAATTTTGTATATCATTCTGATGTTTTGAAAAAAGATATAAACGATGTTACTTACTTTGCTTCAGAAAGAAATTTAACGCTTGTCTTGTTACCTGTTTTATTAAAAGGCGAACGGGCAGATGATGATAAACGTTCGGCAGAAGATGTTATCAAAAAATTATTTTCAGACAAAATTGAAAAGGAAGAAGACTTTTTAGATGAATTCGGAATAAAGAAGAGGCTGATACGCTTGCATGATGGAGCAAAAATATTGATCCGCCTGAATGAATTGTCCGATATTAGCCCATATAAAGAATGTGCATCTTGTGGAAAAAAATTTGAATGTTGTGAAGGCATCTTTCCGATTAGGATATTATCAGACGGCACGTTGTTGCCTTGTATGGAAGAAGGAAGGGCGCGAGTAGATATAAAGGATATTATTATTAGTCGCAATGATTTGGAGTTCAGAAAAATTATGAATGGTATAATTTGACTATAGGTGTAACAAAATGTACATAGCATTGGAAGGGCTGAAAGGTTCCGGGAAATCAACTCTCATAGAACGTCTAGAAAAAGAATTTTTAGAAAAAGAAAAGATAGAATATTCTTTAATGAAGCAAACAAAGAAATATGATAATTATTCGTTAATAGAAAAAGCATTTGAAAAATATTCTTTCCTGAAAGATAACTCCTTTTTTAGAGCTATTGTTTATGCCCGCAGAGCCTATGTTGCAGCAAAAAAAACAAACTGGAATTCGCAATTAATACTTGGAGATAGAAGTATTATCACAAGTTATATCACGAGATGGAGGAAATGGTTTAATAGCCCAAAATTAACTGTTTTATTTGTAAATATCGTGGAGCCATTTATGCATTCCCCAGATGTAATAATTTTTTTGCAAGTATCAATAGAAAACTTATTACGAAGAATGGAAAAAAGAGGTATTTTTGATATAGATTCATCAGTACAACGGCTAAAAACAATGGACAGCGCATACAGTGAAATTGGTACTTATAAGATAAAAAAGACAAGACAAATAAAATGGATTTATGTTGACGGAAATAAAACTGAAGATGAAGTCTTTGATAAAATTTGCAAAATAATACTTGATTGTTTGGATAAAAATTAGACTCCTTTTGTCATAAATACCAATTGGGGTAATCAGAGTTGATAGGTTAAAATGGATGAATGAAAGCCATACTTCGCATAACGAGGTTGTCGAATTTATATAGTTACACATAACATAAAAAATTGACAAAATACCATAATTAAGATAAAGTAATACCATTATGGCACGGTTTAAACCCGAAGAAAGATCGCTCGGACTTTAGTCCGCGGGATTGTTTCTGGAAGTCAATCTGTATGAGCAGTCAACAACCACCGCCAAAGGCGGTGGCTTGAATGGGGGGCTCTAAAAGAACCCTTCCTGTAGTTCGTGATCTTCGCTAAGCCGCTCGGCGTCTTCCTGATATTTTACATACCTCCGTATCTTTTCCTCATCAATCCCGACCGTCGTGACACAGTAGCCGCGGCTCCAGAAATG
>Ga0082212_10012992_pt1 | contig 10448 bp, 4 predicted proteins | sample TergutNt197P3_FD_71548 | JGI IMG/M metagenome (GOLD analysis project Ga0082212, IMG submission 71548) | Neocapritermes taracua P3 segment gut microbial communities from Petit-Saut dam, French Guiana - Nt197 P3 | ecosystem: Host-associated > Arthropoda: Insects > Digestive system > Gut ...
TTACCAATGAAACGGCTTTTTCTTACGATGATATACCCGAATTTGAAGAAAAATTTTCAAAGGATGAATGTATTAACGGTCCGGTTTCCGACCTGTCACGGCACGAACAGGTATGGTTGAAACCTCACGGTATGAAATCACTATTTGCGATTCCTGTGTTTTTACAGGAGCGTTTTTGGGGCTTTGTCAGCTTTGACGACTGCCGTCAGGAACGCACCCTCACCATTGACGAGATCACCATTCTCCGCTCCGCCAGTCTGATGATGGTCAGCGCGATAAACCGCAACGTCCAGGCTGCCGAACTTCAAAGCGCACATGAACGCATGAATACGGTGAACCTTGCAGCCGGCATTCTGCTTCAGTCGGAAATAGACGAATTTATCAGCAACCTGCACCGCTGTTTGGGCATGCTGGCCGAAAGCGTGGATGCGGACCGCGTGTATATCTGGAAGAACCACACCAAAGACAACCAGCTCTACTGTACCCAATTGTACGAATGGTCGGCGGATGTCGAACCGCAGCAGGGCAACGAATACACCGTGGATATTAAGTACAGCGAAAGTATACCCGGTTGGGAAGAAACTCTTTCAAACGGTGATTGTGTTAACGGCCCGGTACGGAACCTGACACCGGAAGAACAGGCGCAGCTTTCTCCTCAGGGTATACTGTCCATTTTGGTTGTGCCTGTGTTCCTCCAGGATAAATTTTGGGGTTTTGTCGGCTTTGACGACTGCCGCCGCGAAAGGGTTTTTTCCAATAGCGAAGAAACGATACTGCGTTCCGGCAGTTTATTAATCGCCAACGCCCTGCTGCGCAACGAAATGACTCGTAACTTACGCACCACCGCCGCCAGACTGGAAGCTGTAATTTCCAACTATTCGGGTGTTATATGGAGTGTGAATAAGGATAACGTTATTACCCTGTTTAACGGTCTGTATCTGAAAAAAATAGGGATCGAACCCAGCTTTATTGAGGGCAAAAATCTTGATGCCGCCCGGAAAAAAAACCGGCATATGGATGTCATCGAGAATGTTCAAAAAACATTTACCGAAGGGCCCCAGGAGTGGCTTTCCGTAGTAGACGGCAAATCCTATCGCGCCCACACAACACCCATTTTCGATGAATACGGACGCCCGAACGGAGTGGTAGGCAGTCTTGACGAAATTACGGATATGATCCGGCTGCAGACGGAACTGGAGGATGCGCTTGAAAAAGCCCAGGCTGCCAGCCAGGCAAAAAGTGATTTCCTTTCGAACATGAGTCACGAAATGCGCACCCCGCTGAACGCCATTATCGGCATGACGCTTATAGGCAAAACGGCAGCGGATTTGGAAAAAAAAGATTCCGCCTTTGAAAAAATTGACGGTGCTTCCAACCATCTTTTGGGTGTTATAAACGACATTCTTGATATGTCGAAAATCGAGGCCGGCAAGTTTGAACTGTCGCCTGTGGAATTCGACTTTGAAAAACTGCTGCAAAAAACGGTTAATATCATCAGCTTCCGGGTGGAGGAAAAACATCAGAAACTCTCGGTTCATCTTGATAAAGATATTCCCCGGTTTCTCACGGGCGACGATCTGCGGCTGATACAGGTGATAACAAACCTCCTTTCCAACGCGGTGAAATTTACATCGACGGAAGGATCGATATACATCAACACACGTTTGGCGGACGAAAAAGACGGTTTATGTACTGTTGAAATTTCTGTAAGAGATACGGGGATCGGTATCAGTAAGGAACAACAGAAACGTCTTTTTCAGTCTTTCGAACAGGCCGAAAACAGTACATCGCGCAAATTCGGCGGGACGGGACTTGGTCTTGCCATTTCCAAACATATTATCAAAGTTATGGGCGGCGATATCCGGGTTGAATCGGAACTGGGCAAAGGCGCCTCCTTTATCTTTACCGTTCTGTTAAAACGCGGTGAAGAAAAAGCCCCGTCCCTCCTGGTTGAAAGAACGGATCATTCCGACATTCGCATGCTTGCAGTAGACGACGATCCTGATGTTACCGAATGGTTTTTATATATTGCCAAACAATTTAATATTATTTGTGATACGGCCGGGGACGGCCCGGAGGCGTTACAGCAAATAAAAAACAACGGTCCTTACAATATATTTTTCATTGATTGGAAAATGCCCCGTATGAACGGTATTGAATTGTCCCGGGAAATTAATGAAATCGATTCGGGAAAATCCGTTATTATTATGATATCCGCCGCCGAATGGAATGTTATTGAGGCGGAAGCAAAAGAGGCGGGTGTTAAAGATTTTCTCTCCAAACCTCTGTTCCCTTCGGCCATTGCCGATTGTATCAATAAATACATCGGTTTTTCAGAATCTTCCGAAGAGGATGAGGCACAGACCGATGAAGAAGAATCCCTTAAAGGGTACCGTATCTTAGTGGCCGAGGATCTGGAGATAAACCGGGAAATTGTCGAGGCCGTATTGGAATCCCTGGAACTGGATATCGACTTCGCCGTTAACGGTATCGATGCCGTGGAAAAATTCACCGCCGCCCCCGAAAAATACGATTTGATCTTTATGGATTTGCAAATGCCCGAAATGGACGGCCTAGAAGCCGCCCGTAGAATACGGGCTTATGATTCTCCAAAAGCGGCGGAAATACCCATTGTGGCCATGACAGCTAACGTCTTTAAAGAAGACGTTGACAAATGCCTTGAAGCCGGCATGAACGATCATATCGGAAAACCTCTTGACTTTGACAAGGTGCTGGAAAAACTGAGGGAGTATTTGTTGAAGTAGGGGGGGAAGAGGGATTGTTTTAAAAATGGACTAACAGAATTACAAAAGAGGTAAAAATGTGAACAATGCTAATATTCCTTCAAAAACGTTCGATTACGTCAATGCTAACGAAAATCAAAAAAAAGCAATTGCGGCTACCGACGGCCCTGTACTTATAACAGCTGGGCCAGGAACGGGAAAGACGTTTACCCTCGTACAAAGAGCACTTTATTTAATCTGGGAGAAGGGAGCAAAACCCGAAGAAATCCTTATGGCGACCTTTACGGAAAAAGCCGCAAAGGAGCTTGTTACACGAATAAGCAATGCTCTTTTGAAAAAAGGCATACTTCTTAATTTGAATGAAATGTATATCGGAACTTTTCACTCAATTTGTCTGCGATTCATTAAAGAAAATCTCGAGTATTCAAAAATAAAGAAGAATTACCGTACCCTTGATGATTTTGATCAGAAGTATACAATAATGCGGCGAATGCGTGAGTTTGACAGAATAGAAAATTTTAATCTTGTTATTGAACCTGAAATTGGTATTTGGAATAAGTCAAAAAAAATATGTGAATATGTTAATAATCTTGCCGAAGAATTGGTTGATCCTGATGATCTGATAAGAGATAACAGGCCTCATATTCAGGCTTTGGGTGAAATCATGAAAACTTACAATACCATTCTTGATAATGAAAATCTGATGGATTTTTCCCGGCTGCAAACAGAAGCATATTCTGTTATTAAAGAAAACCCATCCGTTCTGGAAAAACTTCAGGCAAGAATCAAATACCTGATGATAGATGAGTACCAGGATACCAACTATATACAGGAACGGTTGATTTTTCTTTTGGGCCGCAGGACGGGGAATATCTGCGTAGTAGGTGATGACGACCAGGGCCTGTATCGTTTCCGGGGAGCTACCATCCGGAATATTCTTGAGTTCCCCAGCCGTTTTGCAAACGGTCAATGTGTACAAATTCCTCTTGATATAAACTACCGTTCAAACAGCGATATTGTCGCTTTTTATAATGAATGGATGAATCATCCTTCTGAGTTTGAATGGGGTAATTACCGTTATGATAAAACAATAAAACCTGAATATGGAAATATACCCGGTTGCCCTGCTGTATTAAAATTAACCGGAGGGGGCAGTGAGGATACATGGCACGAAAACGTACTGGCTTTTATCAATGAACTGCATAGTAAAAGCAAAATAACCGACCTTAATCAGATAGCTTTTCTTTTCAGGTCGGTGAAAAGCGGTAAAGCGGTACGGCTTGCCCGATACCTTGAAGACAACGGCGTTAATGTTTATTCACCCCGCTCGGATATGTTCTTTGACCGTGACGAGGTAAAACTCGTTTTTGGTTTGCTGCTCTTTCTGTTTCCCCAATATGTAGCCACAATGGAAGCAAAAGGATTTAAGTTTATGGACCCGGAACTGGAAGCATACTACCGGGATTGTATAGAAACTATTAATGTTTTACTGGTATCTGAAAAGGCTCAATACAAGGATATTCTTTCATGGGTTAAGACTTATGGAAAACGGCATCAGGATTTGAATTCCAACGCAGACTATGCGTATTCAGGACTGTTGTACCGGATGTTTGAATTTGCCCCCTTCAAATCATTGCTTGATACCAATATCAGTTTTTCAAAGGTAAAAGATTTGCGTATACCGAGGAATCTTGCTTTGCTTTCACAGATTATTACCAAGTACGAATACCTGCATCATATAAACGTATTAACGCCAAAAAATATTGAAGAAGGAACAGAGCGTTTTTTCAATCTGTTTATCAGATTTCTTTACAAGGGCGGTATCAATGAATATGAGGATGATTCGGAATATGCGCCTTCCGGGTGTGTTTCATTCCTGACAATCCACCAATCAAAAGGGATGGAGTTTCCAGTTGTAATGGTTGGTTCACTCTACAGTCAGGCAAGGAGTAAATATGATGATCTGATTGGCGAAGTTGAAAGAGATTACTTTCAACGCCCGCCGTTCGAGCCGGGAGATCGTATCAGGTATTTTGATTTATGGCGTTTATTTTATACTGCATTTTCAAGGGCGCAGAATCTTCTTGTGCTTATCAGTCCCGAAACCAGAGGCGACCCGAATAAATATTTTAAGAACCGGTTCAATACCGCCCCGTCGGTATTTGCCGATAATGTTGATCTTTCAAAAATAAATCTGCAAAAGATAAAAGATGTAAATATCAAGGACAGTTTTTCGTTTATGTCTGACATCAGTGTTTATGAGACCTGTAGTATGCAGTACAAATTTTTCAATGTGCTGGAGTTTTCTCCTGTACGGCTTGGATCGTCTCTTTATGGACAACTCGTTCATCAGACTATCGAAGACATTCACAAGGCCGCCCTTCGGGGAAATAAAGAACATATAAACAAAGACAATATCACGTCATGGTTTGATACAAACTACGATTCCCTTTCCAAAGCGGAACACACCTACCTTGCCGTGCCGCAGTTGAAAGCAGCGCTTAAAAGCATTCTTCGTTATGCCGAACGGCACCGCGACAAGTGGGAAGCGGTTATTGAAGCGGAAGTAAGCGTTAGTCTTGTAAAAGAAGATTATATAATTGACGGAAAAATCGACCTTATCCGGAGTCCCAATGCAGGTGACAATCAAGACGTAGTGGAGATTATTGATTTCAAGTCGGAAAAGAAACCCGATTTAACAAAAGAATCGGAAAAGATTAACCGGTATAAAAAGCAATTACAGGTATACGCCCATTTGGTAGAGCGGAACACGGGCAAAAAGGTAAACAAGCTTCACCTGTATTATACCGGCGAAGAACATGGATTACCGACCATTAGTTTTGACCCCACGAAAGCCGAAATAGCGGAAACGATAACCGAATTCGACCGCACTGTCCGCAAGATACAGAACCGCAGTTTTGATCGTAAGTCATCATCAGGCAGGGTTTGTGAAAACTGCGATTTCCGGTTTTATTGTAAGCGGGGGTAAACTCATCCGTTGACAAAGGGAATAAAGTAGTATTTAGTATTAATCATGGACATTGGCGAAAAGATTTTAAATACCACTACAGATAATAAAAAAGTTGATGCTTCTCAATGGTTTACCAAGTTAATACAACCGTCAGAATATGTTGGTGAATTATTTTCTATAAATTATGAAACTGCCAGAATTGTTATCCATGACAAACAGCGACAGGATGTAGGCGGTATACCGAGTTTGTGTTTTCTCATTGCATCAAGAGTAGATCCCTCGAACCTTTCTGATTTAAATTACAAAGGAGAAGATGTTTCATTCATACTATTACGGGTTATGGACAGTACCCCGCTTCCTGAAGATAAAGAAGCGGAAAGAATAAGGGTTGAAACCGCCCAAAGAGTCAGCGGAGAAACAGATATTCACTGGGACAGTGACAAAGCCATGGACGCCAGGACCCGTGTTCATTTGGGCTACGCCGGAGTTCAATGTCGAATAATCGGGACATTTTTTCTTGAAGATAGCCGGGAAAACCCTGAGGCTCCGCTTGTACTTAAATTTGGCAGCGATATTTCCAACTACTATCCCAATAAAGGCTTAAAGGTTTATAAACCTAATGCCGGTGCACTGAAAGAAATCGTTAATTACTGCGATCCTATGAATAAGCAGGATCAGGCTGATAAATATGGTAATACAAACAAGGTTAAACTCGGTTGTGTCAGATATGCGTCTACCAACAGAAAGTACCAAGAAATTGACGATGTTCCCATATATATTTACCCGTCGGATTTATTGAGTCAAAAATCAGCTCTTTTTGGAATGACCAGGACAGGAAAATCGAATACAACAAAAATTATTGCCAAGTCGGTTTTTGAATTGCGTAAAGAGGGAACCGGTAATAAGCCGTTACGAATAGGGCAAATTATTTTTGACCCTAATGGGGAATATGCAAACGAAAATACACAGGATAAAGACGGAAAAGGCAATCCCAATGCGTTAAAAAATATTTGGCAGCTTATTCCCCGTGCAGTCAAAAAAAATGAAGTTGTTACTTATGGAATTACCGCTCACCCAAATGATCCTGACAGGGTGCTGATGCTATTAAATTTTTACCTGGACGAAAATTTACAAATAGGAAAAGAAATTATAGATTCTATTCTTGTTGATGACACTGCAAAATTTATTAAAAATTTCGTGCAGGTACGATTTGATGCTCCCAGTCCGGAAGATAGAAGTGCAACGATTCGATATAACAGGCGCGTGTTGGCTTATAGAGCCTTGTTATTCAAAGCAGGGTTTAAGGTTCCTCCATCAATTAAACCGGTATTAAAGGGTTTGTTCGGGGAAAAACTCATAAAATATTTGAGTAATGATACATCACCTAACTCAGCGCAATATAATTCCATTGCAGAGAAATTGAAAAATGAAGATGCTAAATCTTGGGCTATGATTGTTCAAATATGTGAAGGATTAGCTGAATATATAAATGATTCAAAAAGTAACTACCAGCAATTTGAAGTTGAGTACGTTAAAACTTCATCAACCGGAGATAATTGGGCTGATGATAATTTATGCAAAATTTTAACGATGTTTAGCTATGCAAATGGCTCTCGCCAAATTGGCAAAGTAAAAGATCAGCATAGTGCGGATACCACACATGATTATGCGGATGATATTTATAATCATCTTAAGTCAGGAAAACTTGTGATAGTAGATCAGGCAATTGGGGAACCCGAGTTGAATAAATCATCCGCCAAACGGATTATGACAAAAATATTCAGGGAAAACCAGAAATACTTTATTCAGGGAGCAGAAACGCTTCCAGAAATTCTGGTCTATATTGAAGAAGCTCATAATATCTTACCAGCAGGGAATGATTTGGATACGACCGATATATGGGTGAGGACAGCGAAAGAAGGGGCAAAATACCATATCGGCATGGTATACGCTACTCAGGAAGTCAGCAGTATTCAAAAAAACATATTGAAGAACACATCAAACTGGTTTATTGCCCACTTGAATAATACTGATGAGACAAAAGAGCTTTGCAAATATTATGATTTTGCGGATTTTGAACCGTCAATAAGGCGCGCGCAAGATAAAGGTTTTTTACGGGTAAAGACTTTGAGCAATCCCTTTGTAATTCCTGTGCAGGTCGACAAATTCGAAATATCTTTATAGGAAGTTGGAATGGGATTTGAAGGTGAATTTGCAAGTTATGAACCGCTCCGAAGACTTCTCGACAGCAAGAAAATTCAGGATTTGCAAGGCAGAATGCGCGTTCAATCAACAGAAGCATTTAATGGAGCTATAAAAACTTCGCTTGTTCATAAAAATGAACTGCCAGAAAGCGGTAATATAAATCAGGATCTAGTCCTGGCAATAGACGGGAGTCACCTCGAAGGTCATCCCGAAAAAGGTTTCCCCGGAGCTGAATACGGTTATATAACCATCGCCGCAGTTCTAATTGATTTAAAACTCATCAGTAAACTTGAAAAAGAGGACATTATTGATCCAAAGCTATTTAGAAAGACAGAAACTCCGGCAACGCAGGAGAGTTGTTTTCCCGGATGTAATATTACACTTGATAATGATAAAGATGCAAAAGCTTCTTTGCGAAAAGCCCTATTCGAAGACTTCAGTAGTACCAGATCGTTAAATGGCGGGGAGACCATCCTTAAAACCTATGAACATCTTTTGAAAATAAAAATAGATCGCTTCCCTGATGTAAGAAAACCGGATAGCCCCATTGAAGGCGTTGAGAAAGAAATGGAATACGGTTTTGGAGAATATGTATGTCCGCACTCCGGAGAGCCATTATACTCTACCGATGCACTTCGTCTGTACGAGTTAATGAACCCAAGCGGCACAAATGGTGAATTATTTGGTCAGATCATGCTAACGCTGGAAAAACTGTGGCTTGTAAATATTTTACGTTCATGCGAACAAAAGGATTTATTGGCAACATTAAGACGAATTGCTTTTATCATGGACGGCCCCTTGGCGGTTTTCAGTACATCATCATGGCTTACAAAAGTTATAGAAGCTGAATTATGGCGGATAAATGAAAAACAAAAACTCATCAATGGTCAGGACATGATGATCATCGGGATAGAAAAATCCGGTATTTTTTTCAATCACTTCACAGACATTGACACCTCAAAAGAAGGAATTCCGGATGTATTTCCGAATCAGTCAGCATTACTCCTGACGGACGAGTACATTAAGAAAAATATTATTTTTTCAGAAAGCCCCAAGACCTACGGACAGGATACTTATTTTGGAAGAAAACTTTTTTATAAGGCAGCATCCGGGCAAAGAATTGTTCCAGCTATCGCATGGTTCAATGAATACCAGAAAAACATAAAAACTGCGGAGCCGGAACAATTTAACCGTTTGGCAGATGTTATGAGTCTTCTTGATATGGTTGTATCTAACCGGTATCCTAATTCACTCTCTCCTCTCATATCGGCTCATGCAGAAGCGTCTATTCCCTTAAACATAGGAACCAGATTATTTGAAGACATTGCAAGAGAAATCAGAGAGAGATCGGAAAATGCCTGATATTAATATGATAACCAAAACACATCAGAGTGCCGAGTCCAGGTGGGCACGTTTTGGACCGTATTACGCAATGTTTCCGGTTGAATTTGCTTTTGATGTCGTTCAAAACTATTCACAAGAAGGCGATTCTATCATTGATCCGTTTGCAGGGAGAGGGTCCAGCATATACGCAGGCGGAGTTTTAGGAAGACATAGTTTGGGGATAGAAATAAATCCCGTTGGCTGGTTATACGGAAAAGTCAAATTGCATCCGGCATCAAAAGAAAAAGTAATTGCAAGGCTTTATGTGATATACGCTAAGCGCAACTATTATTCCAGACAAATCGAAAAAATGCCAAAATTCTATCGAATGTGTTTTTGTGATGAAGCATTAAAATTTTTATTGGCAGCCCGTGTTTTTTTAAATTGGAAAACCAATAATACAGACTCAACTTTAATGGCGATTATTCTATCGGCGTTGCAGGGAAAAAGGGGCGAAGGGTTATCAAATCAAATGCCCATGATAAAATCACTATCAATACCTTATTCAATGGAATGGTGGAAAAGAAAAAAGATAAGTCGTCCGCCTTTGCTGAACCCGTTAGAATTTCTAATCAATAAGATAGAATGGCGTTACGCCAAGGGACTGCCGGTTATTACCTCCAATAGTTCTGTCATGTATGGCGACAGTACACAAGTATTAAAAAAAATAAATAGAAAACATGGAAAGAATAATGAATACTCTTTATTGTTTACATCGCCCCCTTATTGTTCAATAACTGATTACCATATTGATCAATGGCTTAGATTATGGATGTTGGGTGGAAACGAAAATGCCCAATTAATCAAAGAAAAGTACAAAGGGCGATTCCACAATAAAATTGAATACGCCAATCTTTTAGATGCTGTGTTTGCCCAATGCTCAAAAATGATGAAAAAACAATCAACTGTTTACGTGCGGACTGATGCAAGAGAGTTTACTTTTAATACAACAAATAAAATACTGGATAAATATTTTCATGACTACAAAAAAGAAATAAATGATAAACCAGTTGAAAAACGCACTCAGACAGAAGTAGTCGGTAACAGGTCTCTGAAAAAAGGCGAGATTGATATTATTTTGACGCGGGGAATACATTAAACAAATCGCCTGACCACGGGGTAACTTTTCTTCTAAGAGGAACAGG
>Ga0082212_10012993_pt1 | contig 10448 bp, 4 predicted proteins | sample TergutNt197P3_FD_71548 | JGI IMG/M metagenome (GOLD analysis project Ga0082212, IMG submission 71548) | Neocapritermes taracua P3 segment gut microbial communities from Petit-Saut dam, French Guiana - Nt197 P3 | ecosystem: Host-associated > Arthropoda: Insects > Digestive system > Gut ...
CCAACTCCTACATGCTGGATCTGTTGGATGGACCGGAATATGCCTATTGGTACAACCGGGCGCGTGAAATGGACGGCGACTCACCCGTCTTTTCTAAGGAACACGTAGATAAGATGATCGCCGGGGAAGACGGTTGGGGAAATACCAACTGGTACAAAAAAACCTTTGGTATTGGTCATAACCAAAATTACAACGTCAATGCTACCGGCGGTACCGAAAAACTGAAGTATTTTGTTTCGCTGGGGAATTACCAACAATTGGGAAACGTGAAAAACTTCGAATACAACCGCTACAACCTGCGTTCCAATATCGACGCCGAGATTGCCCAAAATCTGGAACTGTCGTTTAACATATCCGGCAGGGTAGAGGAGAGACACAGTCCTTTGTATTCGGCGAATCCGAACGACTGGAACAATGTGCCGCAACAGGCGATACGGGCGCATCCCTACGTCCCCGCAGAAATAGACGGAGTGCCGGTATCTACCCGTACCTCCAGTTCCTATGTCAGCCCACTGGCGGCAAGCGAATTGACGGGATACAGCAACTCAAAAAAGACCATCGTGGAAACCAATGTCGCATTGAATTACAAAGTCCCCTTTGTTCCCGGCTTAAGCCTGAAATTTATGGGCGCTTACGATGCGTCTTACCAGACTTCGAAAATATTTTCTACGCCGTATAATACGTTTGTTGCCATCCGACCGACCAGTACAATAAACGACATCAGTTATGAATATAAGGAAGACGCCCGGGGCTTGAACGCCAGCCTCAAGGAAAGTTTATCGCATTATACGCATTTCACCACCAATAGCAGCATCCGCTATGATAACCGTTTCGGAAATCATAACCTCAATGCGCTGGCTTTGTTTGAAACGGTAGCCCGCGATGGAAATGGCTTTAATGCCACCGGAGTAGGATACGATATTTATGCTTTGGATGAATTGACTTATGCAACTCTTTCCGACCGGAGAGAAATAGGCGGCAGCAGTTATCATCAACGGGTGGCAGGTTTTCTGGGACGTATCAATTACAGCTACAGCAATAAATATTTGGCCGAAGTAACGTATCGTTACGACGGAAGCTGGTTTTTCAGCGGAATGGAAAAAGGGAAACGCTGGGTGCCCTTTCCGGCGGCGTCTTTGGGATGGCGGATTTCGGAGGAAAACTGGTTCCGCAATGCGGCCGCTCTCAGATTTGTCAATAATTTGAAACTGAGGGGCAGTATCGGCTTGACTTCATCCACTTTAGGTGTAGACCCTTATGTGTATTTGAATACCATGTCGCTTGTGTCGAATGCAGTCGTGATTGACGGAGTAGCTCTGAGTGGTTTGAATACCTCCAATCCTGCCAATATAAACCTTACCTGGCCCAAAAGCCTTCAATACAACGGCGGTTTCGAAGCCACAATGTGGCAAGGTTTACTGGGAGTGGAGTTCGATGTTTTTTATAAATATATGTACGACATCATCGGCAGTAACTCCAGATCTTACCCGCCTTCGTATGGAGGATACGTTCATCTTCAAGGAAATCTTAATAAACAGGATCACAAAGGTTTTGAAGTTGTATTATCGCATCGCAAAACTGTTGGGGACTTTTCCTACAGGATGGCTTTCAACGGCACTTACACCCTGCGCAGATGGCTGAAATACAGCGACGACTCGCCGAATACGCCCGACTGGTTGAAACTCACCGGCAAGGAAGTGGGCGCGCAGGTAGGATATATTGCTCTGGGATTGTTCCAGTCGGAAGAAGACGTTGCCAATTCGGCAACCATGCCGGGAAAAGATGTACGCCCGGGCGACATCAAATATTTAGACCGCAACGGCGACGGGATCATTTCCTACGAACAGGACCGCGGTTATATCGGAAAATCGGCCTATCCGAAATTTGTAGGCGGTTTTACTTTCGATGCAGCCTGGAAAGGAATTGACGTTTCGTTTCTGCTGCAAGGCGCTTTGGGACGCGATGTGGCTTTAACCGGTGTGTATGAATCTTCTTGGGTCATGGACAATACTTTCTTGACCAAGTCGTTTTACCACGACGGCAATTCGCCCAAGTACCTGATAGAAAACTCCTGGCGGGAAGACAACCCCGGCGGTGAATTTCCGCGGCTGTCTATCGCTCCTCCCAGTTCCAACAATGGATATGCATCCACCTTGTGGTACAGAAATGGAGATTATCTGCGTTTAAAATCCGCGCAATTAGGCTATACTTTACCGAAAAAATGGATGGATGCTGCAGGCATTTACAGTACAAGAGTCTATGCCGAAGGTCAAAATCTGCTTACATTCAGTTATTTAGGAAAGTACAATATCGACCCGGAACAACCCGGGGTATCTAACGGTTATTATCCGCAACAGCGAATTTTTTCTTTTGGTATTAACGTCACTTTTTAATAATATAGGATTATGAACACCAAACTATTTAAAACAATACTTATAGCCGGTATCATAGGGCTGTCGGGATGCGCCGATTTTCTGGATACTACGCCGACCGACAAAATATCAGACAAAATTGCGTGGGAGAGCGAGGCAACCGTTCAAATGTACATCAACACTTTTTATGCATACATCGACCGTTACGGCATTTTTGGCAATCCGTCTCAATTCAACGGCAATCTGACCGAAGGATTGACCGAAACAATGAAGTATGCATCGTATGTGCCGGGGCGCAATGCCGGCGACGCCAATAATTATGTGTTTTCCCCCGAACAGATATCCCCTGCAACGAATTTGCTGAGTGTGTGGACGCCTACTTACGAAAGAATCCGCAGAGTCAATGATTTTCTGGTAGGCTTGGAAAAATATTCCAAATTCAGCGACGAAGTTAATCTGCAATATGAAGCGCAAGTGCGCTTTTTCCGCGCCTTTCTGTATTTTCAGTTAGCCAAGCGCCACGATGGAGTAATTCTTTACAGGGATATGAATCTGCAAGTAGATATCGACCGTTCGTCGGCTGAGGAAACTTGGGATTTGATCGAAGAAGATTTGAATTTTGCGGCTTCCGTTTTGCCGAAAACCGCTACGGTGGGTAGGCTGACCAAGGGCGCTGCTTTTGCGCTCCTGTCACGCGCCATGCTGTATGCCGAACGCTGGCAAGCAGCCAAAGATGCGGCGGATTCCGTCTTTGCACAAGAGATTTACGGTTTGACCGATAAATATACCGATGCCTGGAAAGGGAGTAATTCCGAATCCATCCTGCAATACAGCTATCTCCGCACGGGACCGAATCACAGTTTCGACAAAGATTATGCCACGTATGGAGAAATAGTTAACCAGGGCGGAAGCGGAGTGCCTACCCAGGAAATGGTGGAAGCCTACGAGAAAATCGACGGAACCCTGCCGGATTGGAGTGCATGGCATACCGACGAAGGAACAACAACGCCGCCGAACTACATTACCCTCGAACCGCGTTTCCATGCAACCGTGATTTACCCCGGCTCTACCTGGCAGGGCAAAACAATGGAAAACTGTGTGGGCGGAACCGACGGAAGATACATGAATTACCGCGACGAAACCTATGCACAGGGACGTACCGTGACGGGATATTATCTGAAGAAATTCCGGGATGAATCCAATACCGATTTGACTACTTACCTCAGCACCCACACTTGGGTGGAATTGCGTTTGGCAGAGGTATATCTCAATCGGGCAGAAGCCAATTACCGGCTGAATAATCCGGCAGGAGCATTGGCGGATTTGAATGCGGTGCGCCGGCGGACGGAAGTGAATCTTCCGGCGAAATCCGGATTAACGGGAAATGACCTTTTCAACGCTATCCGGCAGGAACGTAAAATTGAACTGGCTTACGAAGGACATTTGTTCTGGGATATGCGGAGATGGAAAATGGCCCATGTAGAGTACAACGGCTATCGTGTACACGGCTTGAAACTGACGAAAGAGGCCGGCGGCTATCTCTATCAATATGTAGATTGCGATCTGACAGACCGTAAGTTCTTGGAAAAGACTTACGTTTTGCCCATTCCCAGCGATGAACTGGCCAACAATTCGGCTATTCGACAATATGACCAGTGGAGATAAATTTTTAAATGATTGAATATGAAAAATAAAGTATTAAAATTATTTGTATGGATGGGTATCTGTGGGTTAGCCGCTTGCCAACAACCCGACGATTTGGTACCTCCTGTTGCCGAAAGGGGACTCAATAGCATTATCGCCTCTTTCGCTGATGGTACGGGCGAATTTGTTGCCGATACACCGGAGGAAGGCAATGAAATCGTCATCACCATTCCTTACTTTTATCCGGAAAGCAGCGATTCCCAAGTAACGGAAGCGATGTTGAAGAAGATGCGCGTGCGTGCGGTTCTGGACGATAATGTGACGATAGACCCTCCGTTGTTGTTCATGGATTTGACGCAAGATAATAAAATAACGGTAACCACCCCGCGGAAAGAAAAAATAGAATACATCGTCAGAGGCGAAGTATGCAGAAGCAATGCCTGTGTCATTGAGGATTTTACTATATTGTTATCCAAAGATGAAACACTTTCGGGCGTCATCAACGAAGCTGCCAAAACAATTTCCTTGCCTGATTTTCCCGCAATGGAGGTTCTTGCAGACCTGCGCTTGTCCTGGCATGCTACCATCTCGCCCGACCCGCGAGTGACAGCATTTTCCTACGAGGAGGATGTGGAATTGACGGTAACGGCGCACGACGGCGTGACCAAAAGCGTATATACCGTGATGAAACAAATCCCGGAGAAACTACCTTTCGGTATCCGTCCGGGGAGCGCCAAGTTGATGTTTGCTAAACAGTTGAAAGCAGATTTGGGTATTGACGTCCCCCACCTGACGGGAGGGATAGCCGCTACCAAAGAGTACGTCATCCTCAATACGCGGAACGAAAACAGCATTTACATCCATGCAAAAACCGGTGAAAAAGTCGGTGAATTTGATTTGGGAGCAGTAAAGGGACCGCTTCGCAATTTCTATACGACAGCAGATGCGGACGGAAATGTGTTGATTTGCAATCTGGCTCAAAATGACGGTACGTTCAAAGTCTGGAAACAGACCTCGATGACCGGTTCTACGGAATTGTATATCGACTGGTCCGATAACACCACGGACGCCATCGGACGAAAACTTTCCATTTATGGCAGCATCAATGGAAATGCGATTATTACGGCTCCCCTGCTCACGGGAACCGCCCAACGATTTGCCCGCTGGACGGTAGTCGATGGGGTATTAACCTCGCAAACGCCTACCATCATCACCATGAGCGGGCTGGAAAGAGGTTGGACAACCAATTGCGATATCATTTATACTTCTACGACCAATGTCAATAGCGACTACTTTGTGGCTTCTTATTCCGATAATACTTTTGCTTGGGTGGATGGCATGACCAATCAGGTTCGCAAAAAATTGGACGAGATTGATCGGAACTATATTCCCAATGCCGTGGATTATATTGAGTTTAACAATGCCAAATACGTAACGGTCAATCATGTGAACAGTTTCACTTGGGGAGCCGCCGATATGGTATGGCTGTTGGATGTGAGTTCCGATGCCGAATTTTCCGGACATCTTCTCACTGAGGGATCTTGTCGCGCCGTTGTTTGGAACTGTGTACGCGATATCTATGGGGCGAAAGCCATTCAACCTGTGGTAGAAAACACGAACGGTAGCGGCGATGTCGCCTTGCGCGTATCGGACGATGGTTTTTACCTCTATCTCTACTTTATGTTCACCAATGGATATGTAGTCGGGTATCAGTTTGATTGTATTGATATGTAATTATTGCTCACCTCCCCCCGACTCCCTCCAAGGGAGGGGGAGGCGCATAGAAAACAAAGAAATACAACATTTTGGAAAAAATGAAATATCCTGCGCCTCCCCCTCCTTTGGAGGGGGCCGGGGGGAGGTGAAAAAGAAAATTTTAGAAAAAAATGAAATATCCTGCGCCTCCCCCTCCTTTGGAGGGGGCCGGGGGGAGGTGAAATAAAAATATGAAAGTTCTACTAATATTCATTTTGCTCTCGCTATCTGCCGGCTGTAGCGGCAACATTCCCAACGAACGGGAAGAAATCCTGCCCGAGCAGGAAGAAATTCAGCCCGAAAAAAGTTCGATTGTCGATCTGGCGCTGATTTATGGCGGTAGCACCCACCGGGATGTAACCTGGAATAAGAAGCATTTTGCACCTTACGTAACTTACACCGACCGGTCGAACCAAGAACACTGGCTGTTCGACGGATTCCTCCTGTTGGATTTTATCGACGGGAAAGGGAAAATTTTTGCCACCGGTTATAATGGCACGCCGGCTACCAAGAGAGAATGGAAATCCTTAGCCGATTATTTTTTTAAATCCGGACAAAGCGTCGATGCGCTCAATCAATGTATTGCCGAAAAAATACCGATCTTGGGCGATCCGCCTCATAAACGGAAAATCATCATTGCCCTCCCTGAACCGATTGTTGCCGGAGCCAATTCAAACTACCCCAATACATCGAAAACCTATTGGGGCGTTGTGGATGACCGGAAACTTGATTTTACCATTCAGGACGACCGGATTATCGCTTGTAAGTGGTATATCGACTATGTAACCGCTAAATTCAACGAAAGGAAATTCAGTCATTTGGAATTGGACGGATTTTATTGGATTGCCGAGGAATCGCTCCACACCCAAGCCATACTGACCTCTGTGGGTAATTATTTGGAGGAGGCGGGATATACTTTCACTTGGATTCCTTATTGGAAAGAGCAACCGGATTACCTCAACTGGAAAGAATTGGGATTTCACGCAGCCTATCTGCAACCCAACTATTTTTTCAACAATAAAGTTTCCTATTCCCGATTGGAAGCCGCTTGCCGCATAGCCAAAGAACACAATCTGGATTTGGAATTAGAGTTCGACATGAGCGTGTTTGTCCACAATGGCAATAGAAGCGCAAGACTGTATGACTACATGAAGGCTTTCAGGCAAAGCGGCGTTTTGCAGGATAAGCGTATCGCCTATTATCAGGATTGCGATGCGATCTATCAATTGTCCCGGGCGAAGGGCGAAAAAGAAAAAAACATCTTTCACGATTTTTGTGCGTTTGTGATTGAACATCAGGAAGAATATATGAAAGCAGAGTAAATTTTTTAATTAATAGTATAATATGACAAAAGTTACAAGTTTTAAACAGCTTATGATCAGTTTCCTTGCGGCAATGATGGTTCTTTGGTCGTGCGAAGGAAAAGGTCCCGACAATTTTGGGAAAGTAGAATACGATCCTTCAAAACCGGTCCGGATAGATAATTTTGAGCCGGATTCGGGCGGTTTGGCTACCAAGGTTTTTATCACCGGCAACAACTTTGGTACGGACTTATCCAAGATTAAGGTGTATTTCGGAGAAATGCCTGCTCCGGTAATTGGCTCAGACGGAAATCACCTGTATGTGCTGACCCCGCGTCAGCCGGGCGATTTTACCAACCTGACCGTTGAGGTGCACGGCAATTCCGTAACGTTTCAGGAAAAACAGTTTGCCTATCATGTTATGTACGTCATTCGAACCATTACCGGTAAAAAAGGCACCACTGAGTTGAAAACCGGTAAATTATCGGAGGCGGAATTTCATCAACCCTCCACGCTTGCGATGGACAAGAACGGCAACCTCTTCATGTCGCATTGGCGTGTCCCTTTCTGTTTTATTCGAATCAACGAGAAAGAAGATATTGTAGAAACAATCATGCCCGGAAGCCGTGATCCGGATGCAACTTATGCCTTAGGAGCACCCACAGTCGATGCAGATGGCATAGTATCCGTGATTAATGATAACGGCAGAGACTATTACACTTTCGATCCGATGGATGAATGGGCGCCCAGGCAGCGCTCTATTTTACCCGCCGGACCCGGGAAGACCCCGTTTACGGTCAGTACCGCGCACAGTCTTGCTGCTCACCCGATAACCGGAGAATTATACACCCGTTACATGGCGAACGGACATCTCATCAAGATTGATCCCGTTACCAAGGAAGGCGAATTGGTAAAAGTAACATTAGGTCCATGCGATTCTTACCTTGTTTTCGACCCGGTCGATCCCAATATTCTGTATATTGCCTATACTTCTTTACATTGCATCGGAAAGTACAATCTGCTAACCGATGAACTTACTGTTTTTGCAGGCAGGAACGGAGAAGCAGGCTGGCAAGACGGAACCGTATCGGAAGCCCGCTTCAATCAGCCCAACCAGTTGATAGTAGCTCCCAATGGCAATCTGTACGTAGCAGACAGGAACAACCATTGCATCCGCATGATTACGATCGACGAACAGGGAGGCGGTATGGTATCGACGATTATCGGCAAGGGAGGCATAGCCGGTTATCAGGACGGTAACCCCGAAGACGCCCTGTTTAATCAACCAAGAGGCGTTGCCGTAACACCGGAAGGCGATATCTATATCACGGACCTGGGCAACAATGTTGTCCGTAAATTAACGATCGAATAATTAATCATTAATAATTGACCATTTATGCAATTTATCAAAAATAGTCTGATCATGGGTTTCCTGTGCCTGTTTCCATTATTGGGTTCGGCGCAGCAGGCATTCAATATGGGCGGAGAGGTATCCGACAACGAAGGACCGTTACCCGGAGTGAGCATACACTTGAAAGGTCGTGTTACCATCGGTACAGTAACCGATATCAATGGAGCGTTTAAAATCAAGGCGTCCAAAGGCGATATCATTGTGTTTTCCTTTATTGGATATGAAACGGTAGAGTTTCTTGTAGATCAGGAAAACGAGAATATTATTGTAAAAATGACCTCAACTGCTACTCAGATTGATGAAGTAGTAGTTATGGGATTGGGTACCCAGCGTAAGATCAGTGTTGTGGGCGCCGTTACTTCTGTGGATGTAAAGGAACTACAAACGCCGGCGACATCCCTGACTAATATGTTGGGCGGCCGTGTTGCAGGCACGATCACCATGCTGGGCAGTGGCGAACCGGGTAAAAACATTTCAGAGCTTTGGGTGCGCGGTATAGGCACTTTCGGGGCAAGCAATAAGGCATTGGTGCTCATCGACGGCTTGGAAGGCGATCTGAATTCCATCGACCCCGCTGATGTGGAATCATTTTCCATATTGAAAGATGCTTCTGCCACCGCTGTTTATGGCGTTCGGGGGGCAAATGGAGTGGTCTTGATTACGACCAAGCGCGGACAAAGCGGAAGGTTGAAAATCACGGCAAGAACCAATCATACACTGTCGTACCTGAACCGGATGCCTGAATACCTGCGAGCCTACGACTATGCCCTTTTAGCCAACGAAGCGCGGGCTGTGCGCGGCGAGGAAATTCTTTATAACGATATGGAATTGAAACTGATCCAGAACCATTTGGACGATGATCTGTATCCCGACATCAATTGGCAGCAGGAAATCATGAAGCGTGCCAGTTTTCAGCAAACGTATTATATGAGTGCGCAGGGCGGCGGCGAGGCAGCGCGTTACTTTGTCAGTCTGGGCGCCTCCATAGAAGACGCCGCCTACAAAGTGGCTCCTGAAAACACCATCCGCTCAGGCGTAGGCTACAACACTTACAATTATCGTATGAATTTGGACATTGATCTGACCAAAACCACCACGCTGTATTTTGGCACCGACGGCTTTATGTCGATGAGAATTCAGCCCGGCTGGGCCGATACCGACGACTTGTGGGCAGCTCAATCCATGCTTACGCCGATTACGGTTCCTATCCGGTATTCCACCGGAGAATTACCGGCTTATAGCGGATATGGAGGGTCTGGCGTTTCGCCTTACGTGCTGCTGAATTATACGGGAAAACAAACCAATCAGCATTACGCCGGCAAATCAACATTGGCAATCGTACATGATTTTTCCTATTGGATAGAAAATCTAAAACTGAGGGTACAAGGCGCCTACGACAATTATTCCTGGTTAAACGAACGCCGCTATGTCTTGCCCGAATTGTATTTAGCCAGCGGACGTACGATATGGGGCGACCTGCAAAGAGCCAGGAGCTTTGATGCGGTAAGTCCACAATACCTTGAATATCAGAGGCAAGCCCGGAAATTTCATTTGGAAAGTACCCTGACATGGGATAAAGTAATCGCTACCAACCACCGCGTGAGCACGCTCGCTTACTATTACATGAGCGACCAAAAAGATACCTACGATTCTGAAGCTGGACGAGTAGCTGCAGGCCGCAGAGCCTTGGAAGCCCTTCCGAAAAGGTATCAGGGTATTTCGAGCCGCCTTACCTACGGCTTCAAGGATACTTACATGATTGATTTTAACTTCGGATACACGGGTTCCGAAAACTTTGAACCGGGGAAACAGTTCGGTTTCTTCCCATCGGTGGCTGTCGGCTGGGTTCCTACCCAATATCAATGGCTAAGGGATAATATGGAGTGGTTGACTTACCTTAAGCTCCGCGCTTCCTACGGCTCGGTGGGCAGCGACCGGGTTGCCTCTTTTCGTTTCCCGTTTTTT
>Ga0082212_10012994_pt1 | contig 10446 bp, 5 predicted proteins | sample TergutNt197P3_FD_71548 | JGI IMG/M metagenome (GOLD analysis project Ga0082212, IMG submission 71548) | Neocapritermes taracua P3 segment gut microbial communities from Petit-Saut dam, French Guiana - Nt197 P3 | ecosystem: Host-associated > Arthropoda: Insects > Digestive system > Gut ...
CGTAAACTGCATTCCAACGCTGTTGGTGTGCGTGCTGCCGCTCGCCCTCGGCGTGGGTGGCCGTGAAAAGCGGCCTATCCTCGGGTCGGGCGCTTCCAGCAACTTTGGGTCGGATTTGCTGCTGGAGCCGCCGAGGCCCTCCAAGATGCCCATTGCCATTACGGTTGATGGCAGTAGCGCTAACAAAATTAGCACCATGCACATAGTGATTGCTTTCTTCATAAATTACTCCCTTGTTTTATTTCTCACGCGGAGGCGCAAAGATCGCAGAGGGGGAAAAAGAATATTATATTTTTCCTCCGCGTTCTCCGCGTTCTCTGCGTGAGTTCTTCTTCATTCCTCATTCCCCTCACGGCGCATACGAATAAATCGCTATCCGCGCCGCGTTGCCGGGATCGACAATCGCCCAGTACACCCTGCCGTTGGCGGGGTTGTAGCGCAGTACGTCGTTGTTGGACAGGATTACACCGGGCAGTTCCCGTATTGGCGACAACAGCTTGCCGCTTCCGTCTATGATTGCCGAATAGGTGTAGACGCTGTTCAATTGTTCCCACATGAGCAGGTAGTTGCCGGTGTTCAGTCGGACGATTTTGGGGCTGACGGCGTTGTGCGTGTCCTTGTTGGTGTAGTTGGTTATCCATACGGGCGTGCTGACGGTTCTCATCGCCTCGTCAACGGTTACGATGAAGAGGTTGCGCGAGGAGGCGACATTGAGGGCGGGGGTGGTGTTTTCGTAGGCTCCGGCAAAGATGTAACCGTCGTCTCCTCCGGAGGCGTTAGTCCTTTTCGCAAGGTGGCCCATCTGCGCGAAGGTGGTATTGTTGCCATTTCCCCCTTTGAACGGGAACGCGTTTACACTTGTTGCGGTAGAGCCGTTTTGCCATTTCGTAAAGCCAAAGCCTCTCGGGTTCCCGTCCCCTTGATCCACAAAGACAAAGCCGTTTTCAACGGGGAGTATGTATTGATTGAACGAATGGCTGGCGGCGGCCATACTGCGGTCAACCCTCGCGAAGGTGTTTCTGTCCAGCACAAACCCGAACGACCCCTGATGATGCGGGCCGCCCGGCTCGGCAAACATTCCCCTGCCAAAATAGACGGCGATATAGTTGCCGCTTATTTCCATCCTGCACGTGCCGGCGTCAAAGGGGGTTTTTACCCCGTAAAAATTGTTATTCGGCGATGCCTTGAGCCTGAAGGTATTGGTCTTGACGCCTGAGCTGTTGTACTTTACAACCGCCATGTTTTCGATGTCCCAGGCGGCCTGGCCTTCCCCGGCAACAGCCTCCGCGAAGAAGAAGTAATAATTGCCCTCGCGGTCTTTGGTAAACGCGCCCATATCCGCAAATTCGTTGGGAAAGCGCATGGTTTTGGTAAGCCGCAGGTCTGCGGTATATTCATAGACGAAGGTGATGCCGTCAGACTCGGCGCATACGCTTACGGAACCGTCGGCATTGACAAAGGTCATAACGCTCGGGGGGAAAAAATAACGCGATAAGCCGCTGACGCCTTTGTCATACGAGATGCCGCTAACTTCAAAGTCAATGTCCTGATACGAGACGCTTACGCCCTGGGCCGGCGCAAGGGGGAGGTTTCCCCTTGAAAAAAACGGGTTTCCGGGTACGCGCGTACTATAGGTTCCCGCCTGTCTGCCGCCTGAGTTGAATACGTCGGTTATGTTGTTGGTACCATAGTGCATTATATTGGTTCCCAGCGTAACGTTTGCCCCAAGGGTAATGCTCGTCAGTTGGTTTTCCTGAAACGCTAAGTCCCCAACGGTAACGCCCGGCGGTATGGTTACGCTCGTCAGTTGGTTGAAGCTGAACGCCTCCCGCCCAATGGAGGTAACGGTGGCGGGTATGGTAACGCTTGCCAGCAGTTTATTGGCAAACGCCTGGTACCCGATGGCGGTAACGGGTTTGTTGTTTATCCGCTCGGGTATCACGACGTTTGGGGCGGTTCCGGTATAGCCGGTAATGGTAACTGCGGCGGCGGTTTCGGTAAAGGTGAAATCGGCGGTCCTGCTTACCGCGGTGGCTCTGGCTGGCGCGGCGGCGGCGGCGGCGGGGTTTGACCATTTTATGCTGTAGAGCTCCGGCCGCGTATAGGTTCCCGCAAGCCTCCCGCCTGAGTAGTACGTGGTGGTAAAGAAGGCGCCCATTGGGCCCCCATTCAGCATTACGTCCTTCCCGATAGTAACGCTGGTCAGCGGGTTCTTGGCAAACGCCGCGCCGTTAATGATGGCAACGTTTGGTGGTATGGTAACGCTGGTCAGGCGGTTGCCGAGAAACGCGGAGAGCCCAATGATGGTAACGCCTCTGCCGATGGATACGCTGGTCAGGCGGTTGTTGATAAACGCCCCGTCCCTAATGAGTGTAATGTTATCGGGTATGGTAACGCTGGTCAGCAGGTTTTGGGAAAACGAATCTACGCTAATTTCGGTAAGGCCTGTGCCGAAGGTAACGCTGGTCAGGCGGTTTTCCTTAAACGCCAACGGCCCAATGTAGGTAACACTGTTTGGGATGGTAAGGCTTGTCAGTTGGTTTTGGGAAAACGCACTGACCCCAATGGAGGTAACGCTGTTGGGTAGGGTAACGGCGGTCAGTTGGTTGCTGTAAAACGCCTTGTCCCCGATGGAGGTAACAGGTTTGTTGTTTATCCGTTCGGGTATCACGATGCTGGTGTCGCTGCCTGAATAGCCGGTTATGGTTACCGATGAACTGGTTTCGGTAAAGGTGAAATCAGCGGCGGGGGTTATCCCGGCTGCTCTGGCTTCTGCGGCGGCTGCGGCGACGGCTGCGGCTGCTGCGGGGTTTGTCCAGCTTATGGCGTTGGCGCCGCTCTTCGTATAGGTACCCGCGAGCCTGCCTGCGGCGGCATAAGTGTTATTAAAGACTGCATCGCCCGTTACGTCTCTTCCCAGATTTACATTCGCCCCGAGGGTAATGCTCGTTAGCGGGTTGTTGGAAAACACTAAGCTCCCCGTGAAGGTAACGCTGTCGGGTATGGTAACGCTGGTCAGCAGGTTGTTCGCAAACGCCTGTCCGCCAATCTCGGTAACGCTGTCGGGTATGGTAACGCTGGTCAGTTGGTTGCCGTAAAACACACCGTCCTCAATGGAGGTAACGCTCGGGGGGATGGTAACGCTGGCCAGTTGGTTGTTCCGAAACGCGTAGTACGAAATGAAGGTAACGGTGTTGGGGATGGTAACGGCGGTCAGTTGCTTGTTCCAAAACGCACTGGCCCCAATGGAGGTAACGGGCTTGTTGTTTATCTGCTCGGGTATCACCACCGCGCCGCCTGTCTTGTTGTAACCGGTTATGGTTACGGCCGCGGCGGTTTCGGTGTAGGTGAAGTCGGCGGCGGGGTTGGGGGTTTGGGCGAAGCTCAATGAGCAAATAGCAATGAGCGCGAACAAAATCAGCATTGATTTTGTTCGAGAGCAAAGAAAGATGGTCTTTTTCGTCATGGTAAATTTCTCCTGTTTATTTGATTGCCCTCAAGGGGCTTTTGTGGTATAGTTCCCCGTATGACCATTACGCAAACCGTAGACATACCGGCTGACCGCCGGATTACTGTTCCGGCGGAAGTACCAACGGGGCCGGTTGTTTTGACTTTTGCCCAGGCACAACCGGAGTCTCAAAAAACCTCTGGTTTCGGCAATGCAAAAAGGCGGTATACAACGCCGGAAGAAATTGAAGCCGCGATTAAACGGATACAGGAGATATGCAAGGACGCCCCTATTTCCGTTGACAGTTTCCTCGAAATGCGCCGTCAGGAAAGAGACCTTGAAGAAAAGCGATACCAGAAATTCCTTTCCGGTTATGAGGGCGGCAATTAGTCTATGGTGTATGTCCTCGACGCTTGCGCCCTTATTGCCATTTATAAAAACGAGAAAGGGGCGGATAAGGTCAAAGCATTGGTTAAAGAAGCTGCGGCGGATCAATGTACTATCTCTATGAGCATTGTCAACCTGATAGAAGTGGATTATCTTTTTGCCCGTATGTTCGGGCGGGAAAAAGCCGACCTTATTCTTGAAGAAATCTACGGTATGCCTATTCATTTTGTTGACACCATTGATGAAACTATTTTTTCCGAATCTTCCCGCCTGAAGGTGCGCTACGCCATTCCGCTTGGCGATGCCATTGGTTTGGCAACCGCCATTAAGGTGAAGGGAACATTGGTAACCGCCGATCATGACGACTTCGGTAAAATTGAAGAGGCTGAAGATATTCCCTTCCTCTGGTTTCGCTGACATAAACTCCTCTGTTTCCCTCATTTGACGGTCTCCATTCCTCATTGCTTCATAAAAACACCCGTGGTGTTGTTCGGCGTTAACGCGTCCCGGCCGGGGCTGGCGTTGCGGCGGCGGTTCCTCTGGCTACGGTAAACGTGGCGACCGTATTGCTTGTGTTGTTTTGCGCGCGCCTCTCGGCGATAGAGCCGAGTATCTTGCCCGTATCGTTGATGCTTGACGCGGGGGTGTCGGTGTAATAGACAAAGGCCTGCGCTTGATCGGCCCAGCCGCCTCCCTGCCAGAGAACCTCCACGCGGTCGCCGATGGCGGCGTCAAAGGCCAATTTATGCGGCGTACTCTGTGCGGATGTCCCCGGGTCAAACAGCGTCGTCTCCGCGCCGTTGTTCACGCGGTACCTGATGATTCCCTGCCCGTAGTCCCAACGGCCTGAACTGAGGTTATATAACTCAATGGTGATGCGGCGTTGGTTTGCGGCGGGTGTTGCCGCGAGGGGCGGCGCGGACGCGGGTGCGGGGGCTGCGGCGGCAGGCGCGGACGCGGGCGCGGGGACCGGCGGCGTGGTGCCGGCGGGTGCGCGCGTCCACACGGTGCTTGTGGCGTTGGGCCTTGTGTACGTGCCTGCCTGCATGCGGCCTGAGTTGTAGGCGGTTCTAAAGGAGGAGTCGGCTGTTAGGGCGCCGATTCCCAGACTTACGCCCCCGCCGATGGTGATGTAGGTCAGGGGGTTCCCCTCAAACGCACTTACCCCAATGGAGGTAACGCTCGAGGGTATGGTAACGCTCGTCAGGCGGTTGCCGAAAAACGCGCTTTGCCCGATGCTTTCTACGCCGGCGCCGAGGGTAAGGCTGGTCAGGTGGTTTTCCTTAAACGCTCCGTCCGAAATGTTGACAACGCTGTTGGGGATGGTAACGCCGGTCAGTTCCTTCCACCTAAACGCGTCCCCCCCGAGCACGACAACGGGCGTGTTGTTTATCACTGCGGGTATTTCGACGTTGGTTCGCTGCGGCCCGATATAATCTTCAATCTTCATCCCCCAGGAGAGTTCGCTGTACCTGAAATGGCTGGCGGGCGCCGCGGTTGACGACACGGTCGAGGGCGCGGACGCGGGCGTGGCGGTGTTGAGGGGGGCGCCTGCTCTGGTTACGGTAAAATTGGCGAGCGTATTCCTTTTGTTATTTATCTGATGGTTGCCGCCCTGGATAACGCCGAGTATCTTGCCCGCATCGGTGTTGGAGGCGGCGGGCGTGTCTTCGTAATAGACAAAGGCCCGCCCTTCATAGGAGTAGTCTCTTGCCTGCCAGAAAATCTCCACACGGTCGCCGATGGCGGCGGCAAAGGACAGTTTATACGGCGTACTCGTGACATAATAATCATCTCCGGTATACAGCGTCCTCTCCGCGCCGTTGTTCACGCGGTATATAAAGTCTCCCTGACCGGCGCCCCATCTGTTTGTAGAGACGTTGTGAATCTCCACGATGATCCGGCGTTCGTTTGCGGCAAGCGCGGCGGCGGCGGCAGGTGCGGCGCTGATGTTTGTCCACGATTGGCTGTTCGCGTTGGGGCGGGTGTAGGTGCCCGCCTGCCCTCGGCTGTTGTTGTAGAGGGTGTAAAAGTTACCGCCTATACCATCGACACTATCCATCCTTACGTTTGCTCCGATGGTAATGCTCGTCAGGGGGTTGTTAGACAACGCCAAGAACCCAATGGAGGTAAAGCTTGGGGGGAGGGTAAGGCTGGTCAGGCGGTTGTTCTCAAACGCATGGGCCCCCAAGGAGGCAACGTTCGGGGGTATGGTAAGGCTCGTCAGGAGGTTGTCGGCAAATACACTGTCCGCAATCCAGCCAAGGCCTCTGCCGATGGTAAGGCTGGTCAGGCGGTTGCCCTTAAACGCCCCGTCCCCAATGGTGGTAACGCTGTTGGGTATGGTAAGGCTCGTCAGGCGGTTGCCCTCAAACGCACCTGCCGCAATGGTGGTAACGCCTGAGCCGAGGGTAAGGCTGGTCAGTTGGTTCTTGGTAAACGCTTCTCTCCCAATCTCGGTAACGCTGTTGCCGATGGTAAGGCTGGTCAGTTGGTTATCCCTAAACGCCCGTTGCCCAATCTCGGTAACACTGTTGGGTATGGTAAGGCTGGTCAGTTGGTTATCCTCAAACGCTTCTCCCCCAATGGTTCTAACACTGTTGGGTATGGTAACGCTGGTCAGGCGGTTATTGTAAAACGCCTGCTCCCCAATGGTTCTAACGCTGTTGCCGATGGTAACACTGGTGAGGTAGTTGACGGCAAACGCTCCTACCCCAATTTCGGTAACGCTGTTGGGTATGGTAACGCCCGTCAGGCGGAGGTCGGAAAACACGCCGTTCCCAATGGCGGTAACTGGTTTGTTGTTAATACGCTCGGGTATAATGATGCCGGTGCCGGTAACGCCGTAATATCCGGTAATGGTTACGCCTGCGGCGGTTTCGGTAAAGTCGTAATCGGCTGCCGTGGTCGTTCTCGGGGGCGTGTTGGGGGGGTACATGCCTGCGGGGGGATCGCGCCTTGTCCACACGGCGTTCGAATTTAATTCCTCGCCGACTCGAGGCCGGGTATAGATTCCCGCGCGCATATCGTTTCCCGCGAACATATCGTTGTTCTCGTATGCTTCAAGAAAGCGCCCCACAAGCTCCCCCGCCGACATATATAAATCATTGCTCATCAGGAAATTGGGTATAACTACGTCCGCCCCGAGGGTAATGCTGGTCAGGGGGTTATGGGTAAACGCCAACTCCCAAACCTTTTCAACGCTGTTAGGTATGACAATGGAAGACAGGCGGTTACTGGCAAACGCCTGGTCCCCAATCTGTCTAACGCCCAGGGAGAGCGTAACGCTGGTGAGCTGGTTGTCGTAGAACGCCCCCATCCCAATCCATATAGTGCTGTCGGGTATGGTAACGGAGGCAAGCCGGTTTCCGTTAAACGCAAGGTCCCCAATGTAGCGAACGCCGTTTGATATGGTAACGCTTGCCAGTTGGTTGTTGGAAAAGGTCTGCTGCTCAATGGTTCTAACGCTGCCGGGTATGGTAACGGAGGACAGGCGGTTTTTGGCAAACGCCCCGCCCCCAATGGCGGTAACGCTGTTGGGTATGGTAACGGAGGCCAGTTGGTTTTCCCTAAACGCCCCGGCCCCAATGGAGGTAACGCTGTTTGGCAGGGTAAGACTTGCCAGTTGGTTGCGCTCAAACGCGCTCTGCCCAATGGAGGTAACGCCGGCAGGGATGGTAACGGCGCTCAGCCGCTTGCCCAAAAACGCTATTTCACCAATGGCGGTAACGGGTTTGTTGTTTATCCGCTGGGGTATAACGACGCTTCCGCCTGAGCCCGAATAGCCGGTAACGGTTACGGCCGCGGCGGTTTCGGTATAGGTGAAATCGCCGCTCCTGCTGCCGCCGCCGGGTACGGTAACGATAAACTCGCCGAACATCCGTTGATACGCCGCTGTTGCGCCATACACAATACTCTTAAATCCATCCCCGTTCTCCCCCGCCGTACTAAACATGGTGTCTCCTTCGAAATAATGAGGCGGCAACAGGGGATTGTCGCTGTAATAGACATAGAGATTCGTAAGTGAGTTACCATATAAGTTTGTCCATCCCGCCGCCGTAGTGAATAGCTGCACCTGATCGCCCTCCCTTGCGGTAATGGTGCGTTTATCCCCTTTGCCGCGCCCGCCGTTATACAACATTGTCCACGGCCCGTTGTTAATGCGGTAGTACACCGTCCCCTGTTGGACGGGGTCCCAATCGCCGTATTCATACCACGCCTCAAGGGTGATTTCACGAGTTGGCCTAGCATTCTGCGCCGCAACCGTGTCCCAACGGCCTACGGTAAACTTCCACGGATCGGAAGGCTTATCCGATGGGCCGCCGCTGAGCTTGAAAGTCAGATCGTTTACGCCGTACCAGGTGCCGCTATTGTTTGCGTTAAACGCCGGGGACGGCGGCTTTCCTTCCTCATACACGATGAATGAGTTACGGTTCCAAAGACTATAATTCACTACCGACGCGGCGCGGATTTCAACTACATCGCCCGTGTTGGCCCGGAATTTGAATTGCTTGTGGCCCTGGCCTTCAGGCACCCTCACACCATCCTCAAGGCCGTACCGGACTGTCCCGTTTATGCTGATCTGCAAATGGAGGCCGGGTGCCCAGCCGCTGTAGGTAGTGTACATATCAATAACGATGGTTCTGTTCCCTGTTCCGAGGACGGGGGTTTGCGCGTGTACAAAAGAAAAGAGAACAAAGAAAAGGGAAAAAAGGAAGATGATCTTTTTCATGGTAATACTCCTGTTAAAAATAATAATCACAAGAATTAACCACGAATTACACGAATGGTTCGAATGACACGAATAATAATATGAATCTTTATTCGTGCTATTCGTGGTTATCTTCTTCATTCCCTACTGCCTCACCAACCTGTACCAGCCGTTAAAAAGGTTGGTTGTCCCGCGCGTTGTCGGTTCCAGTTTTGAGCCGTCGTAATCTCCGACCTTGTACTGCATTCCGCTCTTGACGTTGGTGAACTGGTAGAAGGTTAATTCCACATTGGGCGACGAAAGTTCCCGCGCAAGGGAACGGGTTATGTACCAGCGCTCTTCGGGAATGTTGGTTCTGTCTTTTATAACCACTAAGCCGGTTTGGTTCGCCCAGGGTACATTTTCCATACCGGGCAGAACAGTCGTCGCCAGCACTTTGCCCGTGGCGACGTGGGTTATGATGTACGTACAGTCGCTTTGCCGCTCGAAGCGCCAATTCGATTCGGCGCTTCCGGCGGATTTCCATCTATGGGCAAGCTGGGGGTTTCCGTTGATGGGGTCGCCGCCGATTTCAACGAAGCCGCCGGTAAAGCGGGGCTGTATGCGGTAGGTGCCGTTCGCCAGGGGGATTAAGCTGTCCAGGCTGCCGCTTACCGGGACCAGTCTGAGCCGCTGGTGTATGCGGTTGTGATAATTGGAGTCAGGCGGTGTATACAGTTTTTGGTTCTCCCTAAAACCTTGTACGGACTCGCCGATCGTATAAAAATCCCCTGCCAATGTTTGCGTACCTCCCGCGGTCAGCCCAATCTTCGTTTGGTTTATTACACCTTCGTCGTCCCCTCCATAATACCGCCTCCAATTGTTGAAATCGGCATCCTCTTCGTAGGTATGGCCGCCGTCAAATTCCCAAATGCCTATAAAGGTTTCGATTTTGACCTCGCCGTTGCCGACGCTTTCAACGCGCCAGCGCTGGGATACCAGAGTCTCGTTATCCACCAGCCTGTCGGGGCGGGGTCCGAACTTAGCCGTGTCCCACTGGTACCATTCTTCATCGACATAGTTTCCCGGCACAACAAATTTCGTCTCGTGCCTTGGATGAGGCATCCCGTGGCCGTCCAGGACCCAATAAAAGAGACTCGTGAGCACTCTGCCGTTCCCCACGGAGACGGAGAATATCCGGTAGCTTCCGTCGCTCTGCTTCTCAAAGCGGAACTGCTGGCTGCGGATGTTTTTGAAGCTCTCCTGACTCACGGCGTCGATATCGGAGGGGTGCTTCTCAAAAACCATGCCGTTGATTCCGGTGATGTAATACGTCCCCGAATAGTCGGCCACTGCCGCGTTGGCGGTTGGGTTGGCGGGGCCTTTCAGCGTCAGGTCGTTGCCTGCTACCTGCTGCGACATCCCTATCATGCCGCCCAGGCCGCCGGGGGCAGGCGTGGTGCCGGGAGCGCCTGAGCCCATTTCCTGCATCAGTTCGCCCATGCCTTGTATCGCGTCCGCCACGCCTCCGGCGAAGGCGTAAGTGTTGAACATCATTAGCAGGGTTGCTAACAATACCGAGTAACCGTCAAAAGAACCACTTCTACCGGTAAAAGAAAAAGCTTCGTAAACTTCCAGGAAATACGAAATCTTGGAGGGAAAGATGCATTACAGCAGAGAAGAAAAAGCGAGGCTATTGGAAGGCTGGAAAAAGAGCGGGAAGAGTATCAGCGCGTATGTGAAGGAACAAGGCGTGGTACGGTGGACATTCACGAAATGGCTGAAAGCGGACCGTGAAGGGGAACCGTGTTTTGTGGAAGTACCGGCACAGGTACTGCAGCCAGTGGCACCGGTACCCGAGCTGCTCATCGAAAAGGGAGGTATCAAGATACACATCCCGCTGATCGGCAGCAGGGAACTG
>Ga0082212_10012996_pt1 | contig 10445 bp, 4 predicted proteins | sample TergutNt197P3_FD_71548 | JGI IMG/M metagenome (GOLD analysis project Ga0082212, IMG submission 71548) | Neocapritermes taracua P3 segment gut microbial communities from Petit-Saut dam, French Guiana - Nt197 P3 | ecosystem: Host-associated > Arthropoda: Insects > Digestive system > Gut ...
TCCGGCAACACCATAAGGCTGGATTTGGCCGTCTTCTCGCGGTTGTTCAATCTGGCCATCAGTGATTGGGGCATGGAGAGCCTGATCAACCCGGTGACCAGGGTCAGCAAGCCAAAAGTTTCCAAAGGGCGGGAGCGCCGCTTGGAGGAAGGTGAGGAAGAAAAGTTGCTGGCCGCCACCAACCCGGAGATGGTTCAAATCATCCGGCTGGCTCTGGAGACGGCCATGCGCCGGGAAGAGCTTTCCAATCTGCGCTGGAGCGATATTGACTTGGAGCGGCGCACGGCTACCCTCTACGTGACCAAGAATGGCGAAACCCGCACGACCCCGCTGTCGCCCCGGGCGCTGGAAATACTCCGGTTCTTGAAAGCCGGGCCAAACGGCCAGGGGGAACGCGTCTTCAGCCAGAGTCCTTCGGCCATCACCCAGGCCATGCAGAGGGCCTGCAAAGCGGCAGGATTGGCCGACCTCCGGTTCCATGACCTTCGGCACGAGGCCACCAGCCGCCTTTTCGAGAATACCGATTTGGATCTCATGGAAATCCGCTCCATAACCGGCCATAAGACCCTCCAGATGTTGGCCCGCTACAGCCATCTTCGCATGGACCGGCTGGCCGACAGGTTGGCCGGGGCGCGGCGGGGTGAACCAACCCTGGCCTCATAACCCGAAGGTCTCCAGTTCGAATCTGGACCCTGCTACCAATTAAATCAATGGGTTACGAAGACTGCTTCGTAACCCATTGAGCATTTTACTAACCTAATTACTAACCAAAAGAGGAAACCGGGCTTGGAGGCATTTTGGTATATGTGCTTGCGGCAAATCGCTCCAATTTTCGATGTCCAGCCATCAAATAAGATTTATTATATTGAAATAATTGTATTTTATTTAGCCGTCAAATTTTTTCGTGTTTTTTGGTCGAAAAATTAATTTTAAAAAATTTTTATGCCGGTAAAAAGGTATAAATATCTCCAGGAATCCGTATAATGCTGGGTGGACGGACCTCAAATACCGGGGTATTTTATCAGGTATAAAGCTGATATGCAAAAAATCAACGACTTCATAACCCGCTGGCAAACTTCCGGCGGCTCGGAACAAGCCAATTCCCAGCTTTTTCTCGCGGAATTGTGCGCGGTTCTGGATTTACCGCCGCCAGACCCGGCCAAACCCGTCAACGAAGAAAACACCTACTCCTTTGAGCGCAAGGTCTATATTCCCCGTGGTGATGGCACCAGCGAACTGAAAAAGCTGGACCTCTACCGCCAGGGTTCTTTTGTGCTGGAATCCAAACAGGGCCAGCTCCAGGCCGAGTCCCCGCTCCGGTCGGGCCAGACCAGTTCCGGGGCGGTCAAACGCGGCACCCGCCAATGGGAAGACGCCATGCAGCGGGGCCGGAGGCAGGCTGAGAACTATGTTCACTGCCTGCCCGCCGCCGAAGGGCGCCCGCCCTTCATCATTGTGGCTGATGTTGGCTATTGCTTCGACCTGTATGCCGAGTTCAGCCGCACCGGCGGGGTGTATCTGCATTTTCCCGAGGCCCGCAGCCATAGGATAATGCTCGAAGACTTGAGAAAATCAGAAGTCAGAGATTTATTCCAGGCCATCTGGCTCAACCCCCTGTCTTTGGACCCGGCCAGACGCTCCGCCAAAGTGACCGAAGAAGTGGCCGCCCACCTGGCGGAACTGGCCCGCCTCTTGGAGGCGGAGGGCCGGGACCCGGAAGAAGTGGCCCAATTCCTGTTGCGCTGCATTTTTTCCATGTTCGCCGAAGATGTGAGCCTGATCCCAGCCGGCGGCTTTACGGATATTCTCCAAAAATCTCTCGCTGATCCGGCCATTTACGAGCATTTCCTTCGTGATTTATGGACAGCCATGAACCTGGGCGCGGTTTCCGTGGCCCTGGGCCGGAAACTTTTACGCTTCAACGGCAATCTTTTCGCTAACCCGGCTATTTTGCCTCTTAACCCGGCCCAAATCGCCATTCTGCTGGAGGCGGCCAAGGCGGATTGGAAAGAGGTGGAACCCGCCATCTTCGGCACCCTTCTGGAACGCGCCCTTGACCCCAAGGAAAGGCACAAGCTGGGGGCTCATTACACCCCCCGGGCCTATGTTGAGCGGTTGGTCTTGCCCACGGTCATGGAACCTTTGCGAAAAGAGTGGGATAATGTGCAGGCGGCGGCCAGCCTGTTGTTCAGCCAGGGCAAGGAGAAAGATGCTAGGAAAACCATAGCCGGTTTCCATGAGCGCCTGCTGAAAATCAAGGTGCTTGACCCGGCTTGCGGCTCGGGCAATTTTCTCTATGTGACTTTGGAACATTTGAAACGCCTGGAAGGTGAAGTCATTCAAACTCTGGATACCTATGGCGGGGAACGAAGCTTGTTGCAGATCGACCCGCACCAATTTTTGGGTTTGGAGATCAACCCTCGGGCCGCGCACATCGCGGAAATGGTGTTATGGATCGGCTATCTGCAATGGCATTTCCGAACCCACGGCTATAAAACTCCGCCGGAGCCGATAATCAATAAATTCGACAATATTCAGAATCGAGACGCGCTTTTTACCTACAAAAATTGGAAATACGCCACGGACAAAAGCGGTAAGCCTATCACCCGCTGGAACGGCGAAACTTATAAGACCGACCCGACCACAGGCCGCCAAGTGCCGGACGAAAAAGCCACGGTGGTGGACGAGGTTTATGAGGGGGTGGCATCGGCAAAGTGGCCGGAAGCGGATTTCATTGTTGGTAATCCGCCATTTGTGGGCGGCGGCATGAAAAGAAAAATTTTGGGAAACGGATATTTTAATGCTTTAGCTACAACTTATGATGAGTTACCAGAGTCATGTGACTTTGTAATGTACTGGTGGCACAAGGCGGCGGAATTGGCCAGATTGGGGAAAGTGCGACGCTTCGGCTTTATAACCACCAACAGTATTACACAGACTTTCAATCGTCGAGTGGTTATCCCGCACCTGGAAGCGAAAAAACCGCTTCATTTAACGTATGCTATCCCGGACCACCCTTGGGTTGATGCTTCAAACGGCGCGGCCGTACGTATTGCCATGACCGTTGGTGCAAAAGGTGATTATGAAGGTACACTGGCTCTAGTGACGGAAGAGCATGAAACAGACAGTCGGGAACGATTTGTGGTTTTAATGGAGCAAAGCGGGATCATTCATGCTGATTTGCGCCAGGGTGCAGATGTTAGCCAAGCGCAATCTTTGAAAAGCAACAATGAATTGTGCTGTCCTGGCATGAAATTGCATGGCGCGGGCTTCATTGTTACTCAGGAAGAGGCGGTTTCTCTTGGCTTGGGGCGTATTCGCGGCCTGGAAAAATATATTCGACCGTATCTAAACGGTCGAGATTTGACAGCCGTGCCACGTAGAGTCATGGTCATCGACCTATTTGGCCTGACTGCGGAAGAAGTTCGAGATAAATACCCAGAGGTCTACCAATGGGTTTATTCACGGGTAAAGCCGGGACGAGACGCGATGGCGACACGATCCAAAGATTCCGCACAGTATGCAGCGAAATGGTGGCTATTTGGAAAACCACGTGAAACATTCCGCCCCGCTCTGGCTGGCCTGCCTCGCTACATTTCCACCATCGAAACGGCCAAACACCGATTCTTTATTTTTTTACCTGCTGAAACTTTACCTGATAATATGCTGGTCAATATAGCTTCATCCGATGCTTATCATTTAGGGGTTTTATCTAGTCGTATTCATGTCTGTTGGGCTTTAGCTGCTGGTGGACGGCTTGGTGTCGGGAATGATCCTCGTTACAATAAGTCTCTTTGTTTTGATACATTCCCTTTCCCCGACGCCACTCCAAAACAGCAGACCAACATCCGCCATTTGGCTGAAAAATTAGATACTCATCGTAAAGTCAGACAGACTCTACATTCCGATTTGACCATGACCGGGATGTACAATGTACTGGAAGTTCTGCGCCAAGGACGGGAACTTACTCCCAAAGAAAAAACTATCTACGAACAAGGGCTTGTAACTGTTCTGCGTGAGCGACACGATGAACTGGACGCCGCCGTGGCCGAGGCTTACGGCTGGCCTACTGACTTACTGAATGAGGAAATCCTCTCCCACCTCGTAGCCCTGAATGCCGAGCGTATTGAAGAAGAAAAACAAGGTCAAGTCCGCTGGTTACGACCGGAATACCAGACTAAATCAAAAGCGGAACGCCGGGCGGTGCAGACCTCGCTTGATTTCACTCCGCCGCCTGAACCTGTGGCTAAAGGCAAAAAAGGCAGACCTGCTAAGATCAAAGCCGAAGCTAAACCGACTTGGCCTTCCGATCTCTTGGAGCAGACTCAGGCCGTGCGGGGCATGGTGGCGGCCTTGCGGGAAACCGCTGTCGCCATCACCCAAGACACCGTTGCTGAATGCTTCACCCGTGCCCCTCGGGCCAGGATACAGGAGATTATAAAGGCACTGGAAACATTAGGGTTTATATGATAAAGCTATTAAAAACCTGTCTGAAGATTAACCATGAGGAGACATGGTAGATGATAACAGTACAGAAATATCACGATGCTTTGTTGCGTCAGCGATTTGAGGCGCTGACTTCGACGCATAAAGACTATTGGTCCTTCAAAGGTAATTCACGCCGCGAATACGGTCACGGCATGTTTCAATACCCCGCAATGATGGTGCCACAGGTAGTCAAGGCTATTTTAAAGCAAGCCTGCTCCGTGCATTCCGACATTGAGCGGGTTGGAGACCCGTTCTTAGGCTCTGGAACGATAATGACTGAAAGTATGATGCGTGGCTTGGCTTTTTCAGGCACAGACATCAACCCATTAGCTATTCTGCTCTGTCGGGTCAAAAGTGGCCCCTTCTTTATCAGCGCCGTCAAAGATAAAGCCAAAGAATTATTTGCTCGAATAGATAAAGATGGCAGATTGAGAGTCGATACAAATTTTTTTAATCGTGATAAATGGTTTAGCCAAGAGATTCAGATTGCATTATCGAAAATCCGCAGGGCTATCCGCAAAGAGAATTCTTTATGGGCTCGTCGATTCTTCTGGGTTGCGCTGGCAGAAATAGCACGAATCACCAGCAACTCTCGGACTTCCACATTCAAACTCCACATACGATCGCAGGAAGACATTAACGGCCGTAACTGTGATCCCGTAGGTTCCTTCAAAAAGATATTGCTTCGTAACATTCAGTATTATTATGAACAGGCCATGAAGCTGTCAGAATCAGGTCAACTAATTAAAGGCCGTTATAAACAAGGAATTGTGGTATCGCTGTCTGATGTTCGCAAGATTAATGGACGCGCAAATTTGGATATTATCGTCACTTCGCCGCCTTATGGAGATAACGCCACGACAGTGCCATACGGACAGTTTTCATACTTACCGTTGCAATGGATAGATTTACAGGATATTGATGATAATATTGATGAAAATTGTCTAGTATCAACACATGAAATTGATACCCGCAGCTTGGGAGGAAGTAGGGGAGTGAAGAAAAGAGATGTGGATCACATTATGGATCGCTCTCTCTCTTTTACAAACTACATCAAGAGCCTTAACGGGCAACCACGTGACCGTGCCCTTCGTGTCATGGCTTTCTTTCGTGACCTAGGTAACTGCCTTGACCCAATCCTTAAATGCCTGCGGCCAGGTGGATTGATGATTTGGGCCTTAGGTAACCGCAAGGTCGGCGGCAAACGTGTCCCCCTGGATCGTATCCTTACTGATATGCTTGAGGCACATCATGCCACACTGTTGTGTAAACTTACGCGCCGAATCTCGTCAAAACGGATGGCCCTTAAAAACAACATAGCAGACACGATGTCCAATGAAACAATACTAGTTATGCGGAAGGCGGTATGACATGAGGAATGACTTTCGTCCACATTTCGAGGTCCATCCTTCTGTTGTATATCAACTTGGCGAAAGTTTGATCAGTGATGCAGTCCAATCATTAATTGAATTAGTGAAAAACTGCTACGATGCAGACGCGAATTATGCCAAAATCATAATCGACACCCAAGGTATTGTCGAGGTTGATGATGCGATATTCCCGTCTATAGGCGGACGGATCATAGTCGAAGATGATGGACACGGTATGGATATGACAGATATCGAAACTGGATGGCTCACAATCTCGAATCGTAAAAAACATGAACTGAAGCAAACCAAGAAAACAACTCCCAGAGGCCGTACACCATTGGGAGACAAAGGACTTGGGCGGCTCGGTGTACAACGCCTAGGTGAGAATCTTGAAATTTTCACCAAAACCAATTGTGACAATGGTTACCACTTCGGATTTTCTTGGCTCGGCTTTGCGACAGCTTCAAAACTGGAAGACGTCGCCATTCACCTTGCTGAAATTAAGTATTCACGTAAACATGGTTCCAGAGTCGTTGTGTCGGGTCTCAAAGAGCCAGAAATTTGGAGAGGGGAAGCAGCAATTAAACAATTGGAACAAGAACTTTCGCGGATGATTTCTCCATATCGGCAGATACGAGATTTCGACGTGATGGTAGAAGTCGACGGCAAGTCGCTTGAACTTATGGAAATCAGTGAACTCATTAGAGATATCGCCCCGATAAGATATTCGCTAAATTTCGATGGTGACCGGTTCATAATTCAAGGACGTGCCCGACTCAACTATTTCCGTCCCGCTAATCCCAACGAAGCCGATCAGTTCGCTTTAATAGCTGAATCCGATGACGGAAAGGCGTTTTTTGATTATCTTAAGGCGCAAAAATTGGCACCTACAATTAGCCTGACACAAGCACGATCGAAGCAATGGTTTGTGGAATTCCAGTGGCAAAGACAACTATCTGATTTAGATAAAATTCAACAGATCAGCGGAGGCAATGGATCCATAGCGAATCCCGGCCCATTTGCTGGTGAAATTGATTCGTTTGACTTGGGAGCGACGGCATTTAAAAATCAGAGTATATTCGATGGTATTCGCGAATATCGCCGTTATATTAAAGATTTGAGTGGTATCCGCGTATATCGAGATGGCTTTGCTATCCGAGTAGATCACGACTGGCTTAAGCTCGGTGCACAATGGACATCAGCTCCATCCTATTACAGCCTCAAGCCAGATAATACACTAGGATATATTGCTCTTTCTGCCCGTGACAACATAGAACTAGAGGAGACAACAGACCGGGAAGGATTCAAGGATTCACCGTACTTTCGTAATTTCTACACTTTGCTAGAAGAATTTAAATCATTTACCACCATGACTCAAGATTTCTTTGGGCGCTCATGGATTGAATTCCGTAAGATGCGCAATGCAGCAATGGCGCAGATAGATTCTCGAAAGACAGTAGAAGACATCTACCACCCAATTCAAAAGAGACTCACCGAGGCCCCAAAACACAAGAAGACTCTGGAAATATTCATGACTCGGCTTCATTCGAACACCTCCACCACAAAATTGATCGTGTCGCAGATCAAGTCAACCAAGGAAATTACGCCAAAACTCCAGGAGAGCGTGTTGGACGTACTATCCTCTATGGAGAAACTACTTGTTGAGGCAAAGGAAGTTATTAGCCAGCTGTCCACATATCTTGAAGAGCTTAATTCGCTGCTAGATATAGGGAAAGTTCTAGAGGATCGCATTGATGGACTTCGTCGCCAAATGGATGATGTGTACGAAACTGTTGCCCTAGGATTGACAGCAGAATCTCTCTCGCATGAAGTCTATAATGTTGCTGGCCAACTGGCTGAACGAGCGAAGTCAATTCAAACAAAACTCCGCAACAAAGGCATCAATGATCGATCAATCCTTACATTCATAGAGTATGTGCAGTCTTCAATCATGGCTCTTCAAAAGCAAATGTCATTCTTAGAACCATCTTTAAGAAATGTTCGTGAGCAGCGTCATGAAATCAATATGGTCGAGATTCTCACTGATTTTATCAATTTCTATCGCGATCGTTTCGGAAAAAATCAAATAACCACAGTTGTAACCCATCATAATTCTGATCTTTTTAGAATTAAAATGAGTAAAGGTAAACTGAGACAAATTATTGATAATCTGCTGCTGAATAGTGAATATTGGCTAAAAGAAGACATAGTTCAAGGACGAATTACTTCAGGTATTATAACTTTTGATGTTTCACGTCCATTTTTACAAATATTTGATAATGGTAGCGGCATCGATCCTAGTATTGAGCATGCTCTGTTTGAACCGTTCATATCAATGAAAAAACAGGGGCGCGGCCTAGGTCTCTTCATCGTTAAACAACTCTTGGATTCGGAGGGATGCAATATTGGTATTATCCCAGAACGAAACCAGCGTAAACGGCTCTTCAAGTTCCAAATTAACTTTAGGAGTATACTCCATGAATAATCAAGACCCGATATACACAAGAGCTAAAACCGCTGTAGAGAGCATTTTAAATGCGCTTGACGTGGCTAGAGTGGTTTATGTTGATGATTGGAATACTACCACCCCAACACTTGAGGACACAATTGCGGCTGCTTTGACAATCGATACCACCGCCATTCAAATACTATTTCCAGAACTTGGAGAATTACCGCTGGATGATTTAGATATTTTACGCCAAAAAATTCGTGACATATGGCCAACTCTCGACTCTGACTTACAATCCGAACGAAGCAAGACCATCACTGCAACTGCTCTGAAACTTGATGGCAATGAAATTGATGATATAGCGAACATTACGGTATTGAAGCAGATCATACCTCGAGATAAACTCTTCAGTCTATCTCCATCCGATTGGGACGAACAACAAACAAAATGGTTGGCGGAAAGCCAAGCTTACTGCACACTATTTATCTTCGACCGTGATTTGTCCCGAGATGGTGGTGATTCAGAAAGTGGTATCAAGATAATTGCTTCACTTTTAGCAAAAAAAGATAACGAAAATATCATCTGCGGACTTTTGACGCATACAATAACACCTGAGACAATGTTCGAGCAATGGAAAAATTTGAGCGAAGAGCACAGTATATCAAAGGATCGATTCATCGTTATTCCTAAGCTGTATTTAAGCCAATCACCGGTACTTTTCGCACAGACCTTGAAATTTACCGCATTGTCACTTGACTTTACAAATTTGAAACACAAGACAAATGAAATCATTAGAACTGCTGCCAAGGTTGCGGCCGATCGAATTGAGAAAGTCGACATTTATGATCTTGATCACATTGTATTTCAGGTGTCCGCAAATGAAGGACTTTGGGAACCAGATATGCTCTTCAGATTACACACAATGTTTCACCGCCTAGAATCCCGCCGGTTAGCATATGATACTGGGGCACTTGAAACAATCGCGGCGAAAATGAGGGCTTTGAGTAGAATTCCCACTAAACACGATCTTCTGCCGATACCTAGTAGCGCCTGGGCCTTACAACGTGAAGAGTTGTATGAATCAAATGACCATATCAATAAAAATCATCTGCCTCTCGAACTCGGAGATATCTTTGAAAAACATGGCGGGGAAAGTAATAAAAAATTTATCTTACTTGCTCAACCTTGTGATTTAATGGTTCGGTCTAATGGCAGGCGCCAGCCTGAACTCCAACGTGTTCCGCTCGCTGAGATTGTTATAGCGGATAAAAACGAGCCACCGTGTTATTCAGAAGAGATGCCATACTTTGATCTGTCGCCTACAAACAATTGGTTCGTAAAATTTAAATACATCCACTTTGTACGCGATTCCCTGTTGGACTTATGTGTGTTCAATCATGATGGAGTAGCAAAATTGACCGTTGGCCAAAATGCCCCATCAGGAATTCGTCCTGCATGGAAAGCGCGACATGAAATGTTATTGCGGGGCTGGAATAAAATAATTTGTAAATACAATATGTTTGCACCTGCCCCAGATGACTCACCAGTTCTTAAGCAATTCAAACAAACAGGCGCCCTCAAAAATACTATTGACGGCTTGTTGTTTGGTGATGATTTGTTTAAAGGAAGTCTTGTTGAAACTGATGAAGGTCGCTCAATAATATTCAATTGCAAGAGAGTTGGTCGCTTGTCTCATGCCCGAGCAATCGGTTTATTAATGTCATATACAGCAACATTAGGACGACCAGCATATGAACCTGGGTTTGGAGAAATTTCTGATTGCACATCGTGAACATATTTAAAGCTGAATAAGTAAATATTCAGCTTCCGCTATTACCATAACGAAAAGTCGGAAGCTATCTGTGGAGAGCCGCATTATTCGGAAACAGCAACAATATAAGTCTATGCACACTTCAAACTTCTATAGCTTCGTGACCATGTACAGGACTTCGTTCTCTTTTACGGCATACCTATTTTTTGAAGATACAATATCGCCACGGCATTCGTCATAGAGCTTCCCCTTCACTTATCGAGGCCAGAAGCTCTGAGACATCCTGCGAAAGCATTGATTCACCGTAAGGGTGCTTGTTAGACGCACTCCATGTTTCGCATCGTGACAGGGGCAGGCCTTTCTGGAC
>Ga0082212_10012997_pt1 | contig 10445 bp, 11 predicted proteins | sample TergutNt197P3_FD_71548 | JGI IMG/M metagenome (GOLD analysis project Ga0082212, IMG submission 71548) | Neocapritermes taracua P3 segment gut microbial communities from Petit-Saut dam, French Guiana - Nt197 P3 | ecosystem: Host-associated > Arthropoda: Insects > Digestive system > Gut ...
GACCCGTTGCGGAAGTAACCGCCCATACAGCACTCCTGGCACACGAACGCATTGAAGTGGAGGACACTGCCGTCGCAACATTAAAATTTGCGAATGGGGCATTGGGAACAATTGTCGGCACGACGGCATCATACCCCGGTTATTTGAAACGGGTTGAAATTAGCGGCTCGAAGGGTTCGGCAATCTTGGAAGAGGAAGACATTATTCGCTGGGACTTTGCGGAAACATCCCCTTCGGATACAGCGATGCTCGAAGCAATGTCCAATCGAAAATCGGGAGGGGGCGGCGCGGCGGACCCGGCAGCGATCAATTATGCCGGTCATGCAAAATTGTTTGCCAACATGATTGCGGCGATTGATGGCAAAGAAAAGTTGGTCGTGGATGGTCCCGAAGGCTGTCGGAGCGTGGAAATTATCCTTGCGATTTACAAATCCGCCAAGACGGGGCAAGCGATCAAATTGCCACTGGATAAGGACTGATGTGAATGTGCCAAGTCAAGAAAGAGGGGGCGATCTGTTTTCTTCAAGCCGACAAATCGCTGATCAACCGAAGCAATGGCACGAACATCGAGTGCGCGATCGCTCCGATCGCATTTCCCAGGCACACGAGAAGTAGCGGCAGTCCCACCATTTGCAAAAACAGAATGGAGGAGTCTTTCTGTTGCTCCACCGTATCGGCAGCATGACTCAGCGACTTCGAAAGTGATTCTCGCAAGTTGTCGGCGGCAATCATCGGTGCGAGCCAGGCGGGAAAGAGCCAATAATAATGGAGGACGATTTCTGCAAAGGACATGCCGTTGCGGGCGGAGGTAGCGGCATCTTTGCAGTCTTGGCGATAGGCGGCATTGCGCATCGTCTTGCTGCACTGTTCGAGTGCTTCCGGCAGCGGAACATTGCGCAAGACCATACTTGCCATCCGGCGGAGCATGCGTGCGGAATACAAGCAGCGTCCGATGTGCCCAAAGACCGGAAGGCAAAACCAAAATCGTGGAAACAGAATCTTGACCGAAAACCACAACGTCATGAAAAACGCCACAAATCCCAACCACATTGCCGGAGTCCGTATCCACTGGGACAACTGGATGATCCAGAGGGTGAGTGCGGGCAGTTCGGCTTCAAAGTCATGGAAAACCGCCTCGTATTTGGGAATGATGAAAATAAAAATATGAAGAAGAATCAGAACGCTGGAAACAGCGAGGAGAATCAAATAGGCAAGGTTTTGGAGCACTTTATGAATCGTCAGCGAACGGTTGATTTCGAGTTTGGTCAACTCGTCGAAGGTGATGGCGAAGTCATCGCTGGCAAGAGCGGCATCAAGGAGTTCGATGATCGGCTTGGGCAGACCGGACTGTGCTGCGGCGACTTTCGGTTCGAGTCCTTTGTCGAGCAGTTCCGCCAAACGCAGCAATGCGGCATGTCCCCGTTCGGTCTGGTCACAGGCGGTCAAGCGAATTGCCGCCGATAGCGGAACCCCGGACTTCACGGCTTGCGAGACTAACAATAAGGTTTCGTACATATTAAAACGCCGGTTCTGTCAAAAATTGCAAGATGTGAATATAGGGATAAAACACGGTGAAAAAATAGCCTATTCCAATTCCAACAGCGATCATCAACGTCAATGTTGCTGGCAAAAACATTTCACACTTGGTCAGGAGCAGACCTGCCCGGGTACGTGCCATCGTTGCATAGTGATCAATCCCTTCGAGCAACATTCGTTCCTCGGAAATGCCGAGTGACCATTCAATCAATGGCGAAACGGGAGATTTTGGATAAGAGTTTGCTTTGCCGTCAACAATCCGACGTTGCAATGCTTCGAGGCTTTCATGAGACCAGTATCGTTCGCTGCAACTCTTGGCGGCAAGGAGGATCGCCTGATCCAGCGGCACCGATGAGCGGACGAGCAACGCCAAAATCCGGGCAAAGGCGGCTTTCTGCATTTCGATTGCCGCTCGACCGATCCAAGGAATCCAACGGAATAGCGTAGAATTGCTGACCGATTGAATGACATCCGACCGGGCAGATTGAATCGTCCAAGAACAGTAAAACACCCAAACCAACATGGGGATTCCGAGTGCGAAAGCCCAGGCGGCGGCTTCGTGTGTGGTGAGATAGCGAACGGTATCGAACAATAAGAAATCTTTCCCGTAGGATTCAAAAAAGGCGATGAACGTCGGCGTAACGAAAATGATGATAAACGCAAAAACGAACCAGAGCGACGTGAATAAAACCAACGGATAAAGCGAGGCACGCAGGAGAAAGAGCCGGGCATCGCGGAGGGAGCGGATACAGTCGGTCAGGGAATCGAGTGAACCGGAAAGATTGCCGGATTTGATTCCTGCTTCGACAACAGTCGCGAACACCGGCGGAAAGACCGGATCGCTCCGAACGGCATCGGCTAACGATTGACCAGTGCCGAGTCGTTCGGCAAGTTCCCGGAGATGCTGGGCGATTTTGCCGTGTTCTGCTCGGCTTTTGAGCAGTAGCGACTCTTCCAACGGCAGTCCTGTTCGGACGAGAGCCGAGATTTCTTCACCGAGTCCGATCAGTTGATCGAGATGGTTCGGCGAGGCAGAAGCAACCGATTCCGAAAATGTACCGTTTGACATGGAATCCTCCTTGGCTTATTACGGAAGGCATTGTACCAGAGGGAACGGAGAAAGCAATAACGGACTGATCTCGGGTGCATCAAAAATTTTTAGGCAACCATCCTTTATTGGGCGGCGTAGTGAATTTCCCCGGTGGTCATGGTACAATGCTCTCCGATTTACCGTAATGATTTCAAAAAATATGTCGGGAGAGCATATTGATCTTGTAAGCGATCCGGAAGGGACGGGTAGAGAACTGCCTCAGATACCGGTTTCGGAGACGGATCAACTTCGTCTGGAACTGGAAGAGGCAAAAAACCGCACACTTCGTGCGATGGCAGATTTGGAGAACTATCGTGCCAGGGTCAATCGCCAGACGGCGGAGGAACGAAAGTATGCGAATCTGGATTTGATGCGGGAGTTGTTGCCGGTTTGGGACAATATCGGTCGGGCGTTGGAAGCAGTTGCCGACTCGCACAATCTTGAATCATTGGTTGAGGGAGTTCAAATGGTTCATGCTCAACTTTTGGAGGCATTGAAAAAATACCATTGCGAGAGAATTGAAGCGAAATTTCAACCGTTTGATCCGAACGTTCACGCGTCGGTGGCACAGATTCCGAGTGCGGAACATCCGGCGAATACGGTGATTGAGGAGGTACAGGTTGGTTTTCGGTTGTTTGACCGAGTGGTTCGTCCTAGTCAGGTTGTTTTGTCGGGCAGAGTGGAGTCGTAATATCCTTATTTACCACGAGGATTGCAAAGTCAGTTTGATATGCCCCTGTTTTTTCGGACGTTTTTGTCAGTCGCCCAGTGCTCCTGACTCTCTAATAGATTTTTAATTTTTAGGCATCCGAGAACAAAAATGTCTTGAAAAATCCACTGGACCGATTAACGATGGGACACTCAATACGAATAGCCGAAAAGCACTATTTACGGCAACAGAAGGCATATTTTGATCGGGCGGCGCGGGATGGTTTGGGCAAACTTTCGAGTACAGAAAAACCCAAGGACAATCCAGATAGGTGAGCGGTGCAAATTCCGGTGCAGCACGCGCCCGAATCGGCTCGCACGGAGTTGACAAGAAAAAATGAAACTCCACAATTTGTAGGCTCTTGCGAGTCGTTGCGACTCCTTGCAAGCCTACCATTAGCGGGAATTGGACTTGAACCAACGACACGCGGCTTATGAAGCCGCTGCTCTAACCAACTGAGCTACCCCGCCCTACTCCGAAAAGTATAATCCGTTCCAACGTTTTGTAAATAGGGCACAAGGATTGCAGACTCCAAGGAACGTGCGTCGCGAAGTTGCTTTGCCTTTTGACGAATTCTGTCCCAAAATTCTTGCCGATTTTCATCGGTTACTTGTGTCCAGCGGTCAGCATCAATCGCTTCCTGGCATTTTTCCATGTAATACTCATCCTGTTTTCTGCGGCGTTCTTCTTCGAGCAGTTGCTCAAAATACTGATCCGGTTGGTCGAGACCGAGTTCGGCAACTTGTTTGACAACGAACCGCTGCAACGGCTCCGATAGGGTAATCTGCATGGTTGACATGAGGCTATTATCCCCGATTCTGCGATAATGTCAATGATTCGTGCAGAGGATTTCATGGTAGCCTTCTTCGCCGAGGGTACAGTCAATCAATTCCAAAAACTGCGTTTTCGTTAAATGAAGTTGCCGTGCCATTTGAGCAATCAATGGTACACCCAGCGTTTCTCCCATCATTCCATGACTGATGAAGATAAAAATTCGTTCGTTGAAAAAATAGCGGATATGTTTTCCGTCCAATTCCCGCTGAAATCCCTTTTTACGTAAGGATTTATCAATTTCGCGTCCTGTCCGTGCGCTACTCATGAATCTCCTCCGCCAGATTCAAATAATTACGTTTGATTTGTAACGACTTGCTGTCAAGTTTCGCGGAATCAACTTGGACAATACGCTTCCACGCAAAACGAATATCGGAATGAATAAACTCCAACAGATCTTCTCGGTTATCGGCAAAGGTCGAGATATTGAGGTCGGGATACTCCACCAACATGTAATTGTTATCTCCAGGTGGGCTTGGCTCTTCCGGGTCTTCAGGCAGTGGAACAGGTTCCAAAAGGAGCGGCTGACAGAACTTGATGGTCGTATTTTCGAGCATGACCTCCCAGATTTCAAACGGTACAAGCAGGCTATGGCTACCCGCCGTGGACGATGCGAAATTCCTCGTTAATGTTGTCATACAACTGTTCCTGATGCGTCTGCATGGGAAAATTATCCCCGATTCCACTGTTCTGTCAACCGCTCAACGCACCGCTCGCGGAGTAATCAGACCGTTAACAAGTTTGCCAAAAAACCGTCATTCCCGCGAAGGCAGGAAACTAGACGAGAGATTTTAACCCTGTTTCTCTAGACTCCCGCCTACGCGGGAGTGACGAAAGCATCACTCGAACAAATCCTCGTAATCCCTCGCTCCGTGGAGGACTCGGATGATTTCCAACACGCTATCCACTCGACGGTAGAAAATCAGATAATTTTTGAAGCCAGAAATCGTTCGAACACGAATTTGTCCGCTTGAATCGGCACGGAATCGCTCTCCCAGTTCGGGATTGCGAAGTAACATTTCGGTGGTTTCGCCGACTGCTCGTGCAAACCGTCTCGCCGCCGAAGGATTCCGCTCTTCCAGATAACGACCTATATCCTTGGTGTCTTGGCGAGCATCAGATGTGATGTACAGAGAAAGAGTCATTGCGCAATCTTACTCCTGATTCCATAGAGTTCCTGCTCCACTTCGTCGGCAACTGCATCCCAAAAGCCGGAAGTTACGGGAATCGCAGGTCCGCTGGCGATTCCTTCAAGGCATTTTTGGTAGTAATACTCATCCCGCTTTCTGCGGCGTTCTTCTTCGAGCAACTGTTCGATGTACTGGTCCGGTTGGTCGAGACCGAGTTCGGCAACCTGATGCTGAACGAACCGCTGCAACGGTTCTGGTAACGTAATCTGAATGGTTGACATAAAGGTATTGTCCCCGATTCTCAATGCTCTGTCAACTGTTCATCGCACCGCTCGCGGCGTAATCAGCAGGAACATCGCATGCGGTTCGTTCGATGGTGTCTGTTTAACCGCCGGTACGCCCGGACATGCCACCAGCAACGACATGCCCTCGGGAATCACCACCTCCGGCAGAGAAGCACGGAATGAATGAACAGTGGGAACCTGTACCGTTATGCCGGTTTTGGTCGCCACTCCGTTTCTCATTTCGGTAAAGCCATCCATCAACTGATATGTTTCGACTTTCATGAGGCTGCTCAGTTCTAACTGGCATGTATCCAATCGGCAAGAACCGTCTTGCAAAAGTGTTACTTGACTTGTGAGTCTCTGTCCATTATGGACGAATTGAATAACCGGTTGATAAGCCACTACTCCATCGGCTACGACTGGCACAACGGGTATTTCAGTCGTGTCATTGACCGTTCCTGATTGTCCACAATGGAGCATGATTTTCGGTGCTTCCATACACGCATTACTACGCTCCGATTGGAACAAAGACCACAATTTTTGGAAACTGGCTTCTTCCAAAAAGCGGACTTGCATTGGCACTTCCGTATGGACGCCGAACGAAGATGCTCCTACGGGAAAAGCGCTCGTCGAAGGCAGGTTCGATTGGACAGGAAACATGCTCCAAGCCATTGCGGGTTCAGCAATGATTTTTTTGGCAAGCGACTCTTTAACCGTGATATATCTGTAATCGAGAGCGATGTTTACATCTTCGGGATTCGCAATGGGCTCCGCATCTACGGGAACATCTGCTTCCTTCGGGATGATCCATTTGCAAACGTAGGCACCTATCTCGTTCGTTTCACAACAGAACATTCCCGTTTTTGCCCGCAGATCGGCGATGGCTTTTGCTTCCGCTTCGGTCGGAACAAGGCTTTTCAAGGCGGCTTGAAATTGCGGATCAATGGTCGGTGTCTTTTTTGAGAACAGTCCCGTCGCCCAGACACTGAAACTGACAACGATGACAAGCAAAACGGTCAACAGAGCACGTCGCATAATGGTTTTTCCTTAATGGGTTTACGAAAAGGGAAGGATAGGAAAAAAGGCGGAACGTGTCAAGAGGAATCTTGCACAAGAGCGGTGTTTCAAATTTGTGAACATAACGTGGCACACTTTGAGAATGATTGCAAGTGGGGAGGACTTACCGACACGCCCTAATTTTCTCGCAAATCGCATCGGTCATTTCGCGGGTTCCAACGGCGGTGGGATCGTTCCGGTCTGCCTTCATGTCGTAGGTTACGCTTTTCCCTTCCGCAATGACCGCCGCCGCCGCACGCTCCAGTCGGTCCGCCGCATCGAACTCCTTCAAATGCCGGAGCATTAACATGCCCGATAAAATCACCGCCGCCGGATTCACTTTGTTTTGTCCTTTGTACTTCGGAGCAGAGCCGTGCGTTGCCTCGAAGACCGCTCCATCAGGTCCGATGTTAGCACCGGGAGCCACCCCCAAACCGCCGACCAAACCGGCACAGAGATCGCTCAAAATATCGCCGTAAAGATTGGGCATCACCAACACATCGTACAATTCCGGCTTCTGAACCAGTTGCATGCACATGTTGTCCACGATCCGGTCCTCAAATTCGATGTCGGGATACTGCTTGGCAACCTCCCGCGACACTTCAAGGAATAAGCCGTCGGTGTATTTCATAATGTTCGCCTTATGCACCGACGTAACCCTCTTGCGTTTGTACTCTCTTGCATAATCGAACGCTGCCTTGACGATTTTTTCCGTGCTGGTAACACTGATCGGCTTGATCGTGATGCCCGTTTCGTCGCCGCCGGTGGTGATTTTTTTCCCTTCGGCGAGGGCGTTGATGTGGGCAATCAAACCGGCGGTTTTTTCATTGCCTTTTTCAAATTCAATGCCGGCGTAGAGGTCTTCGGTGTTTTCCCGAAAGACTACGAGGTCAATGTTTGCCTTGTCGTACAGGGTTCGCACGCCGGGATAGTACTTGCAAGGGCGGATGCAAGCAAAAAGTCCGAGTTCCTGCCGGAGATGAACATTGATACTGCGAAAACCGGTGCCCACAGGCGTGGTAATCGGGGCTTTCAATGCGCATCGGGTTCGGCGAACGCTTGCCAACACGGAATCGGGGAGCGGTGTGCCGGTGCGTGCCATGACATCGACACCGGCTTCTTGAATATCCCAGTCGATTTTTACGCCGGTTGCATCAATACATTGTTGTGCGGCGGCGGCTAAATCGGGTCCGACTCCATCGCCGGTAATGAGCGTAACTGCGTGCGCCATTGATTCAAAGCATGAACTAAAGTTTTATGTCGCCTCATTGTACCATACTTGCTATGCTTGTTCAGTACGGAGGCTAACCGAGTTGATCCCCTTCTTTAATGGGATAGCCCCGCAAAAAATCGCGAACCGGCATCATTTTTTTGCCGGCAGGTTGAATCTGTTCAATGCGTACAGACCCTTCATGTGCCGCAACAATCAAAATACCCTCTTCGGCATGGATTACGATTCCCGGTTTCCACCAGGGAGGACGCTGGGATTCAGTCGAACGACGTTTGGTTGTCGTGATATTCGGCATTGCTTTCAATGTTGCCAAGTTACCCATCTTCGCATCGGTCAAAACAGGAGCGACAAAAGGGACCTGGCTGTAATCTTTGCGTTTCAATTCCAAGAGCGAATCATCCAATGGAGTCATCTCTCCTACGATCAACCGAAGAGGCGAGCCCTCTTCTCGATGCCAATGGGTGAAGGCTCGGGGCCACGAAACCGTCGCTCGAAAATGATTAAATATCTCCTGCGAAGAACGATTCCAAGGGATCAAACCGCTCTCCTTGGTAAGCCGTGGAGCCTTGGAAACCCTATCGTGGAGTTGTGGAATAATGCGGACGGTTTCATTGTGAGCCATCCGGGTAACGGTATCGAGCACCAATTCGGCACCGTATTCGGCAAGCCGATCCTCCAATTCAATGACCGTTTCGTAAGGGCTAATGGCAATGGACGGACTTTGTGCAATGACCGGACCTGCATCAATCTGCGGAGTCATGTGGATGATGCTTACGCCTGTATCTTGTTCGCCGGTAAGAATTGCCCAGTGGACGGGAGCGGCACCGCGAAACTTCGGCAACAGCGAACCGTGCAAATTGATTCCACCAAGAAGTGCGCTGGACAACGTGCGTTTGGAAAGAATTTGACCAAAATCGCAAACGAAAATCAAATCGGGACGTATCAAGTAGAGAAATTCAAAAAAATCGGGAGAATTGATGTTCTCTGGGGCGCAAACGGGAAGACCGTATTCGTCCGCCGCTTGCCGGGCTGGAGTAATAATGGGACGACCGTCGGTGCCAGAACGCAGAGGGCTTGCTACGAGAAAGACGACATCACAAAAGTCCGACTCGCACAATGTCCGTATAGACGGTACGGCGAACGCTCCCGTCGCCATTATGACAACTTGAAGCCGCCGTTTTGAGTGAACCGGTTGTAGCAACGATTCATATTGTTCGAAGATATTTTGTCTCCTTAGTTTGCCCCGCATGCCATTGTACATGAAAACAGGAGAGGGGAAAGTCCCACCAAGTGCCCGCCAAAACTGTGAACCTATTCTCATAGTCCGGTTGTATCTTTTATGCCGGTTTTGCGGGTTATTCCGATTATACCGCCGGTATTTCTGGAATTTTCGTTAAATTCAGAATTTTCCTAATTGTCCATATTGACAATATAACCCATTCTATCTATATTATCGGTACATTTGACATTACCCTCCTTTCCCGAACATTCGGCATAACCCTCATGAACATTTATTTCAGCACAAACATACCCGAGATGCGGTCGCTCATGCTTTTCAACCGCGCAAGCCTCGAACTCTCCGAAATCACTCGGCGACTCGATACGGGACAGCGGATCAACTCCGGCAAAGACGACCCAACGGGACTCATCGCGCGGGAACTCATGCGTGCCGACATCAAGGGCATCCAATCTGCCCAAAAGACGGTCAGTGCTGCCAACCAACTCCTCACCACTGCGGAAAGCGGGCTGGCAAGCATTTCCCAGTTGCTCATTGGCGACCACAACAACCCGGACGACAGCGGCTTGTACGGTATCGTCCTGAACGACTCCCTCTCCGCCTTTGAGAAACAACTACAGGTTGATAGCATTTTGACAAGGATCGACGGCGTGATTCGCTCGACCTCCTACAACGGCAAGCAACTTCTCAATGGTTCGATGGGGTATCGAACATCGGGTCTTGACCCGCGGGACCTCGGCAATACTGTAATTTCGAGAGCAATCATTGGCGACGCCGCAAAAATGCCCGTCAATGTCAACGTTGTTGCAAATGCTGAGGAGGCGAAGTTACAAATGAGTCTGAGTAACATCCAGACTGCTGAGGATCTCGAACTGCATTTGACTGGCGTTTCGGGGGACAGCGTCGTTTTCTCCTTTGAGGCAGGCGACTACAACAGTGCGGATGTTGTTGCCGCAATCAATGCTAAAAGTGCCGAAACTGGCGTAACAGTTGAAGAGGACTCTGGCAAACTGTTATTTGAGACATCGAACGTCGGTAGCAAACAAACCTTCTCTCTTTTTGTGACAAATGACGCTACAGACCTTGCTAACGATATTACAAGCGATGGTACAACTGTTTCCAATACCGCTTCGGGCAAGGATGTTTTTGTTACCATCAACGGGAAACAGGTGCAAGGAGACGGCAGGAAGGTCAACTATCATTCGAACGATCTCACTTTTTCGGCAACGGTTACGCCGGAATTGGAAACGAAAGGCTCTACATCGTTCGACATCACGGGCGGGGGAATGTTGTTCCAACTCGGCAAGGATGTGGAGTCATCAATGCAGCACCAGATGGGTT